>Ga0209337_1000229_pt1 | contig 44611 bp, 54 predicted proteins | sample LinPmetageLP53_FD_184044 | JGI IMG/M metagenome (GOLD analysis project Ga0209337, IMG submission 184044) | Marine viral communities from the Pacific Ocean - LP-53 (SPAdes) (version 2) | ecosystem: Environmental > Aquatic > Marine > Oceanic | place: Pacific Ocean | collected 2010-02-08
GAGTGTGAAAAGGTTTATCCAACGCGGCCCCTTTGAAGACTACGCACAGTACACCAAGCAATTTAAGGCTGGGGATTTTATTAAAGATAACGCTGCCCAGTCGATAAAATTTGCACAGGACATTGGGAATGCGTTGCAAACAGTAGAGAACTCGCGAGCACAACATGCTCAAGCGGGCGCTGATCCGGCCTCGGGCCACAACCCCACACAGCAGAGCAAAAACCAAATAGCTGCCGCCTTAGCAGCGGTCAACCCAGATACTAACACACTATCCTTCTTTTACGTGAGCACCCTGATCGATACAATTTTACATAATATCGAATCTGAACTCAAAACCCTACCTGAGAAGTTGTCTCAAGCGCTCCCAAACGCAACTGGACTTCCGGGCGCCAATCCCATTGAAGACACGACTAACTGTGATATAAAACAAAAAATACACGAAATGAAGCTGTATAAGAAGAATTTCGCTCGCTTCCGAATTTTAATGGGACCGGTAGAGGTAGTACATCAGCGCCCAGACGAAGGGATGATGAGCACTTTTGTAAACTTTGGCGATATTCCCGTCTCAGTAAAGTATTTTGTGGAATGGTTGGCTACAAAAGTGCTTCAACGCAACGAAGTGCATTATCCTCTAACTAAATTTTTAAATGATTTCTTTAACAATCTAATTCGAGAGTTTTTAAATAACGATAGCTGTTTTGTCTACAACATAGCTCAAAAGGTGCGTGTCAATCAGGCAGTGGTAACAGCATACAACGGGCTGGGTGATCCCGACGTAGATAGTATCTCAGCGAATATAATAACGAAGCGAGGAAGCAAGGCCCGACGAATAAGCACAGCAGACTTCAAAATGCCCCAGCTTTGTGCCGGTGAAGGATACGTGTCGCCACGTGATAGCGATTTGCCTATTTTAAATATTGCAGGCCCACGTGGAAGTGCGGACACTTATGCGCCACTATCCTCAGAGATGAATTATTTTGTATTCTTTGCGGGCCGAACGATGCCAACTGAACGACAGAAAGGAATTCGATGCGAGGATTCAAGTCGAGGCATACACCACTATTTGCTGGGAAGAGACAAGGGCCTCATTAAGAACATAAAACTAAGCAAGACAGATAGCCCGGGCTTAGCAGAGGTCCGATTTGAACAAGATGGGTATGACGGCTTGCGCCAACTGCGAGTAGTCTATGATGTGCAAATCGATTCATTTGCCAGCGTACAAACCTTTCCAGGCACCTACATATATGTTGATCCGCGAGGATTTGATCCGTCTGTCCACGTAGACAATGACGGGTTTGATCTGACAGATATGGGAATTGGAGGATATTGCATGATTGTGCGTTCCGAACATGAGTTCGGCGAAGGGTACGCAAACAGCACCATTCACGCTAAGTGGGTTGCTTCAGTGGATTCCACTAACAACCCCAACAACAACGGTGTCAAAAGTGATTCGATCCAGTCGTCACCTGGCAAATGTGGCATATATGCCCGTCGTCAGGGAGTTAATGCTAGCACCCCACGGGAGTAAGTGATAAATTATGTCAGACATTTATACTAAAGATAACAGCGAAACCTCCTTGGAGCTTTTTAATAAGCGTACAATATATCGTAATCAGCTGCGCGTTGACAACCCAGGTAATGTGGTAGATTTTTTTGAAGGAGAGAAGATATTATATGGCCGGATATCTCCTCGCTTCGAGCCTGTTGCAGTAGATCAAAGCAACTTGGCGTCTACCCGAGGAAGTGAACCACAGTCACCGGTTATGGCAGTTAATTTTGTTGCTGCAGTATTTGAGCAAATGGTCCTTCAGTTTCAAAAAAGCATGGCTTCGGGACAAATTACCACAACAGATCCATATCTTTCTCAACTGAAGGCTTATAAGGCGTATGTCAACCCGCGCACAGTTTATACCACCTACACAGATGCGTACTACGATGCAATTGTCAAGAATTTCCGCATTTTAGATATTAAGGTAAAAGACTTCGATCACTTCATTGAACATCTGATGCCCATTATAAAGGTTGCATTACCGCGGAAGCCACTAACTTTTCCTGGTTTTATAAAGAGCACCGATTGTTCTACCCTCTCGACTGGTTTGGCGATAGAAGTAGCTGATTTAAGATATTCGGATGACGAAGAGAAGGTCAGCGCTTTTATCGAAAGTAAAAACTGGCCCTTCTTTGTTAACGCTTGCAATTCATATGGATTTATGATAGACTATAATGTACCTTGGAGAATAGTGGCAGATTTAAAATCAGATATTATGAAACAAATAGCCGCGCGTTATGGCTACCAATCATTTGTGGCCAGCGGATTCAACAGCGCATGCGTAATATATTTGCGCAGTTTTATTTATGAACTAAAAACGTTATATGACAGAGTGAGGCTGCCACAGTTTATTGAAATTGAAGAATGTATGGATGGTACCCTGATAGAGAGGGTGGTAGTACCCAAACAATATTCTCAAGATCAGCTAAATTATAATTATAATCTTTCTTATTTTCTAAAAATATATTTGCAAATGAGAATAGAAGAAGAACAACCCGAATTGCCCCCAGAAGAAAAGGCACATATTATTCGTGAATATATTAATGTGACGAAGGCAACACACTCCCTTAAAGCGGTTGCGCACGGATTTGAAAGTATAATAAATAAAACATTTGACAAACGAGGCTCAGCAAGTTATATTGATAAACAGTTCAAAGCCCAAGCAGAAGCCGGCTTTAATCAAGGCACCCTTGACAACCTATTAATGAGCGACTTGTACACAGCAGATGATTTTTCAAACTATTGACGATAAAACTGAATGCATCGGAGTTTATACCAACGGTGCACTACATTTTGAAGACCACCCCGCCAACCTGACAAAAACATGGAAATACAGTGGGTCGATTCAGGATGAAGATGTAGAGTATGCGTGGATCCGGGCGCAGGGAGGCGATCTAATAACGTGTTGCCCACCAGAGCTATGTCCGGAGTTAGAGGCTACCCAAAAGAAGATGCGTGCCTATGTAAAGTCATTTAAGATAGCTAAAGTTAATCTGAATGAGCATTGCATTTTTGACCTTATACCGCATGATTTTCTGATGCGTTTCTGCGAGATTAAGAACAAGATCACGGCCCACGTTTTCGAAGAATACGCAGAACCACCCAATTACCAGCACCTGTCAGACGTCCAGAAGCTTCTGCATAAAATTAGATACCAGAAACTGAATTTAAACATGGAGAATAACCGAAGCCTTCTCTGTTCGACCCGAGATCGTAAAAAAATACAGTCCCTTATTTCTAACCACCACTACGTGGATTATAATTTATTTGGTACCGTAACAGGGAGACTTACAACTCGACCCGATTCTTTTCCCATATTAACTTTGAAGAAGGAGTTGAGATCTATACTGAAACCCACTAACAACCTCTTTATTAGTTTAGATTATAATGGGGCCGAAGTGCGCACCTTGTTAGAACTTTGCGGAGAAGCACAACCCCAAGAGGACATACACACTTGGAACGCCAAACATTTATTTGAACAGGATATTACACGAGAAGAATGTAAAGTCCGCTTTTTCGCGTGGTTATACGATCCCGCCTCTACCGACATAACAACTTCTCATTATGATAAAGAAAAAGTACTTGACAAGTGGTACGATAACGGTTATATTACTACTCCATACCAACGAAAAATTGAAGTTGAGGAGAGAAAAGCATTGAACTACCTTATCCAAAGCACCACTGCTGATCGCGTTTTATCGAAGGCTGTTGAGATTGATCGGATGCTTGAAGGCCGGCCCTCCTTTATCTCTCATATCGTACATGACGAAATAGTCATAGATTATGATGATGAGGACCGGGATATTATAGTAGACATCAAAAAAATCTTTGAAGATGGGTACATGGCGAACATTCAAGGCGGGAAAGATTATTATAATCTAAAAGAGATAGAAGTATGATCTCAATTATTGGGCTTGGCAATGCTGCCAGCGCAATTGTGGAAAAGTTCAAGGACACTCCTCAATATAGCGTATACACTTTGAACGACAAAGTTGGTCGTAACTCAAAACGCAAGTTTAAGCTAAAAGCTTATGAGAATCCCGAAGAGTACGAGCAGAATATTCCGAACGTCAGTAAATTCTTTTCAGATGTAAGCAACAGAATACAGTTCTTCGTTGTAGGGGGCTCATTTAGCTCTAATTACTCATTAGGAATTCTTGAGCAACTGAACGACAAAACAATTGACGTTATCTATATTAAGCCCGACACAGAACTTCTGACGGGATACCCGGTGCTGATAGAGAATACGGTTTTTGGTGTTTTACAAGAATACGCACGCTCCGGAATTTTCAATTCCATGACAATAATCTCTAATTTAGAATTGGAGCGCGCCCTCGGCGAGTTGCCCATTAAATCTTATTATGAATCCCTAAATCAATTTATCTTTTCCGCAGTTCATCATGTAAATTATTTTACTCACGCAGAACCAGAGATTGGCCAGGTATCACGCCCAGCGGAAATCAACCGCATTAGAAGCCTTGCTGGAATTAATTTAGCAAATCTTGAAGAAAAGTGGTTCTTTGAGCTTGACAGCCCGCGTGAACTGTGTTATTATTTAGCTATAAAGACAGAGAGATTAGAAAACGAAGGAGGATTGCACAAACGTCTTGTTGATATGTTGAAGGATAAACCCCGAAATGCATTTCGCAAGATCTCATACGCAATCTATGAAACACCTTATAACGACTTTGGGTTCTGCGTTGCCCACACTAACGTAGTACAAAACAACCAAAAGACTCTTGACAAGCTAGATCAAGAGTGATATAATAGATATCAAGGAACGCTTGATATACTTTAATAACCATTAAAAAGGAGAAAAAAATGGGAATTGATATGGAACTAATGCGACGAAAGCTCGCCACCCTTCGCGGAGAAGGAACTAAGGATTCAAACTCACCCTGGTTTAAGCCAGATGAGGGAGATACCGACATTCGGATCGTACCGACAAATGACGGCGATCCACTTAAGGAAATGTTCTTCCACTATAATGTGGGGGATCATAAGGGCGGTATCATGTGTCCGAAGCGAAACTTCGGTGATGAGTGCCCAATTTGCGAATTCGCTTCCAAGCTTTGGCGCGAGGGAGTTGATAACCACGACGAGGAGAGTAAGAAGCTTGCAAAGAGCCTCTTTGTACGCACCCGCTACTTCTCGCCAGTCGTGGTAAGAGGTCGAGAAGACGAAGGAGTGAAGGTTTATGGCTACGGCAAGCAGGCCTACGAACTTCTTCTTGGATATATCCTCGATCCCGAATACGGAGATGTCACAGATTCCTTGGAGGGAACCGACATCACCCTGACTTACACTAAGCCTAATAAGCCTGGTGCATACCCACAGACGAGCCTCAAGATGCGTCGAAACACATCCACCTTGCTTGAAGATAAGGAAGCTATCCCCGCCCTCCTCGATGGTATTCCTGATTTTGATGGTCTTTTTGACCGCCTTACGCCTCAGCAAGTCGATGCCATCTTGGACGAACAGCTTTCAGGAGATTCTTCTGCTGAAAGTCGTTCCCATTCAACAGCCAAATACGGTCCCGCCAACGGTAAGAGCAGTGTAGACCGAGCATTTGATGAATTGATGTCCGGCTAAGTAAATAGGTTCGTCTGTAACCGATGGCAGAGCGGGACTAAAATACTCTGCCATATTTTTAACATAAAGGAGAAAAGATGTTAGATAAATTGAAGGGACTATGGTCTCAATGGAAAGTACAGGTTAGCGTAGTAGGGGGAATTTTAGTTCTTTCTAGCGTCTACGGTACGTGTTCTTACGAGCCCGCCACTGTGTCAGAAGCAGAGGTAGTCCCAGCGGCGTCAACAACGACGCCAACAACCACAACATCGGTTGAGGTTTCTACGACGGTTGATAACGAAACAACTGAGAACGGTGGTACCAGTACGGATACCACCAATGAAACCACCACCACCAATACTACAAACGAGTAGTAAGAAAGCCGCTGGCAGACCGGTCTAAAGTCTGCCGCTTTTAAGGAGACAAAGCACAATGAGACTAGTTCTACCAGTCCTTGCTGCAACCCTATTCATGGGTTGTGGGGATAAGGATGAAGACACGGCGGGAGATACCGCTGCCTCTGCTGATACTGCAGCAGAGTAAAACTAAAGCCGCTGGCAGACCGGTAAAAAGTCTGCCGCATTTTTTAAAGAAAGTCCTTGACATTTATAACCAAGGTGATATAATAAGAATATCTCAAGACAAGCTTTTGAGATTTTAACCCCCGCGGGCTAGCCCCGCAACAACCCCGGCAGAACGCCGGAAAGAGAGAAGAAGATGAACAGAATTCAATTCATCTTAGAAACAACCAAAGATCCCCTCTGGGAATCTAACAACGTAAGGACCATTTCGGTGGACTTTATCGAAGGTAGTGAGCAATCACTATCGCAAGTGCGACAAGGTGGGATTGATAATTCTCACCTTTCGGAATTGCAAGATAGCATTATCTTGCGAGGCCAAGAAGTCCCAATTACCATTGAGGACACAGGAGAAACTAATGAACTGGGTCAAACAGTTTATAAGTTGATCGATGGAGGTCACCGCTTCTTAGCAATTACAAAATTGCGAAAGAAGAATAAACATGACTTGCGATGGTCGGTTATCCGAGCATATGTAACTCAATTTCAAGATGATTTTGAGAGAGTGCAATATCAACACAAGGCCAATGATCATTCATTGCCAGCCAAGAACAACTCAAATGATGATGCTGTTCTGTGGTTGAGTGACCTTGTACACACGGGTTTTACAGGTGCACCGCCAAATTTGGTGGCGTTGCTTGATAGCACAGCCCGAAACAAAACAGATCCTGACGCTTATGAGCAGGATCTGAGAGAGGCGTTGTCATTCCAGTTCCCAGATATGGGATCTCGACGACGTAACAACATCGTTCGGGGTTTTATGAAAAAAATCCCGGGTAAGTTCAAAACATATGATGGTGAACGCGCAAGAGCGGATTTGCTGCGCCATGTTATGAACACTGAGGGGACTGCACTTCCTGAGAAGTATACGTTCGTTCTGGTTCGCGAAGTGAACCATGTGTTCCATAATGCCGCTGGTAACTGCCTGTCTGCTACTTTGGCCAACAAGGACAAGGATCGCGACATTGTTGCGATTGTTTGGACTAACAAGACAAGCGGGCGCAAGTCTAGCGATATTGATAATGATCGTGTTGAAGCGATTCGTAAAATCAACGAGCTTAACTCGCACAACCGTCTTGGTCGAGGTAAGAAGCTTGTTAATCGAGTGTTTATTGCTCCACAAAAACTGGACGATAACGAAGAGATTGGCTTCTATGAGGTCCCAATGACCGGAAACAACAAGTTCAGCTTGTCTATGTCGACCCGTGGTTGGGATACCACGCGCCCCGTAGGCAAACAAGAACTAGCTGCTAAGTAACAACTTTGCATAAGCCGCTGGCAGACCGGTAAAAAGTCTGCCGCATTTTTATCAACATAACTCAAGGAGAGCACATGGCCAAGAAAGCCACAAAAGCAGGTCGCGTTGACATGCATGACCTAATGAAATTAGTGAACAAGAAGGCAGGTCGAAATGTAGCACACGATCTGACTGGCGATAATCCAACTTCTGTGAAAGAGTGGATACCTACAGGCTCTCGTTGGTTAGATTCTATTATCTGCAAAGGAAAGATTGCCGGCATTCCCGTGGGCAAAGTGACAGAGATTGCAGGGTTGGAATCAACCGGAAAATCATACATGGCCGCACAGATCGCCGCAAACGCCCAGAAACAGGGGAAGGTCGTGGTATATTTTGATTCCGAATCAGCCATTGACCCAAGTTTTTTGGAGCGAACAGGGTGCGATCTAGCTAGGCTTATGTACGTCCAAGCATCGTCTGTAGAGTTTGTTTTGGAAACGATAGAAGAACTTCTCAGTGCAGCTGAGGACCAGATAGTATTTATTTGGGATTCTCTAGCATTTACTCCATCTGTTTCGGATGTCGAAGGTGACTTTAATCCGCAATCCTCGATGGCCGTTAAAGCCAGGATCCTTGCGAAGGGAATGTCCAAGCTGACGATCCCCATTGCAGATACACAAGCAACTTTAATTGTTCTGAACCAGCTTAAGACAAATATTCCTCAAGGCCCCAATGCGAGAATTGTTGCAATGACAACTCCATATACAACCCCAGGCGGCAAGGCAATGCACTACTCGTATTCCTTACGTATTTGGTTAACAGGCCGCAAGGCAAAGTCCGCGTTTATTGAAGATGAAAAAGGATTTCGTATTGGCTCCGAAGTAAAGATTAAACTTGAGAAATCACGCTTCGGTACTCAGGGACGCTCCTGTGCGTTCCGTATCTTGTGGGGAACTGAAGAGATTGGTATTCGCGATGAAGAAAGTTGGTTTGATGCAATCAAGGCTTCCGACAGTTTAACTTCCGCAGGGGCATGGTATACGCTGACTACCGCGGACGGTTATACAAAGAAATTCCAACCATCTAAATGGACTGCGCTGGTAACCTCCGACGAAGAATTCAGAACTCAGGTTATAAAAGTCATGGATGAAGAGATTGTACAAAAATTTCAGAATCGTGAAGGAAATGCTGACGCTTTTTACGCTGACCCTGAAGATCTAACGGTTCCAGTAAAAGAATAAAGAAAGTACTTGACTTTCCCTCTGGGATTGGCTATAATAAGATATAATCAATTAAGGAGGGTTATTCATGCGAAACTACGGCTATGCTTGCATCAACATGGGGTTCTCAAACCGCCCCAAATCGCAACGTATCACAACTAACAGGACTATGATCAAACGCACGTTCCAAGAACGTGGTATTGGCTATGCTTCAGAGCTTGCGCTCCAAAATCTACGCGACCTGCGTAAAATTCTAGAGTGGAATCTAGAAAATGACATCTACTTTTACCGACTGTCATCGGACATTGTTCCCTGGGCTTCCGAGTACGACCTCGTAGACATGCCCAACTTCGGTGCCATCCATGCAGCCGCATTGTCTGCCGGCAACTTTGCTCGCAAGCACGGCATGCGTATTACCTCACATCCCGGCCCGTTCAACAAGCTAGCATCTCCCAAGGAGCGTGTGTTCGAACTTACCAAGACTGACTTATCAGTCCATGGCGATTTGTTCGACCTCATCGGCCTACCACAGACACCCTATGCTAAGCTCAATATTCATGTCGGCGCCGCCTACGGTGACAAGCCGTTTGCTCTCGACAACTTTTGTCGCAACTTCGAACGCCTACCTGACAATGTGCGTACGCGCCTCACAGTCGAGAATGACGACAAAGCTTCGTTATACTCTACCAAAGAATTGTATGACGGCGTTTACAAGCGTATCGGCATCCCAATCGTGTTTGACTATCATCATCACATGTTGCACCCCGGCGGCCAGTCCGAACAAGAAGCACTTGAGCTTGCCTTGTCTACGTGGGGCGATATCAAGCCAGTTGTACATTATGCAGAGTCTCGCTCAATTGAACACAACAACCCAAAGATCAAGCCGCAGGCACACTCAGATATGATTCGTAATCCATTCAGCGATTACGGTCATGATCTCGATGTTATGATCGAAGCCAAGCACAAAGAGCTTGCGTTGTTAGAATATCGTGCTATAATGAACGAACAAGAAATGATACCATTAAAAAAACAAACACTAAATCGTAGGAGAGAGAATGTGGTTTAAAATAACTGGGAAGCATATGCAAGTAAATGCTCCTACTGGAAAAGTACTGACTTTTTGGCTTGGCGCACCAAGCCGGTCATTAGCACTGGAGAGGTGCAAGAAACTAAATATCGTAGACATTGAGTTGTGCGAGGAAGATCCGGGCTTCGAAGAGAGGATCGGATGAAGCGAGTATTAATAGTTGATGCACTGAACGCATATCTGCGAGCTTATATCGTCGACCCAAGCCTGTCCACCAATGGTCAACCAATCGGTGGCCTTAAAGGGTTTATTAAGATCCTACAGAAGTTGGTGCGACAGACAAAACCTGATGCAGTTGTAGTTTGCTGGGACGGACCTAATGGATCCAAGAAACGCAAGACAATGGATAAGAATTATAAGGCCGGCCGCAAGCCGATCCGCTTGAATAGGGCTTTCCATAACCTCACGGACGATGAAGAATTGCAGAATAAGATTTGGCAACAAGGTCGAGTGGTTGAATATTTAAACAATATGCCAATCATTCAAACCATGTTGCCAGAAATCGAAGCCGATGATGTTATCTCTTATGTTTGTAGCATGGAGTTTTTCAAGGGATGGCAAAAGATCATTGTATCAAATGATAACGATTTCATGCAAGTTTGTGATGATGAGACTGTGTTGTGGCGCCCGGTGAAGGACGAGATACTCAACACGAAAAGAATTGTTGAGAAGACTGGAGTGCACCCAACCAACATGGCATTAGCCCGAGCTATCATTGGAGATAGCTCAGATAACCTTCCTGGGATCAAGGGGGCTGGATTTAAGACAGTAGGAAAGCGATTGGGCTTCCTTGGGGAGAGTAAAACGTATACTATTGACGATGTGATTGAACATTGTGCTGAAAAAAGCATCACCAGTAACTTAAAGTTCTATAATGCTATCTTAGAGAGCAAGAAAACTGTCGAGCATAACTATAAAATGATGCAACTATATGCCCCAGTAATGTCAATCCAGTCCAAGCTACAAGTAAAAGAATCAATAGAAAATTTCGGGTGCGAATTTAACAAAACTGAGTTGTTAAAGCTTATGCATTCGGATGGATTTGGCGAGCTAAATTGGGAAGAACTCAAAGCACACTTAAACAAGATTAGTATCGATTGTCTTGACAGTACAATCGAATAAATCTTAAAATGAACTTGACTTTAAGTTCAAATCAGTTATAATTATAAACATAAACGAGGGTGTGATGACAGCAGAGAAAATCAATTTTGGAAGGTACGGTAAGACCTTCCAGGAAGGCTTAGTACAACTTATTTTCGAAGACAGGCCCTTTGCGGATCAGATAACTGAAGTCTTAGACATAAGTTTTATTGAGCTTGAATATCTGCGCGTCTTCCTTCGTAAGACATTGAATTTTAGAGAGCGATACGACAAGCACCCCTCTGTGGATGCCATGCTCACGATCATAAAGACCGACCTCGACGAAGAGGATGAGACACTGCAGCATCAAGTGCAAGATTACTTTGGGCGCATGCATACCCGAGAAGTTACCGACGTTGGCTACATCAAGGAGACTTCATTAGATTTTTGTCGCAAACAGAATCTCAAAGAAGCTATGCTAACATCCGTTGGTTTGCTTCAAAATTGCTCTTTTGACGAGATTTCTAAAACTATTAATGATGCGCTAAAGCTTGGTTCCGAAAACAATTTTGGATATGATTACTTAAGTGATTTCGAAGCTCGCTTTGAACCCAAATTTCGCAATCCCGTAACCACCGGCTGGCCAGACATCGATAGCATTACAGGTGGTGGCTTAGGAAAGAGCGAATTGGGAGTAGTCATTGCCCCCACCGGCGCAGGAAAATCCATGGTTCTTGTACATTTAGGCTCAGAAGCTTTAAAAGAGGGAAAAACCGTGGTACACTATACATTAGAACTGCAAGACACAGTAATCGCGACTAGATATGATAGCTGCATTACTGGGTACCCACTTTCAGACATTATAAATTTTAAGGAAGAAGTTTATGAAGAAATTAAAGATATTGATGGCAACCTTATTATTAAGGAGTATCCAACTAAATCTGCTTCCACAAATACAATCCGAGCACATCTTTCTCGGTTGGTTAAGCGTGGAATTAACCCGGGACTTATTATTGTAGATTATGCCGATTTGCTCAAGCCGGTACAGATGAGAAAGGAAAAGAGAGAAGAACTGGGTTCGATCTATGAAGAAATCCGCGCCCTCTCGACAGAATTTCAATGCCCCATCTGGACCGCTTCACAGACAAATCGCTCAGGCTTAAGCGCGGAAGTAATCACAATGGAACAAATCTCAGAGGCATTCAATAAGTGCTTTGTTGCGGATTTTATTTTCTCTGTATCCCGAACGATCGAGGACAAACAAAATAATCAGGGAAAGATTTTTATTGCTAAAAATAGAAATGGTCCCGATGGCATGATACACCATATCTTTATGGATACCTCAAATGTGAATATTAAAATTTTACCAAAGACCCCACAACTTAGCGGGAATAGCAGTCAAGTAGTCACTGCTCCCGTGGCTTTAACTACAAAAGATCAACAAGAACTACTCAAAGCAAAATACACTAAATTAAGAAGGAAATAGGAGATGAGAACACGCAATAACATTCGCAGATTCAGACTATCGGATACTTTCGTAGAGCCGTATATAAAAGCAACAGTCCCATGGGGCCCGCTTGGGTATATAACATATAAGCGAACCTACTCTCGTCGCCTTAGCGAATTTGATCCTGAAGCCACTGGCACAGAAGAGTGGTGGCAAACATGTCGCCGCGTTATTGAAGGGATGTTTGATATGCAAAAACAGCATGTCTTTTTATTGGGGTTAGAGTGGAATGATAGCAAGGCACAGCAAACCGCCAAGGATGCTTACGACCGCTTATTTAATCTCAAATGGACACCCCCGGGCCGCGGCCTTTGGATGATGGGGACCAAATTTATTGAAGAACGTACTGCTGCTGGATTGTTTAACTGTGCTTTTCGCTCCACTAAAGATCTTCCCACCAAAGGAGGCTATCTTTTTGCCTGGATGATGGATGCGTTAATGGTTGGCATCGGTGTTGGTTTTGACACAGAAGGTGCAAATTCGATCACGATCCAAGAACCACAGTATACAAAGGAAGTTTTGGTGATCGACGATTCCCGAGAAGGGTGGGTAGATTCAGTACACACACTATTGGATGGCTTCTTCTTTGGTGCCAAATTACCTAAGTTTGACTATTCTGTTATTCGCCCTGAAGGTGCACTAATTCACGGGTTCGGAGGAACATCATCAGGCGCTGGCCCCCTCAAAGAATTACATCAGAGTTTGACCGAATTGTACACGCCCAAAATTGGCGAACAAATAACCTCCGTAGACATCGTTGATACTGAAAACCTTATTGGCCGCTGTGTTGTGGCCGGCAACGTTCGGCGCTCTGCTGCTCTAGCGATGGGAAGACACGATGACGTTCACTATCTTGAGATGAAAAACGATTCTGAGAAATTACACCATCACCGCTGGGGCTCCAACAACTCGTTCAATGCCCAAGTAGGAATGGACTATAGTTGGCACGCAGAGCAGTCACAAAAGAATGGGGAGCCTGGATATATTTGGCTGGAGAATGCGCGCACCCGCGGCCGCTTTAAAGATGGCGAGCGCTTAGATGATATCAATGTAGCTGGATTTAATCCATGCGTGGAGCAGCAATTGGAAGATGCGGAATTGTGCTGCTTGGTGGAGACGTTCCCAGCAAAGCACGATGATTTGGAAGATTACCTAAAGACCCTTAAACTCGCATACCTCTATGGAAAAACCATCACCTTATCAAACACTCATTGGCCAGAGACAAATGCCAAGATGCTTAAAAATCGTCGCATCGGCCTTTCCCAGTCGGGTGTAGTCCAAGCATTTAATAAGCATGGGCGTAGACAAATGTATAAGTGGTGTGATCAAGCGTACGATTATATTCAGGAATTGGACGAAGAATATTCCAACTGGCTGTGTGTACCTAAATCGATCCGCACCACCTCGATTAAGCCATCGGGTACGGTATCTCTGCTAAACGGCTCAACTCCGGGAATACACTTCCCAGAGGATGAATATTACATTCGCCGCATTCGGTTTGGCAAGGACTCTGCTCTGTTACCCTCATTGTCAGCAGCTGGCTATAAGATAGAGGATGATGTATATTCGCCAAATACTGTGTGCGTGGAGTTTCCTGTGCATGAGCCTTATTTTGTTAAGGGCAAGAGAGATGTCAGTATGTGGGAGCAGCTAGAAATTGCCTCCCAATATCAGCACTTTTGGGCTGATAATTCGGTATCGATTACTGTCACCTTTAAGCCCGAAGAAGCTTCTCAGCTTAAAGATGCACTAGAATTATATGAATCACGATTGAAAGCGGTGTCTTTCCTTAAATATGAAGAAACAGGATACCAGCAAGCTCCTTACGAGCCGATCACAAAAGAGAAATATGATGAACTGACTGATGGCATCAAGCCTGTCACTCGCATCAATACAGATACATCTGGTGCGGGTACTAAATTCTGCACTAACGATAGTTGTGAATTTTAAAAACAACAAGCCTACCACCAATCACAAAGGATAATTAGAAATGTTTGAGCCTTTAAATAGATATATTCAAATTGAAGTTGAACAGAACACACACGAAACAGAGACAGGGATACTTTTACCAGCCGACTTCGCGCCGAAAGAAGAAAGATATATTTCAGCTCGCATTTTGTCTTGGGCCCCCGATGTGCGTTTTGCAGATCAGCTGACTGCAGGCACTCAAATCTTAATTGATACCTCAATGGCAGAGGAAATCAATGTTAATGGCACTACCACTCGTGTCATATTAGATAATTACGTATTAGGACTAATTAATAGGTAGATGTGTCACAACCACCACATCGCAAGAGTCGCCTAAGATGCCAATAGATAAGAATTTTTACAATGAATCCTCCGCTAAGAATTTAGGGTGGGAACCATCCTGGTTTGGCGAGAAGTATTTTGACGACAAACTCGTAAGAGCTATCAAAAAATGGCAACGAAGTCACGAAATTTCCGCAGATGGCCTCTGTGGTCCAATGACTTATCGCCGACTTTTGACTGAGCGCCAAAGTCACATAGCGGATCACAGGCCAAAAGATCACCACTACTCAAACTATATCGTATATAATGGAGACTTTTATCCGATTGAGTGGGATAAGATGGTGTTGTGGTCCGAGCGCGGCGGCCTACCCGCCCGCAAGGGCACCTACTATGATTATACCGGCCGGCCACAGAGAAACGTTCGCTATTTCGTAAATCATTGGGACGTATGCCTTAATTCTCGATCTTGCCAGAGCGTGCTCGATAAGAGAGGGATCTCAGTCCACTTTCTAATAGATAATGATGGCACTATCTATCAAACACTAGACATGCAACATGGCGCATGGCATGCCGGATCTGAAAGAAGCAATCGGGCCAGCGTGGGAGTTGAGATATCTAATGCCTATTATACTAAATATCAAGAATGGTACAAAAGAAATGGTTTTGGCGAAAGACCTCTCGTTGAAGGCGCCCGCGTACACGGCGAGTTGCTTCAGCCGTTCACTGGGTTTTATCCGGTTCAGATTGAAGCGTTAAAGGCTCTGTGGAAAGCTATTCACAAAAGTACGAACATAGCCTATAAGGCACCCCTCAATCAATTTGGGAAAACTTCAAAGGGGTACGAACAAGAAGTAAAATACGGCAACTTCTCTGGTTTTGTTAGTCACTATCATGTTAGTAAGAACAAAATCGATTGTGCCAGCCTGGATATCAAATCTCTGTTAGAAGAGGTTGAGCAAGAAGAAGCCACTGGTTACGTCAGTAGCAGTGACTTCTGCAAAGATGAAACATAAATATAAAAACATTGTAGTCGGAAGCTCCCTGGAAGCGCTGCTGTTCGCCTTCACCAATAGATACCCAGTCTTTTATACAATACCCCAGCGCCCGTTCAGGTTTGATTACTTCGCACCTGGCGCAGATCTTTCGTGTCTCAAAATTGCTGGAGCTGGGAAAAGTTTAACGACATTTGAAGGGGAGAGACACGTTGGCGTGGCTAAAGAGATTCTTTGGGAAAGAGTTCTTTTTTTATTATCGCTTGATGGACTTGTGCCTCTTTCCAGTTTGTGTCACACGCTAAGATGTGATGGCAAACAAATAACTTGCCTTACCGAGTATAGCAAAATCGCCGAGATAACATTCGATGTGTGTCACTACTTTGGTGATACCAATAGCATAGGATTTATCAAAGAGAAATCGCTTGCTATTAGTGAATACCTGTGTTATGATTGGGTAGCGTTCAACAGAGGAGGAAAACATGCAATTGATTATTTCAAGACTAAAGATGATTTGGTTCACGAAATTTGGTTCTACCCGTCCGATCGAATTGATGGCGAGACCCCAGTTAAAGATGCCTGCGTGGTTTCCAAACTTACTGAGCCTCAACTATTGGATTTTAACTACTCAGAAACGATGGTAAGATTTAAACTAATCCACGAAATGGAAAGTCGTGGAATGAAAGGATTATTTAATGGATACAGCCCCACAGGAAAGCCGAAATATTACAAATTTAGAACAAATAGCATATCTCGCACAAAACATTGCGTCACGGATACCCCCGCACCACAAGCCCAAAATATTAAAATACAGGGCCCGGGCGAAGAAAACTTACTTAAAGATTTACCGACGGCTTGTCTGGACTACGATAGATTTTTGAACCACCTATGAAGCACACACATGTAGCCGGCATCATCCCTGTTGCTGGGCTAAAAACTGATTTTGAATTAGATACTCCTCCGATTTTATTGCCGGTCGAGGCAGGCTTCACTGCGATTCAAAAATCAGTGTACGAGTGTGCGCTAGCTGGATGTCAGACCATTTGGATCGTGGCCAATAGTGACCTGGCTCCGATTGTGCGTAAGCGTATCGGTGAATGGGTATACGATCCAGTTTATTATAATCGTCTACAATATGGAGACAACTCAGACACTAGAAGAGAGGTTCCCATTTACTACGTTCCCATCTCGCCCAAAGACCGCGGCCGGCGAGATTCTTACGGGTGGTCGATATTAAATGGCATCTATGGTTCATGGCGCGCCGCTAACCATATCTCCAAGTGGATCGTTCCAGAGAAATATTTTATATCGTTCCCGATGAGCGCTCATAATATACATGAAATTAGAAACCACAGAAAAGCAATAGCTGATCCACTCACTAATTTTTTTATGCAGTATGAAGGGGGCACTGTTTTAGATAACTTGCCATTATCATTCACAATGAGAGGCAGTGATTATATTCAGTGCCGGCGCGATGTTAATAAAAGAACGACACGCGAATTTTATAACACTGAAGAAGGGGAGACCTATCCTTCGAAAAAACTTCCATTAGAGGAGAGGTGGTCAGCCCGCCACTTTAACCTGTCCGAAGTTTTTGAAAAATTGAGTTGCAGTGAAGCACATATTTACGAGCCAGAATGGTTCTATGATCTATCTACGTGGGCAGGCTACCGCAATTTTCTTTCTTCAGAAAATTGTATAAAAAAGCCCGCAGATAGCTTGACACGGCCGAGAAGCCATGGTATAATACCTTATAAAGCTTAATAGAGGAGGCATTATGAATCGTATTGATTCTAAGATTAAATTTGTGGGTCTGCATGCACATAGCGTAGCAGGATCTATTTTCGATGCAATTGGGTACCCGCAGGCACATATGGATTTTGCATATGAGAATGGTAACGATGCGCTAGCACTGACTGATCACGGCAATATGAACGGGTTGGCGTACCAGGTTTTACATGCTAAGAAGATGAAGGAAGAGGGTAAGGATTTTAAACCTATCTTTGGATGCGAGGCATACTTCATCCCCTCTATTGAAGAGTGGCGTTCTGAATACACTAAGGCTATGGAAGATAAGAAGCGCGCCCGTTCGGTTAAGAAAGACGAACAATCGGGAGCCACTGTAGAAGATGAGGGTGCTTCCAAGAAGACACAAGACATCTTGCGGCGCCGGCGCCATCTAGTCCTTTTGGTGCAAAACCAGACAGGATTGAATAATCTATTTAAGCTGGTCTCAGAGAGCTACCAGCCCGAGAATTTTTATAGGTATCCTCGTATAGACTATAAGCTTTTAAAGAAGTACAACGAGGGTATTATAGCCGCTAGCGCGTGTCTAGGTGGGGTCTATGCTGGCAACTACTGGGAAAACCGCGAACAAGGTGACGAGGCTGTGTTGGAAGCCATGCGCGAGACGACACAGAACATGGTAGATATTTTTGGTGACCGCTGGTATGCTGAAGTTCAGTGGAACAATATTAAAGAACAACATGAGCTTAACCAGTATGTTGTTCAGACGGCACAAGAGATGGGTGTTAGTTTGATCACTACCGCAGACAGCCACTACCCCACACCAACCGCTTGGAAAGATCGTGAATTGTACAAGCGTCTTGGTTGGCTCGGCAAGGGTCGTCCTTCGTGGGCAGACGAGGAATCACAGCTTCCCGATGGAGTCGAGGAAATTGGTTATGAGCTGTATCCAAAGAATGGTGATCAAATCTGGGAAAGCTACAAGCAATATTCAGAATCCACGGGGTTTGAGTACGATGATGATGTAGTCTTGAAAAGTATTGAAGAAACGCATAGGATTGCCCACGATAGGATCGAATCGTTTATGCCTGACAATACAGTTCGTCTGCCCGAATTCGTTGTGCCGGCCGGCTTCACCGCCACGCAGGCGCTTGTTAACTTTGCCCTAGAGGGCCTGAAAGATAAGGGCCTCCACACGAATAAAGAATATACAGATCGTCTCCGCAGTGAGTTGAATGTTATCGATGACCGAGGCTTCTCTAAATATTTCCTCACAATGAAGTCTATTGTAGATGTGGCCACCGGTATGATGCTTACAGGCCCGGGCCGAGGATCCGCCGCTGGTTCTTTGGTAGCGTACGCCTTGAACATTACACAGGTCGACCCGATTAAGTATGATCTTCTATTTTCTCGGTTCCTTCGTTCAGACGCTGAGGACTATCCAGATATCGATTACGATGTGTCGGATAGTATGGCCTTGAAGGAAAAGCTCGTCGAGATGTGGGGCGCCGATTGCGTCGCGCCAATCTCCAACTGGAATACACTGCAGCTTAAGTCCTTGATTAAGGATATTTCAAAGCTGTATAACATTCCTTTCACCGAAGTGAACACAGTCACATCTATCATGATTAGAGAGGCCACTCCAGAAGCAAAGCGAAAGCATGGTATTAAGGCCGGCGTGTATGCTCCCACGTGGGAAGAAGTCATGGAATTCTCTCCATCCCTGAGTGCCTACTTAAATAAATACCCAGAAGTCAAGACCCACGTTGAAGGTCTTGTTGGCCAAGTCCGCTCCTGCTCGCGACATGCCGGCGGCGTAGTCATCGCGGAAAACCTAGACCAAAGCATGCCGCTGATTAATTCAGGTGGTGTGCGACAAGCACCGTGGGCAGAGGGTCAGAACGTACGACACCTTGAACCGATGGGTTTCATTAAATTCGATTTGCTTGGGCTATCTACCCTTAAGATGATGGAGGGTTGCATCGAGCATATCCTGCGTCGTCATCACGGAGTGGAGAACCCAACTTTTGCACAAGTAAGAGAGTATTACGATACGAAGCTCCATCCAGATATCCTTGATATGAATGACACAGCGATCTACGAGAATATTTTTCACAAAGGAAAGTGGGCTGGTGTATTCCAGTTCACAGAGCATGGAGCCCAACAGTTCTGCGTAAGGGCGAAGCCCAACAACATCATTGATGTTTCAGCTATCACGTCTATCTTCAGGCCCGGCCCACTATCGGCCGGAGTAGATGCAGATTATGTAGAAGCCAAGGGACACCCACAGCGTATCAGTTATCTGTCAGAAGAGGCGCGAGAACTCACCGAGGAGACTTACGGGTTCTTGATCTTCCAAGAGCAAATTGCTCTCCTGGCTCACAAGCTTGGCGGTCTAACGCTGGACGAAGGTAATATGCTTCGCAAGGTTCTCACGAAGAAAGGAACAGGTAAGGGATCCGTCAAGGGCAAGCTCCATGATAAATTCATCAAGGGTTGTGTGGCTAAAAACATTAACATAGATGAGGCACAAGCCCTTTGGGATAAGTTTGAATTCTTCTCTGGATATGGCTTTAACAAGTCGCATGCTGTAAGCTATTCGATCATCTCTTATCAGTGCGCATGGTTATGGAACTACTATCCAGCAGAATGGATGGCCGCGTTCTTGGACAAAGAGCCAGAAGTGCGGAAGGAGAAGGCCATTAATATTGCCAAGAAGTTTGGGTTTGATATCGAACCACTTGATGTCAACAAGTCGGGAACTGTCTGGGAGATTAGTCAAGATGGGAACACACTGATTCAGCCGCTGACGTCAATCAAAGGTTTGGGAATGGCAGCCATCGAGCAAATACTTGCTAATCGGCCCATTAACAGTGCAGAAGATATGTTGTTTAATGAAAACATTACTTATTCAAAATTGAACAAGAAGTCTCTTGATGCCCTCTGCCGCGGCGGCGCGCTTGACAATATTGTGGACGATAGGTTCACCGGCCGAAAACATTTTTGGTCAGCATGTATTGTAGACCGCCCCAAGAACGCAAAAAAGTTGGCAGAGAATCTAGAGCTTTATCGACCAGAAGGAGACTTCAGTGAAACTGAGATTATCCAGTTCAAGTCAGATTTGACAGGCGTGTTTCCCATGAACCTTGTTATCAGCGTAGAAACTATACAAAAACTACAGGATAAATTTATCCCGCCGATCTCTGAGTTCGATCAAGAACTTCAAGTATGCTGGTTCATCCCTCGTAAGATCGTCCCAAGAAAAACTAAGAAGGGTAAAGATTATTGGATTGTTGAGGTGATTGACTCTAACAACGAACTAACTAGAATAAGGTGCTGGGGTATCAAACCCGAAAAAGATCGGGTGCATCTTAACCGCCCGTATATGGCTAGATTGAACTATGACGAAAACTGGGGATTTTCTACTTATGCGGTTGGTAAAACATTTCGACTATTAGGGTAACCAATCATGAACATATTAAAAACATTTAGCCCGCTATTGAAAGAAGCAAAGCTTATTGACAACCTACCTATTGTAATTCGGGTACGAAAATTTGATGAGACAGCAGCAAAGGAATTTTCTTCGCTTATTAGCAAAGCTCAGAATACTGGCCAGCCAGTTGTCCCCGTGGTTATAGATAGTTATGGGGGTCAGGTGTACAGCTTGATGTCAATGATATCCGACATAAAACACTGTCGTATACCCGTAGCAACTGTTGTACAAGGGAAAGCAATGTCCTGCGGTGCAATTTTGTTTAGCTTTGGCGCAGAGGGAATGCGTTATATGGATCCAGATGCAACGTTAATGATACACGATGTTAGCTCGATGGCCTGGGGCAAAGTAGAAGAGGTTAAGGTGAGCGCAGACGAGACGGATCGCCTAAACCAGAAGATCTATACGATGATGGCAGAAAATTGTGGAAAACATAAGGAATATTTTCTCGACATAGTGCACGACAAGGGCCATGCTGATTGGTTTTTGGAAGCTGACGAATGTAAAAAACACAATCTTGCCAATCACTTACGGGTACCAGAATTAAAAATAGAGACAAAGGTTAAGTTCGACTTTAAATAAAACTAGTTAGAGCATGTCTATAACCCGCAAGATCAAATGGAAGCGCAATGTCGAGCACCTTAAGTTCATGTATTATGAGCTAGAATCCTTGAAAGAGCTTACTAGTTCGGCCGCCGGCGAGTTTCAAGAATATTATGAAACGTTTTGCACCAACAATAACGTTGATCGCCAAGGGCTAAACGAAGAACACCAGGACAGAGTAAGCGAATTATATGGTTCCGGAGAAGAAGAGCCACCCAGCGCAAACGAGGATGAACCCGATATAGATTGCGCGGACCAAGCGCCCATAGTTTTGCATACCAACCCCTCCAAAGTTATAAGCGTTCCGGAAACAGTTGAGGATAAAGAGATGCATGAAGCGTTCTCTAAGCTCTTCAAAAGTATCGCCCTCATTCTCCATCCGGATCGTGTGGATAAAAACTTACCCGACCATATCCAAAAAGATATGATAAGTAGGTTCCAATTGGCCAACAAGGCAATGGATGAGAAAAAGTATTTTATTTTGTTGGATATTTGTTTTGATTATGATATCAAACCACCGCGCAACCAAGCTCAACAATTGAAGTGGATGAAGAGAGAGATGGAAAACATGAAACAGCAAATCAGTAAGATAAAGAGCACCTATAGTTATAAGTTTGCAGAGTCAGATACTGATACTGAGCGCGATACACTGATAGAACAGTTTTTATATCAATTATTTCGGTTTAAAATGCCAGAAAAGAGTTGACAGCACGTCCTCAAAATGGTATATTAATAGAGTAATAAAGGAGGCTATAATGGCTACAACAAATGAAGAGCGCAAGCGCTATGTCAAGGAGTATATCCGCTCACTGGCAGCAATCGAAGAGGCAATGGAGCCGTACAAGGATCAAAAGCGAGATCTGCGAACCGAGTTTAAAGAAAACAACTGGCTTAGCACTGATGAAATTAGTGCAGCAGTGAAAGCTTATCGGTTATTTAAAGGAAAAGTAAACATTGATGAAGTGGTAGAAAACTTTAATATGTTTAATGGAGGCGAAAATGATTCTTGAATATTCTAAAGCTCGCCAAAACTCACGCACACCAGAGCGTGCCAACCCCTCCGACGCCGGCTTGGATATCTTCTTTTGTCCAGAAGAAGAAAATGCTGCCGGCACCTGGTTAAGTCCGGGAGAATCGGGACTGTTCCCTACTGGTCTCAAATTCGGAGTACCTCATGGGTATATGTTGGAGGTAAAGAATCGTTCTGGCAACGCTGCCAAGCGCCACTTGTTGGTGGGCGCGTGTGTTATTGATTCGGGCTACGAAGGTGAGGTATTTGTCAACCTGCACAATGTGGGACGCGAGCCTCAATTTATTGATGCTGGAATGAAGATAGCGCAAGTGGTAATGAGCCCGGTGGTGCATTTTCGCCCCCAAGAGGTCGAAGAATCAAAGATTTACAGTTACCCGATCACCATCAGCGATAGGGGCGCCGGCGCACTAGGGAGCACTGATGCGTAGCGCCATACATGAGACATTCAAAAATAGAATAGTTCCTGGAATGGTCCACAAAGCACTTAACCCAACCTCCACTTCACCTGTTAAGAGGTGGACGGGAGTTTATACATTGCCGCAATCAGTCAGCATTGTTTTTGGAAGACTATATGAAGAAGCAATGAACGACCTCATTATGCAATCAACAGTCTATCAGGAAATTACAAACTCTGCTGAGAAAACATTTGTCACGCCTGACTGCAAACTAACAAACGTTTCTAAGGGTAACAAGGATGTTGATATTCTCTTTAGGAAAGGTAATACAATATATTACCGTGAGAGTAAGTGCAATATGCTACTTGATAGTGAAAAGAGTAAAGCTACTGCTAATAAGATAAAGGATATTTCCAGCCGACTGCAGGTGCTTTATCCAAATTGTAAGATAGATGCAGCACTGCTTAATATGGACTGGGCCGGCAAGAAGACTACCTTTCATGGTATTCACATTGAATATGCCGGAGAGTTTATCAATCGCTTGAATATTGAAAATGTTTCTGAGCAAGATTACCTTGACATTGGTAAGGCAATAGGGTATGATTATAAAGAAGGTGTAAATGGGAGATAAAATGTTACCTATGTTTAAGTGGTCTGGCGGCAAACGCAGAGAACTACAGCACGTACAAAAGCTAGCACCAACACAGTTTACTAATTATTGCGAACCGTTTGTAGGTGGTGGTGCCGTATGGTTTAGCCTGGCGCACAAGAAAAATCACATCGGTGACACCAATGCAGATGTGATTAATTTTTATAATGTTGTAAAGCAGCATGGTAAAGTTTTCATCGATGACTTAAACTCCATGAGTACATTCTACACAGATACCATGGCTGATCTTAAAGTGTTTATGGATGCTACCGCCGAGCACGGCTCCTGGGAACCAACAAGGGATCCACTTCTTTGGGTTCCAATGGAGCATCCACAAGAAATGTGTGCGAAAAAGTGGAGAAAGCAGAAGAGAGATGAGTACCGGCCCCTAGCTGAATTTTATTATAATTGGAGAGATGGTGAGCACGCTACTGACTATGACATAGCAAAGAGATTCTATGTTCTTAGAAATTTGGCATTCGGTGGCATGCTCAGATACAACAGCGAGGGAAAGTTTAATGTACCATATGGTTATTATAAAAACTTTAAAAAGCTTGCATGGAACTCGGACTACGAGGGACTGTTCAGCAACTCCAAATTCGAATGTCAACCTTGGAAATCAACGGTGTCCAAGATGACAACCAACGATTTTGTTTTCTTAGACCCACCTTATACTCGCGAGTTTACAAAATATTCTGCTGACGGTGATTTTGGTGAGCAAGATCATCGTGAGTTAGCTAAGTGGTTTAGCTCAAAAAGCACAAAGGCCATGATTATTCTCAATAAAGACGACTTTACTGAGAGCCTTTATTCCAACTTTATTAAGAACGAATATGAATTTTCATATGGTGTTCGATATAGAAAAGATCGCCTGAACAAAGATGATGTTACAACTTATCACTTTGTCGCAACCAACTATTAACGAGAAATTATAATGAACAGAACAACACAAAAAACAATGTTTAGCTCTGCCACTGGCAACTGGGCAACCCCGCAAGACTTTTTTGATAAGTTAAGTTGGCGTTTTGGACCCTTTGATTTGGATCCCTGCGCAAGTACACACAACACTAAATGTGCCAACTTCTTTACAGAAGCCGAGAACGGCCTGGAAAAGAATTGGGAAGGATTTACATGCTTTGTTAACCCTCCCTACGGAAGAGGTATTGACAAGTGGATTGAAAAAGGTTACAATGAGGCTATGAAGAATGAAACAAAGGTAGTGATGCTCATCCCCGCACGAACTGATACCAAGTATTGGCATCAATATGTTATGAAGGCATCAGAGATTCACTTTGTGAAGGGGCGCCTAAAGTTTGGTGATAGCAAGAATTCCGCACCGTTCCCGTCAGCAGTCGTAGTATTCGATGGTGGCGATGACCTATGGCGAGTAGAAGGCATCAACCGATGAATCGCAAACAACGACGAGCTTTTGATAAAAAGCTATCTAAGGAGACCTCAAAGAATATCTCCCAAAAAATTTCCCAATTTGGAAAATTGGCTGACGAATGTTTAAGCTGCCTGAAGCCCTTCGACAAGAAGAATAAGGAAATGGTTCAAACATGGAATGTGGTCGTAAAAGATGAGGATACTGTCAGATTGTATTGTCCAGATTGTTGGACCTTGGCCACTAGCATGGCGGCTGAATATTTAAAAACTAAAGAAACTAAGGAGAAAGAAGATGCAAGTTGAAAGACTTTCAGAAGAGGCACTAGAAAAAATACTGAGTGGAAAAACACAGGATGCAACGTCTGTAATTAAGTTTTACTCCAATGGCTGTGAGTTTTGTCATGCCCTGAGTGACTATTACAAAGACATAGCTAATTCCTACGATGATATTTACTTTTTTGCTTTCAATGTAGATGACAGCCCCGGAATGGCAGAAAAAATTGGTATTAACGGGGTACCTAGTATCTCTCTAATCAAAACTAGAGACAACAGGCGAAAGAAAATGAAGATTCTCAACGATCCCGAGAACCCAAACAAGAAGACATGGTATACTTCTAAGCACATTACTGACTTTATCGACAAGGAGAAATAAGATGAGCGCTCGACACAACCTTAAATTTGTAGAGGCCGCTATCCTTAGACTGCAGGCGCAGCTGGCATCAGAGATAGCATCACTGGAGGGCTTACTTAAAGATCCGTCAGCATCGACGCACCACCCGGATTTGGTCGACACAATATGCGAGATTGCACATCGATGCGTGAGCGTAACCGGTGCAATTTCAATGCTGCAGAAAAGTATTGGCGTCGTACCAGCCGGCCCTGTAGTAGCGCCGGCAACTCCCCCTTTGACAGAAAAAGATTTAAAAGAACGCTCGGCTGCTTTTAGAAAGTCCATTGGTGACCCGCCAGCCCCTCCCCCTAAAAAGAAGAAGAAGACATGATCACTATCGAAGGACGAACTTTGTTTAATCGGGGATTATCTTATGATGATGTACTGCTGGTGCCCAAATATTCTGATATTGAATCCAGATCTGAAATAGATATAACCGCTGATTTGGGAAATAACTTATCCTTAAGGGTACCTATTCTTTCGTCACCTATGGATACAGTGTCAGGCGCCGAGATGGCTACTGCATTAAGTAAGATAGGAGGCGCTAGCATCCTACATCGTTATAATACAGTAATAGAGCAAGCGGGAATGTTATCCCAGGCTACGGACAACGGCGCCACCAATATTGGTATCGCTGTAGGCGTTAGTGGAGACTATCTTGAGCGCGCCCTCTGCGGTGTGAAATTAGGCGCCACCTTTGTGTGCGTCGACGTCGCCCATGGTCACCACATCATGATGAAAGAAGCTGTTAGCGTATTACGTTCAGAGCTAGGCCCAACTGTTCATATCATGGCCGGCAATGTAGCTACGCTAGCCGGGGTTAACGATTTGGCTGACTGGGGCGCGGACAGTGTACGTTGTAATATAGGTGGCGGCTCCATTTGTTCCACTCGTATTCAGACTGGCCACGGAGTACCAGGCCTGCAGACCATTATGGATTGCGCCCAAACTGACCGCGATGTAAAGATTATAGCAGACGGAGGAATTCGTAATTCCGGCGATATTGTAAAAGCATTAGCCGCCGGCGCCGATGCGATTATGTGTGGTTCGCTCTTGGCAGGCACACAAGAAACGCCGGGTGTCGCTTATAAGGATTCACAAGGTCAGTCGTGGAAGGAATACCGAGGGATGGCATCCAAAGAGGCGCAAATGAGTTGGCGAGGAAAATACTCGTCCTTCGAAGGTGTTTCAGCGCGCGTGCCCTGCCGCGGCCCCGTAGCTGAGGTGGTAAACGACTTAGAGAAGGGAATACGTTCTGGTCTCTCATACTCTGGTTCACGAACAATTGCTGAGTTGCAAGCGTACGCGGAGTTCATAGTCCAAACACCGGCCGGACAATCAGAGAGTAATACTCATATCACTCATAGGAATTGGTAATGTCAAATGATGGCATCGACTACGGAAAGCTTAACAAGCGAATTGTTTTTACTGAAAACGACCACCGACATGTAAAGCTGCTGATGAAACTGAAGGCCGATGGCCTCACACAATCTAAATTTTTTCGATGTTTAATCACCGGCTACATCGATGGCGACGCCCGAATACATGAGTATATTGATGAGGTCGGAGGCTTATCGATCAAAAGAAGAAACAAAAGCAAAAAACTAAGGGAAGAAGGAATGAAAAAGCTAAGTGACTTTTCGTTAAATGATGGAGAGATAGAGAATATATTCGACATCATCGCAGAGGAACATCCAGAGCTATGAAAACCAACGGATTGTTACCCTGCTCAGAAAAATGCAGAGAACTAAAAACAGACTGTCCAGTTAAAGATTGTCGCCACTGGATTGAATACAGCGAAGAATATAATTGCAGTTTAATATCAGTTTATGAGAATGGACCGATGACACTGCGGCAGATTGCGGAGAGGCTACACCTGTCTTTTGCGCGTATAAAACAGATAGAGACGAAAGCCCTTCTTCATATTAAAAAGCGCGCTTCTCAGCTCAATCCGTTTTTTTAGGTGTTTAACCAAATACATTACTATTTATTTTTGAGTTTCTATAAAAGAAATAAGGAGAATTTTTCACATGGCTCGTAAAACTTTGTTAACAGAGGGCGAAATCCGACAGTTCATGAAACTGGCTCGTTTGGCTCCAATCGGGGCGCCAGCGCTCCAAGAAATGGGTGGCTACCCCACCCCAGGTGCTCGCGACGAGGACCATATGGAAGACGAACTCGGTGCAACCGAGGATGAGTTGGGCGCAGAAGATGAGTTTGCTGATGAAGAAGCAGACGAATTAGATGTTGCCGATGATGAATTAGCTGATGACGATATGGACATGTCGGGCATGGCTGATGATGAGAGAGAAACATTGATGGCTGATGTAGTACAGGCTGTCGCTGATGCACTCGGAATTTCCGATCAAGTATCTATTGAAGCTGGCGCCGAAGGGGGTGACTTGGATGAACCAGCCGTAGACGATATGATGGGAGGCGATGAGGTTGAGGTTGACGCCATGGCCATGGAGCCCGAAATGGGTGATATGGGTGGTGAAGAAGAAGTCGTCGTCGATGACGAGGAAGAGCCAATGATGGAAAAGGCGCAAGGTTACGACGATAAGGAAGACGAGTCGTTGGGCATGCGCACTGGCAAAGAGGCTGATAAAGAGCAGAGCGACAAAGATCGTCGCGATGACTCCTACGGCAAATTTGGCAAACGCGGCAATAAGAACGAATCTCTTTCCGAAGATGATATCGTTGCTGAAGTAGCAAAACGTGTTGCAGCGCGCCTTCAAGATAACAAAAATCGCAATGAGATGGTCGATCGGTTAGCCGAACGAATTATGAAGAGACTTACAAAGTAGCTTGACAAAGTAATTGCGAGATGTTATAATATAACCACTGCATGATTGCGGTGGTTATTTTTTTGGGGATGCAAGATGGAATGGTTATTACACCTGTTAGTGTTTTTCTTTGGGTACTACACCTGTAAAACGTTTTATGTGTTTAGGAGCGGAGCGCTTACAGTGGGCATGTTTAAAATGACACAGCTGACCGCGCTGATGATCCTATCCCGCAGCATGGAACAGTATGCATATGTTAAGACATTCGGTGAGATGCAGCTTAAGCAAAAAGGCGCCTCCGAAAAAGTTATTTCCAATTATCATATCTACGTTGATAACGATGCAAACTTTTTTAAAACCAAATCAATTAAGAGTATACTTTCTACAACACCTAGTTACTTTAAGCACCTTCTGGAATTTGAAGACTGGGAGACTGCGATGAGGTACCTTAATGACAATAAGCCAATTGTTAATCAGATTCTTAAATAAAGGGGGCAAGATGATTAAAAAAATTAAAAGCTTAATAAGCTCAGAGCCAGAAGTAGCCGGCACCAATGAGAAAAAAATTGTTATCCTTGATCCAAATGCGGGAGGGCCTCCAGAGCCAGATCTCCGCATCGTCGGATTATTTTCAGATGTGCAAGAAGAAAAGGTCGCAGAGATCGTGCATGCACTAATCTATTTGGACGAAGTCAACAAGCTCACACCACCTGAAGAGCAACAACCAATTAAATTTTATATTTCTACGTATGGTGGGAGTGCCGACGACATGTTCGCTCTTTACGATATCATACGTCAAGCAAAAGAGACTAGCGAAATTCATACTATCGGCTTAGGCAAGGTAATGTCGGCTGGTGTTTTGCTGCTAGCGTCAGGCACAAAAGGTAAGCGACAAATCGGCAAGAACTGTCGTGTTATGATCCATTCAGTGATGGGTGGAAATCATGGCTCGTTGCACAACATGATGAATGAACTGGAAGCTATTGAGCAGCTACAAGATATGTACTGCGATGCTCTGATTGCGGAGACAAAGATGACTAGAGCCAAACTTAAAAAGATGATAGAACGCAAAGTGAATGTCTATTTAACTGCAGAAGAAGCGATTGAAATGGGCATCGCAGACATTATTATTTAAAGGAAAAAACACATGTCAGAATTGAGCGATATTTTAAAAGAAGAGTACATCAAAAAAAACCAGCAACTTGATCTTAAAGTGCTGCTGAGTATGATTACCGAGGCTGTGGAGGATACAATAAAAGCCCCTGTTAACGAGGAAGTTAGCATTCCTTCCGGCGACGATCAGGAGACTTTGGAAATGATCTTGAAGATGATACCAAACATCGAGGTATCGGAACTTGGGTGGTCAGATGTACGCGCCGATGGCCAAGGTGGTGAAATAAAAGGCGCCCAAAGACAACTATTAGAGGATTACCTGAAAAATATCCAGGGCACCGACTTCGCCGATAAGATCCGCAGTATTTCTCAATTCTATGATGATGGAGTTGACATGATGGTAGAGCAGGCAGGAGAAGACCGCACCAAGAGGATCGTTCAGGTCATATCATACTTGGTTTTTTATAAAACTTTGACAAAGGTTATCACAAACTTTAACGCGTCTTCTGCGGGCTTTAGTTTCGAATCTTTCCTCGCTGCCTTGGTGGACGGAGAACAGATTCCAACTGGTAATAAAACAATTGCAGATTATCTAGACCGAGCCTCTGGTGAAACAATCCCCGTCAGTTTGAAGCTCTACAAAGAAGGTAACCTGGAAGTCGGAGGTAGTTATACTGATTTAGTGAACGATATGGTAGACCCCAAATATCCCCAAGCCATCAACGGAGGCATGCGCTATGTTATTTGTACAAAAGAATTTGACAAACAAGAAAAAGGCTCATCACCTCTAGAGCAAGAAGGGAAGATTAATTTCTATCAGTTTGATTTTAATTTGAAGAATATTGCAGATATACTTTTGAATTCTAAATATTCATATGTAATAAGGATGCCTGAAATGGTCATGAGCGCATTGGCCTCTGGCCAGCAGTCAGGCACCGCAGAGTTGCTTGGCCTTGCTTCGGCCGACAAAGCATTATCGGCCGAAGAGTTGACCCCGTTATTTAAAACAGAATTAGAAAAGCAGATAGCTGCCATCGCCGAAGAGAACCCGCAGAGCCCAATACGCAATGTAAGAGAAAAGGCCCTTGATAATTTAATGGCTGCTCTTAATTGGGAAAAGAACGATGAGTTGTTTAACCAAGACAAGCGCCGCGGCAAAGGTAAGATGTCCTCTATTGCTGTGGGTAACTGGGTAAAAAGCAATTACAAGTCTGCCCCAGCTGTACACACAGATTTAAAAAATGCTATTGTTAACGCTAATGCTGCCGTGATGCAGTCACAGGCCGCGGCCACCAAGAAAAGTGAGAGAAATCAGCAAATTGAAGATATGGTCAAAAACAACGAATTTCTTTCGGCCGAAGAATCTGCGCGCCAATATAGTATGTTAGGCGTTCGACAGAGGAAGCAGGCTCTTTTGAGTAGCTATGGCTATTTGAAAACTCTGCACTTTGCCTTGAACCAAACCCAGTCGACAAACCCCGGCGAGCCCACAAATACTGAGTTTGTTGGCTCCATCATGATTGGCCAAGCACAAGTAGGTAAGGTCGTCGCTGATATCCGCGAGATACTTAACCAAGAAGTTATGGAAATTTTCCAATCCCTTAAAATTCTATCTGATAGTTTGAACCAGTACTTCGCTGGTGGCCTTGAAAATGATTCGCTAGCGAGTGCGTCAATATCTAATGCGGAAAATATCAGCTCAAAAGAAATTCTTCAATCTGATAAATAAACCTTGACAAAGTTTTGATTTAAGATTATAATATAATATAACATAGAGGTACCAATGAGTCGAACTTACGACGACAACCAAACACTGCAACAGAAGATTTTGAGAGGCGCAAACATATTGGCAGACAATGTCTCTTCTACCCTGGGCCCCAGGGGGAGAAATGTTTTGTTACAAGAAAAAGATAAGATGCCATTTATCACCAAAGACGGAGTAACAGTCGCTGCGTTTGTGGAGCTAGAAGATCCGATGGAGAACGCGGCCGCCCAAATAATTAGACAAGCTGCTGTGGAGACTAACAACCACGCCGGCGACGGAACTACCACTGCTACAGTGTTAGCCCGGGCTATCCTAAGAGAATCACAGAAATTTGTAGCCTCCGGAGTTTCACCGATAGAACTTCAGAGAGGTATCAACCTAGCTGTTACTGAGGTAGTACACAACTTGAAAGAGATCTCGCGTCCGATTACTAGCGCAGAAGATATCCAGCACATCGCCACAATTTCAGCCAACAACGATGAAACTATCGGAAAGCTAATCGCTATGGCAGTTGATAAAGTCGGCCAGGATGGCTCCATAACTATCGATGAATCCAGATCACTGGAGACTTTAGTTGATATTACTGAAGGCTTCCGCATTCCCGCTGGGTTTTGTGCGGGCGCATTTGTAACAGACGATCGCCGCAACACTATGGTACACGAGGAGCCTCTAGTTCTTGTAACCGATTATAAGATTTCTAATGTAGAGACAATCTTGCCTATCCTAGAAATGGTAGCCCGTGAAGGGCGCCCCTTGATCTTTGTTGCAGAAGAGGTCGAGGGTCAGGCGCTCTCCGCTATGATAATGAATGCTATACGAGGCACGCTTAAGATTGCGGCCATCAAGGCTCCCCTCTATGGAGAAGAGCGCCGTAACCTACTTAGCGATCTAGCAACTTCCGTGGGTGCTAATTTTATTACACGCGAGGGAGAGAAAAACCTATCCGATGTCAAACTATCTGATTTAGGAGTTGCAAAATCAATTGAGAGTACCAAGTACGACACAATTATTGTTGGAGGAGGGTGCGACCATGAAGAGGTAGAGAGGAAAATAGAAAACCTCAAAGCACAAATACAAAGCACAGACTCACTCCCTGAATGTGAGCGACTACAAGGTCGGATCAGTCGGCTTTCCTCTGGAGTAGCAGTAATTCGTGTAGGAGGCTCCACAGAAGTTGAGATGACAGAGAAAAAGCACCGCATCGAGGATGCACTAGAAGCAGTACGCTCTGCGCAAGAAGAAGGCATTGTTCCCGGTGGTGGTACAGCGCTTCTGCGAGCAGCTAGTTCTTTAATCATCACCACTGAGCGATCAGATCAGGCCCTCGGTGCCTCTATAATTCAGGCTGCGTGTCGCGAACCACTTCGCCAGATGGCGATTAACGCCGGCGAATCTGCAGACATTATTATGGGGCAGATAAACCTTGGCGACGACAACCCCAATATGGGCTGGGATTTCCGGCGACAAGAGTTAACCGATCTATTTAAATCAGGGATAATTGACCCTGCCAAGGTTACACGCATCGCACTACAGAATGCAGCGAGTTGTGCGGGTACCTTGATCACTACTAATTTTGGTATAATCCAAACGGAGGATAAATGATGCAACAAGGAGATTTGGTGCACATCCCACAAGGTACACAGCTTTTTGGTTGTGACAACGCCTACTTAAAAAAAACACAAAAACCAATAGTGGCTGTCTTCATTGAAGATAATACGCTGGGCTGGCAAGGTGGAACCTACACAGTCTATGCTCTGGGGCGAGAAGCTCTTGTGAAGAAGAAGCACGTATACCCCATGGAGAGCACATGCTAGTTAAACTTACAGAAGTTTGTCAGAATACAACATTAACCACCCAACAAGATTACACCCTTAGAGATGTATTCGTCAACCCCGAACACGTCGTGATGATCCGTGAAGAAGCCCGGATAAGAGCCTTAAACGAACAGGGCCTTATAGCAGAAGGACTAAACCAATCTCACCGTTTCACCAAGCTAACAATTAATCGTGGCCATACTGGCACCGAGATAGTCGTCGTAGGAGCCCCTGATATAGTAGAGGGTTCCTTGAGTACCAACAAAAAACTAATAAGAGGATAAAATGGGACAACGAGTTAATATACAATATTCGATAGATATCGATGAGCTACCAAGTGCGGTGGCCACACTATTAGAGGGAGCTATTACAGACTTGACTGACGTGGCTCATGACGCGTCGGGCGGCATTAACAAGATAACTGTTATGGAACTTAATACCCTACAAGAAATTCAGCAAATTCGAACTAATCTGGAGAGCATAGATCACCGACTAGGTGATGTTGCTGCTTTGGTAAATTCCTATATAAATTATCACACGAATAGCGCACAACCCCAAGAACAGGAAGAAGCGCGCTCTCCGGAAGCCACTAATTCTGAACAGTTATTCTCTCCCTTACAGGGTCAGACTACAACAACTGATTTGGACAACTTACAGTCGCAAATCGAGCGCTTCCGAGAAGTCATCGCCGCCCCACCGGAAGACTCCAATGAAGCCACCAGTTAAGGACCTGCGCCGGCCATATATCAGCACCCAGTTTCATCGCGAGCTTATCCCAAGAGGGAGTGTTGTTGAGACTTTTCTCTTTTATTCCGGCCAGTTAGAATTTTCACTAACTGATTATGAAAGATTTGTGTTGGCCCATACCACCCGGCCACCACTCCATGAGTTCTGGGCTTGCATTAACGACGACGCCTCTCGCGTGTATGAAATACTCACGTCAGACATCTTTAAGTTTGACAACGAAAACATGTTTGAGATCTTGCAAGAAACGTGGCCCACTTACCCCAATCCCTATGTGCGCAGTGCTTTGTTCTTTTTAATGAATGTGTGTTCTGAAAAAGGGCTACCATCGAGCGGTAACTTAAACATCACCAATTTCAATAAACATTCTTTAAATCGTTTAAAAACTTATAAGAAACCCTCCAATCTGTTTATCACATTAGATAAAGAACAAGAACTGATAGACAGCATTATAGAAACTAACCCCACCGACTTTTTGGTATTCCCCCTTCCTTCATACGATTATAACTTATTTGATCACGGAACCAGCGTTGGCTTCGAAGAAACGCGGGTGAATCACACACGCCTTTTGAAAAAGCTGTCAGCGATTGATAAGAAGTGGATAGTTTCGTATCCGCATCACGAGGGCGCCCAAGAGCTTTATAAGGGGTTTGAGCAGATTATGATAGACAAATACGGAAAGAAAACTAACTCGGCCGCGGCATGCGAGGAGTTAATAATTGTTAACTTCTAAATTAATGTTCGCTTGTCTCCTGTTCGCCATAGGACAAACTCTTGGTTGGTTCCAACTAAATTCACAATTTGTGTGGGACTGGTGGAAAGATAAACCGCTTTTATCTGCTGCAGTATTCTCCGTACCTACGGGGATTTGTTTCTGGTATGGCATCAAACTTTGTTACGAAGAATGGGGAGAAGTTTGGGGGCCCCGCTTTCTAATTTTTAGCATGTCTTATTTCACCTTCCCTATACTCACCTATTATTTCTTAAATGAAAGTATGTTTACTATGAAGACTATGTTGTGCGTTGCTTTGTCGTTTGCCATCGTAGGCGTTCAGTTATTTTGGAGATAAGATGAGTATTACCTATTTGTTCGATGTAGATGGGACCCTGACCCCTCCCAAAAAGAAAATAGATGCCCAGTTTGCTAAAGATTTTTATAAGTGGCAGAAAGGAAAGGACGTATATATTGTATCCGGCGGCTCGTTCACCAGAATTCTTGATCAATTAGGAAGAGAGATAGTCGATGCTACTGTGGGAGTGTTTGGGTGCATGGGCAACACTTTCTATAAAAAGATAGTTGTACATTCAGATGGATATAGTGAGTGGGCCAAAATATACGAGAGTTCTTTTGACGTAGAAAAGCCCGCTCTATTCTATAGCATGCTAGAGCAAGTTGTTATGGCCTCATCCTATCCTACAAAAACGGGCAACCATTACGAAAAGAGACCAGGCATGGTTAATTTTTCTATTGTAGGGGCCAATGCTAGCCCACAACAGCGCAACAACTATACTCAATATGACCGCGAGCACGGGGAGCGTAAAGAAATAATTAGTAAATTAGCGTCTAAATATCCCGCACTTGACTTTGTAATTGGTGGTGCCGTCAGCATCGATATATTCAACAAAGGCAATGATAAATCCCAGATAATTAAAAAATACTTAAACTCCACTCTTAAATTTGTCAACAACAAGGTCGTTTTTGTTGGGGATCGGATAACAAGCCCGGGCAATGATCACGCTTTGGCTAATTTATTAGAGAATCACCCATCTGGATACGTACTTGAAGTGGAATCATGGAAAGATACAGCCGCACTGCTATCGACTGACCTTTTTGCCAGCGGTTAGTTATAAAGAAGACTATTTATAGTGACAAGAGGAAAATTTAATGGATATTGCCACCGGAAATTGGTTTAGCTACCTAAACGAAAACATATTAACAGAAGGTCTGCGAGACATCGGGTTGCCCGAGTTCGTGGCCGACTACATCGAAGAGGCGATGCCGAACGCATCCGAGAAAGCCAAGGTCTATATTGGCAAGAACTGGAAGGGGAGCAAGGGGCAGACGCGCGGCACGTTCATGATAACAAATCTCCAGTATGAGATGGTGGATAAGCTAGTTCGTGATTATGGTGATTACGTGATCGACACCCAACAGGGTCCTGGGCAGTACGAAGATTTAGAAGCCCGCACCGTAGAGCCTTATGATATGAGTGCTATCCGAACGACGCCTCGCGCTGAATATAGCGAAGAAAGGATCAAACAAGGCGAACAAGTCAAGTTTGTTATCCAGAACCTCAAGAATACCGTCGGCAATCCAATGGGAACTTGGCGCAAAGCCTTTATGAAAGCTGTCAAGGCTCTAAGCAAAGCCGGCCTCCCAAGCGAAAAGGTCGAGGACACAAAAGAATACCTCGCCAATTTTTACCAAAACAACTTTGATTATTGGGCTACCAAATACACTGAATTGATTGCATTCTTAAATGATGATCCTACCAACTACGAATTAATCAAAGGCGAAGAGAACACTGATCAAGCCCAAAAGATCGCCGTCGAATACCTAGAAAACAAAGAAGACCCAGAGAATATCCTGCACACATTTGATGATGGATCATACTGGTATAACCTTGATGTATCCAATTGTGATGTTGAGGGTGCTCGCATGGGACACTGTGGTTCTGATAGTCGTGGCGTTCTTGTATCTCTCCGCAAGAAGCAGAGCAAGCGTAGAGAGTCCTCGTCGTATGTCACAATGACTTGGAGCAGCTATGAGAACACAGTATACCAAATCAAAGGACGAAGTAATGATGCACCCCCCGAAGAAATTTGGGGTCACATCGCGTGGTTCATCAACAACATGGGTGTCGAAAAAGTAGAAGAAACCGGCGAGCATTCAAATGATGCAGAAACCATCGCCGAGATGATCGAATACTTATCGCGAGAAACCTCCGCAGAGTTCCACGGATCCATTGAGGATCGCATGGAGAAAGCCACTGAGTATTGTGATGGTGTTGATGAACGCTTCTGGGACAACCGCGATGAGTTAGAGAACGCTGAGATTAGCTACAGTGTTGAGGAAGCCGACGGCGCTATGGAAGTGTATGTTTATATGTCTGCTCACTATAGCTTTGATATTAACTTGGGCTGGACTGGGTTAGAAGAGACGGACGACGGGTATCAAGCTACAAACCCACAAGACTTCACGCCAATCCCGCGCACATACTCAGGACAACGAGACTTCACCAACGAAGTGGGCATTGACGATATGATGTATGAGATGCCCGGTGATGATGGTGACTACGAGTATGAAATTAAGATGCTCCAAGGCGCCCAACCAGAAGGCGAAGCTATAGATCAAGACTACCCGGCAACCGCACATTTGTCTATTACTTTGAGAACATCTGAGACAGCCGCAGCAGACGAGGACGGCGAGGTCCGCGAGTATGACGACTTTGCTGATAGCATGCTGGTCTTCGAGGCAGATGCCGCCGCCAACGCAATCGAGGGCATCAGACAAGCGCTGTCCGCTGGTGGCTATATGGCGAAGACTGCTTACGATAGAAACAAAGAAGGGCTCGAAAGTTTAACGGACTTAGATAAGTGGCACGTCAAGAAAGAAAAAGGCGGTCTTGAGTTTGATTGGACCGCAGAAGATGGTCAACCAATTCACTCATATCCACAGCCCGTGCCACAGCGCGCGCATATGTATGGTATGGGAACTGGCAACCAGATGGGCACCCCACCCGCCGGCGGCATTTTTAGAGAGATATTTGGATACGGAAAAAGCTATACTTATGGACGCAGTATGGGAATGATGGATGTAACCATCGCCGGCGTTTTCGCAGCGAAATTAGGCAATCTCGTAAAAAATAGCTTGAAAGCCGTATCAAAAGATCAACAGTCGTTCGACTTCGGTGATAAATACGAAGCAATCGATCCCATTAAAGTTCTTGCCGACGACACAGACTTTGTAATTTTCTATGAAGCAAAACATAACCACGAAGGCAACATAGATAAGTATCCACTGATGACCATTAGCTGGCTTTATCGTATGCGTGTTAGCCCCAATTCGGAAGAAGGTGAGTTCGAAGTCATAAGAGACATCGCAGAATACCTAAACGAGAAGCCAGAGCTTGTCACCGACGCCGCCAACGAAACCATTAAGTTTTACCTTGACACCTTCATGCAAAAGATTAACACCCGCAGAGACAAGGTGATAAGCAACGAAGAGATCCAGTCATTAATTAACGGAGCCAAAGAAATTTATGGTCGTGAGGCTGATGCATCCTCGGAAAACTCTAGTGAAGGCGAGGTTTCAAGAAAGATTTATACTATGGCAACTTGGTTCGAGGAAAACTATAACGACATGAACGAAGCTGAAAGGTATATAGCTATAACACGGTTCCTTGGTCCGATGGCAGCAAGACGGTTCCGCGCTTACAGCAATGAAGGCTCTATTGACAATGACACCGGTGCTCCCGTTATGTTCCCCGAGATGGTTGAGGCACAACTCTTAAAGATGGGTGCCCCCGAGAAGAGGTTACGCCCAACGCAAGAATCAGTGGAACAACAGATACAGAGGATTGACCAACTGTTAGGTGAAGCAAAGCAAGATACTCGCCCGACAAAGGAGCCTACTCCCTTTAAAAGTAAGGCTCAGAAGAGATACAAACGCTCACGCAAAAAGAATAGCAAGATGTATAATACGGCTGGGCACAAGAACTTAAAGACTGGCGCGCCGTATACCAAGAAAGGCAAACGTGCCGGCACAGACAGACTGAGATTTGAGGAAGTGGATATCCGTTTATATAAGATGCAAATAGATGCGGTAGTTTCTTCCGAGCGCGCCACTGGGGGATCAAAGTTGCTGCAAGATGAGCTGAGAAGTATCCCTGGCGTCACCGTTGTTTCTGTGGAGGAAACGCGCGATTTAGCAACAGGCGCAGATTTTGCACGCTTTAACGTGAAGTTCTCGCTAATGGGACAGGCTGCTCGCCTTGATTTCGTAGAAGCACAGTTAATGCCTGCATTGCGTAAAGTGCAGGGCTTTGAAGTTAAAGACTGGTCACTACCAAAAGAAGTCACCCCTGGCAAGAAATTGAGAGAATCAGCTGCGTTGCATGAATATGGCTTTGGTGGGGTTGCAGGAAATCTTGGCGCCCAGCGGTTTGATCGCGGAAATCAAATGGTGACCCCGCGCCCGTCCCTTCAAACGATTGTTGATGATTGGGCTGAAGGCGGCGTGATGGCTTACGATGTACCCACTGACACTACTGATATGCGATATAACGTGATGATGCCAGTAGAAGAGTTGCTTCCATATATTAATCAGATGTATCGTGGAGATATGCGCGATTTCACCGGGCGCTATCATGAGTTTATTAAAAATGGAGCCGCGGCACCTGTATACTTAGCCATTGGAATGAATGGGCGAGTAAAGATCACAGGCGGCGAAGATATAGTCTGGTTTGCCAAAAAATCAGGGCTAGCGGAGGTCCCAGTGTTTTTTAGTTATCAAAAACAAGTTTAAACAAGTTTAACGACATAAGTACTGTATGGGCAGAACTTTAAATAACCTTATAGGTTGGACGATAATATTGCTACTGAGCGCCGGCGCAGCAACCTCTTCCTATTATTCTGCTAAACAAAAAACTGAGCTGCCCTTACTAAGTGAGATAACTGATTTTAAAAACAACTCTGACGTCCTCTTAATAAAGAATCAGCGCAAAGTGCTGCAAAAATCTCGCGCCAGCACTGTGCAGGTGTTTTCGGCTAACATTGAACAACATCTTGCTATGCAGTCGGGAACATACGTAACTGTTTTTGACAGATATTTTGTCCTTACCACCAACCATGGAATAGTCGGTAGCTGCGCTCTTACAAAAATCTATTTCGAGGATAAGCTAACGAACTGTATGCGCTTTATAGAATTGAATCGCGAGGCTGATTATGCTCTTATTGAGGTAGAAGAGATAGCGACGCTAACACCCATAAGAGTGCCAGATGATTTACCCTCCGGACGCAGAGAGTGGACACGTGCACTTTCGGTTATGAATCGTGTTTTCTATACTGGGTATCCCAATAGTGTAGGCCCGCTCACGATCGAGGGAAAAATTTCAGGGTACCACCGAGATGATCATCTGTATATGATTTCATATGCCTGGTCAGGCTCTTCCGGCTCCGGAGTTTTTTCCCAAGAGGGAAAATATATTGGATATGTTCTAGCAATTGATGTAGGGGAGAGTAATCTTGGGGGCCCAGCTATTTTAGAGAACGTGGTCCTGGTTATCCCAGCCTTCAAAATAAATTGGGCCGCGGCTTTAGACGTGGCCGAAGAAGTGCCGGAAGTCAACGACACAGCTAATTAGTAATACTTAACAACGAGGTTTTAACAGCATGGCTGACAACAAGAAGCAATGTTATAATAATATACTGTCTAAAATTGATCTAATGGAAGACCAGATATTCAAAATATATGATAACATTATGAAACTAAAGAAAGAAATCAATCCGGGACACGAAGAAGTGTGCCCAGATGTGGCTGCGTCAGAGCGCGCCATTGTGGACGCAATCGGAAATGTATACGCCGATGAACTTCTTACTCGCGACCCGGACGGCGACGCATGAGTGACATTATAGAACTGGCCGAGCTATCGACGGAACCAGATGATTTAAAGCCCAAGAAGCCAACCAATAGGGCGCCCCAAGGTATTAGAACCTTTACCGTGTGTCGCCAGAGCGATGAGACAGGTATATCAGGCGAGGGAGTGGTAATAGAAGGCGCCACCTTTGCTACAGGACACACTGTTATCCATTGGTTAACACCTGCTCCCCGCGGCTCAATCGCATTTTTTGATGCATTTGATGATTTTTTAAAAATACATATTAAGCCCCACCCCACAAACCGCACGATTATCACGTTTGAGGATGGCGAACAGACTATGTACGACGGAGGATAAAATACATGGCTTATAAATATTCAGTAGGAAGGAGAGACTTTGGAGACATTGACTACGAAGGAGATGACAATACTCAAATAGACTTTGATGTTGATTTCATTTCCCTTGTCACCAATGGCGCACAAATGCTCACTGTTTCAGGTTCAAATGTGGGCATAGGTACAGGGACGCCCACTGCGGCTCTAACTTTGAACGCTACCGATCCAACTATTCGGTTTGAAGAGGGCGGTACCTTTAAGGCAACAATTGGTGTAAACTCCGCCGATAATATCTTGATTGAAAACAAAACAATAAATAAACACATTGTCTTCAAAGTTAATGATCAAGGCACTATCCGAGAGGGGTTCCGGCTCAATGGTGCGGTACCCGAGGTAGTAGTCAATGAAAGTTCTGAATCTCTTGTCGATTTTCGAGTTGAGTCTGATAACAACACGCACATGTTATTTGTCGACGGTGGAAACGACAAGATTGGAATTAATACCGACCAACCCACAGAGGCGTTAGACATTAACGCCAACTCTATCAGGCTCCGCAATAACTTAACGCCGCAAAATGCCACAGCGCTTGGTGCAGCCGGCCAGATCTGCTGGGACGCAAACTATCTATACATTTGTGTGGCCACTGATACTTGGCGAAGAATTCCTCATGATACTTGGTAGGAACTAACCTTTAAACGTACTATTTATTATTGATGGCCAAAAAGAAGATAGTTTTTGTTAACTCCACTAATCACTGTGAACCCATGTACACCATGGGCAAGACGGGTGATGTTATCTTATGTGATACAAGACCGACACCAGAAGGCGGCATTGGGAGCAGTTTAACTGTCCTCTTGCCCATAGCCTCAGATAATCCCGGTCGCACGGTGACGATAAAGGATGCCGGCGCCTATATAAGAAATAATGGTATCACAATTGAACGGAGAATTCCGGATATAATTGATGCCGGCAGTACGGCGGTGACATTCGATATCGCCGGGGAGTATAGAACTTTTGTTTCTGACGGTAAACACACTTGGTACCAAATAGGATAAATTAAATGGATAAATGGCAAACATATGTAGATGAAGCGCGCAAGAAGAAACGCAAGTCATCGCGCAAAAGTGGAAAGGGCTTAGAAAGATCTCTGAATTGGTTTCTTGACAAAGGCCCTCAAAAGAAAGGTGGTTACCCCAATAAGCGCCGTCCGAACTTCTCGAAGAAAAAGTTTAATAACATTTCCGCTCCCCCTGGCGCGCCAGGTGGCTTAGAAGAAGAAGTTCCCGCCTCTAGTTTTGAAAAAAAGCCCACCCTTAATCCTAAATTTTGGAAGGATGATCAGTTGGAGAGTAGAGTAAGTGAGCGGCTCACCACAATAGCACAAGATTTCATGAAAAACCTTGAATTTGACGTAGGGATGGAAGATCTTAGATTCACGGGGAGCCTCGCAAATTATAACTGGTCTAAGTACTCCGACATAGACCTTCATATCGTCGTAGACTTTTCTAAAATTGATGAGGACACTGAGCTAGTCAAATCATTTTTTGATGCGGTCAGGATGCGCTGGAACGATACTCACGACATTAAAATCTACGGTTACGAGGTAGAACTTTATGTGGAGAATGTGGGTGAGCCACATAAATCATCTGGAGTATACTCTCTACCCACTCATACATGGATCACCAAGCCCGACCCTACGACCGTTGAGATTGACATTCCGCTTGCACGCAAAAAGAGCGATGACATTGCAACCCAAGTACATTTGCTCCGTTATGTGGTGGACAAAGGAAGGTATGAGGCGGCTTTAAAAAGTATTGATAGAATTAAAAAGAAGATCCGACGCATGCGTTCAGCGGGTCTATCTAGCACTGAGCAAGAGTTTTCGGCAGAAAATATAGCCTTTAAAATTTTAAGGCGTGAGGATATCCTACAAAAATTAAATGATTTGAAGTATGATGCATATGATAAACTAATGAGTATGTGAAGAGAAAATGAAATTAATAGATATCGAGACAACCGATGATGTGTTCCCCGGCGAGTATGTCTTTCACGAGCCGACTAACACGATGGGTCTTTGCGGCAGCTCAAATAAAATTGATAACACTCTCAAAGTGTTGCTCGGTGGAAAGTTGGTAGAGGACAGTATTTCTAATTTTAAGAAAATGTCCCTCACGCCAGAAGAAGCCCGACGATCAAGGGCCGGCCGCTGTAAAGGGTGCACTGGTGGATAAGAATAAGCCGCCCTCTGGTCACCAGCAAGTATTAACTTTCTGTCAGATTCAGCTTGTTATAAATGCAGAGCGAGAACAGCGTCTGCGCAAAGAGATATTAGATTGCAAAATTCAAAGGGAGTTTTTAACCCAAACGATTGCTGAACTAAGCAAAGGAGAAACCGATGCGGGATAACAAAAGGCCCAAGATAGGTCCGTTCGCCTCGGCGGCCACTAATCTTGAGACGTTTGCCAACAATCTTTACATAAATACTCTGTATATGCAGACCTTGGAACAGATGAAAAAAGCAGAAGAAGAGTATGAAGCAGCAGTCCTCCATGGAGATGCTATGCTTATTGAAAAAAAGCTATCTGAACTGTCCTTCATCGAAGAGATAATAAAACTCACAGGAGTCAACTACAACATTCACCAGGCTGATGGAATTTCTGAATAATGACCAAGTTATACATATACTGTCTTTTTGACAGGTTAGATACTCTGTTAGGTGTTTACTCTTCATTGCAGGCGGTACACCGTGACGCCCTTAAAATATGCAACTGTGGTACTGGGCAGGTTTATATGAGAACTGGAGATGGATATGTAACTCCATCTCTGAAGACGTTACGCAATACATTCAAAGGCGTCTGTGACACACAGATAGAATATCGCAGCGACCGGCAAATGGTAAAAATATTAAAAACTAAGATAAAGGAATAATATTGTGTATACAATCCATGGCATTTCAGATTGTCCATCTTGTTTACGAGCAGAGGCTCTCTTAATGGAGAGAGGCTACGAATACGTAGTGGTGGTGGCTGACTTCTCTAAAACCTACCGCACACTCATTAGAGCCCAATTAAAGTGGCCTACATTTCCGATAGTTGTTTTGACGGAAGGTACAAAAAATACTGTTATCGGAGGGCTAGAAGAGCTTGAGGTCCACACAGAAGGGCGGTGCGCTCTATAACCTCATAGTTATAATGTGGACGGGAGATTTCATAAAGGAGATTATGTGCGTTGGATTACCGGGCATAGCGTCTATGAAGCATATGAGGATCGAATTGTGGGTGCAAAACCAATTTATAGATATGGGATCATAATAGAGGTATCGGCCGTCGATCCTGGCGCTATCATAGTGCACTCAGCAGTCTACAACAAACTGCCCAAGCTCATAATTTTATCAAACGAAATAGACGAAATAGAGGTCTTGAGCAGTGTCCAGTAAGCACCTAACCGGCAAAAAAGCTTCTAAGAAAGAGGCTGAAAAGGCGCTCATGGCACACGCCGCAGGCATTTTCGACGGCCGTTATGCAGTCAAGTTTGACAATGATGATGGTGGTTCTGTTATTAATCTTTATTTAGAAGTGGAAGAGCCTAGCGAACCTCTTCCCATTTTTTTAAGCAGCGCACTTCACGAACCAAAGTGGATGGGGTGGCGATATGTGATTACAAAATGTCCCCCCGGATATATTGACGCAATATTGCTCGCTACTAAGAGCGACGACTACTAACAATTCCTTGACAACTAATCGCTTGCATTTGGCTGTCAGTGTGATATATTAGTTAATGAAAGGAGGCCAAATGGCTAAAATTAACGTAGGCGATCTTGTTTGTATGTATCGTCGCAAAAAGAAAGGCATGGGGATTGTGCTTGAGAAGACCGATGATATTATCGAAAGTGCAAACATCGAAGCTACT
>Ga0209337_1000230_pt1 | contig 44507 bp, 28 predicted proteins | sample LinPmetageLP53_FD_184044 | JGI IMG/M metagenome (GOLD analysis project Ga0209337, IMG submission 184044) | Marine viral communities from the Pacific Ocean - LP-53 (SPAdes) (version 2) | ecosystem: Environmental > Aquatic > Marine > Oceanic | place: Pacific Ocean | collected 2010-02-08
ATCTAATTATACTGATGCAGCAACAGTAGGTAAAGTTCAAGGATTTGAGTATTTATTTGAAGTAGATTATGCTAGACAACAAGGTGTAGATTATATAGACCAGCATCATTTTATTAGATATAGTTCTGATGATGATTGTGACGGTCCTTTATGTGTAGATCATTTTGCAGCTAAGGTAGAATATTTAAAAGATGGATTTGCAGATGTTGAGTATTTTGAATTATCAGAAAGATATAGATGGAAAAAAGATAAAAACTTATCTTTTAGTATAGGAGCTGCTCACAGATTAGCAGAACCATACGGATATAATCCTTTAGATGAATGGATGTTAGATAATGGAAATATCCACTATACATATTTAGCTATACAAGAAGGATATACTATTAATGTTGCAAATAGTGAGTATAGAGATCCTAATGGTAATGTAGTAGCTACAAACCCAGAAGTGTGGAAAGAACTTGTAATACCTCAAGTAATAGCAGATTACTCTAAAAGAAAAAGAGATGTTTTAAGTAAACAAATACAGCATTCTCTTATACTTGGATTTGATTATTATAAATATAATAAGAGTACATGGTTGCACGCGTGGGGTAATCTTTTACCGTACCACTATAATGATGGTAGTGAATTTTCATATCATAATTATATAGAAGATGATCAATGGTATGATTATTCTGCTGGTTTAATATATGGTATAAAACATAGTAAACAATTAGGTTATTTTGTAGAAGGAAAGTATAACAAGTACTGGAATAGAGAATGGTACGATTTTAAATTTGGAGTTAATTATATAATATTTTAAAAATAAAAAAAAATGAATTGGATTAATAGTTGGGCAAAAGGAAATAAAAAACAAAAGTATGAAGTTAATATTAGATTAGGTAGATTAACTTTATTAGAAATTAAAGCATGTTTATTCTGCACAGAAGAATGTACAGCTAAAAGAGTTAGAATTATAGTATTTAACTTTGGATTTGAGGTCTAATGCCTATAACTAATAAACAATTACATCAAGAAATGCTTGATATGAAGCAGGATCTTAGAGATATTAAGGGTAGATTATTAGATCCTGATAAAGGAACAATATCTAAAGTTAATAGAAATACAGCTTTTAGAAAAGGAGCTCAAAAAACTTTATGGTCTATATGGATAATATTAATAGGTATATTAAGTAAACTAACATTTTGGAATTAAAATGGCTAAAGAGTTAAATGAAGATACAGGTTTTGTACTAAGCATTAAAACATTAATTGCTATAGGATTTGCTATGGCAACTCTTATTAGTATGTGGTTTATGTTGCAAGCTGATATAGCTGAAGCAAGAGAATTACCAGTTATACCACCAGATGAAGTTACTCGTATGGAGTTTAACATGAAAGATCAAATGATCCGTAATACTATTATAGAAACAAAAGATGATGTTGATGAAATTAAAAAATCTCTAGAAAAAATAGAGGATAAACTATACAATAGATAATGGAAGAGGAATCTGTAACTTGGAGAATATTTAGTATGTACATGTTAATAGTATTTTTTATGTTAATTGCTAGTGGAGCTTTTGCTCAAATGAAAGTAACTCAATTTAATGCTGGTTGGAATAGTGCTAACGAAGTATCTTGGGTTATGGATTTAAAAGATTGTAATACATATTCTTACACAGACATAGCTACAGACACAGATGCACAAACAAAACATAAAATAGCTGTAATACCAACTATTATAATATTTAAAGACGGAGAAGAAGTTGCTAGGTTTCAAGCTGATTTAAGCTTTAAAATGGTAGCTACAAAAGAAGAAGTACAAGACGAAATAGATAACATACTAATGAGCGATTTTTAAAATGAAGAAACTATTACTACTATTATTATTACCTATATTTAGCTTTGCACAGAATTGTGTACCAACAACTATTGTTATAAATTTAGATCAATATCAAAGTGAGACTTATTGGACTATAGAAGATACTAGTGGTAACATGCTTACCTATGGGACTAATTATGGTTCTCAGCCTGATTACGCCTCTGTTGTAGAGCAAAGATGTTTACCGCCAGGTCCTTTAAACTTTACAATATACGATACATACGGAGATGGTTTAAATGGTGCTATGTGGGGAGGTTTAGATGGTTCTTATTATGTAGTGCAGTGTTATGATACTATAGTATCTGGAACAAACGCTGCCTTTGGTAGTGATACAGCTCATGCTATTTTAGTAGCTCCATGTCCACCAATATTTGGTTGCATGGATTCTTCTTATGTAGAATTTAATCCTAGGGCAGACACAAGTGATGGCTCGTGCTCTGAGTTAGTGGTGTTTGGTTGCACTGACTCTACTATGTACAACTATGATTCTATAGCTAATACGATGTCTTTAGTTCCGTCGTGTGATTATATATTAACACTAACAGATTTAGTTGGCGATGGTTGGGCAGCATCAAACCTAGAGGTAACTCAAGGGGATAGTGTTTGGAACTTCACGCTAGATACAACTGCTTATTCACAGGAATATATTATAAACTTAAAAGCACCTCAAGAGGTTTCATTTAAGTTTTCAATATCACAACAAGCTTTTCAATCCGCAGCTCACTGTGGTTTTAAATTGGAAAATCCATTGGGTATGACTATGATAGAGGTGATACCACCTTTTATACAACCATTACTAAAACGAACGATACCAACTTATTGTGGTAACTATTGCATCGATAAAGTATTTGGATGTATGGATCCACTAGCGCTAAACTATGTAGATACAGCGAACACGTCGACACAATGTTTCTACGTTCTTGGTTGTACTAACTCGTCTTACTTAGAGTATTATACTCAAGGTTTTGTAGCAGATACAAGTGATGGTAGTTGTGAGGTTAAAGCTGAGTGGGGTTGTACAGACTCGACGGCTTTTAATTACGACACAATAGCAAACATCGATAACGGTGGTTGTGTAGCTGTTATATATGGTTGTATGCAGCCTTTAGCATTTAATTACAATGCAAATGCTAATACTGATGACGGTGGTTGTGTGCCATTTATATATGGGTGCACTGATCCTACAATGTTTAATTTTGATCAATTAGCAAATACTGATGATAACAGTTGTTTACCTTATGTGTTTGGATGTACTGACTCAATAATGTTTAATTATAACCCACTTGCAAATGCTGACAATAATAGTTGTATTCCTTTTATTTACGGTTGTACTGATCCATCAATGCTTAACTATAATACCACTGCCAATACAGAAGATTTTAGTTGTATTTCTTATATTTATGGCTGCACTGATAGCACTGCTCTTAACTATAATCCAACAGCTAATACTGATAATAATTCATGTATATCTATGGTTCAAGGTTGTATGGACCAAACAGCCTATAACTTTAACCCAACTGCTAATACGCCTGACAGTCTTAGCTGCAATTATGATGCTAATTGTATTACTGGTCCTGGTAATCCTTACTGGTTAAATGATCTGTGTTATGCTTGGGTAATTAATGTAGACGAGTATTGTTGTGAAAATGAATGGGATAATATATGTCAATTAACATACAATTATTGTGAAGGTACGTGGACAGAACTAATACCTAAAAGAATTACAGAGAAAAAGCTACTTATGATTACAGATTTATTAGGAAGACCTGTAAATAAAATTAAAAATGAACTTCTATTATATATATATGATGATGGAAGTGTAGAACGAAAAATAATAATAAACAAATAAATTAACATGGCAATATTAGCAAAACTAGCATTAACAAGCGCAGCTGGGGATTTAACTTCAAGCGCAGTATCAATTTCAACAAGCACAACTTTAGTGAAAGCTGGATTAGCAACAACAATAGATAATACATCTGGTTTAGCTAGAACAACAACTTCTGCAGCTGCCGCTGGAAATATACAAGCTGAAATTCTTTACCGTGGAGATGACGCAACTACTAATGGGGCAAACAAAGTATATTTAAAAAATATGTCAGATACAGTAACAGAATATTATACTGTTCACGTAGACGGAGAAGAATTAGGAAGGCTATACTCTGGAGATTGGGCATTTTTTCCTTGGAATGCTGCGGCTGGAACAAAAGCTTCTTTTACATTAACAATAGCAGCAACATGGGCCGCTGGAGATACTTGGGAGTTTGACGGAACAACAATGACAGCAGCTAATAGCACTACAAGTGCTATCGCAGCGCAAATAGATGGTTTAAATTATTCTAATTGGACAACTGATCACGGTACTGGAGAATCAACAGTTGCTTTCACAGCAAGGCAATCTGGTGGTTTGACACGAAGCACAGCTGTTACACTTGATGGTACTCTTAATACGGCTGGTAATGGAACGGCTAATATCACTAGTGGAGCTGCAGGTACAGGTAAATCAGAATCTGATATAAGTGTAAGGCCTAGTGTGCATACAGCAATGTCTATAGAGCATATGCTTTTTAACCAATAAAAATTAACAATAATAAATAAATAAAAATGGCAACATTAATACCAAAATTAACACTATCAAGTTCAAACTCTGCGAGCGGACCTATAAATGTATCTGTAACTGATGTTTTAACAACTACTTTACCTCATCAAGGTCTTACAAGACAAACTATTACTACAGCAGATAATCAAGAAGTAGTATCAACTGCAAGTGGTATATACTATGTATATATAAAAAATCTAGATGCAACTAACTTTGTTATACTTCAAACTGTTGCAAGTGTACAGTGGGGTAGAATATCTGCAGGTGAATTTGCGTTCTTTGCTGTAAATGATTCTGCAGGATTAGAGTTAAGAGCTGATACTGCTAGTTGTAATGTAGAGTACGCATACTGGAAAAAAGGATAATAAATAAATATAATATGAAATTACAAGTATTAAGATTCAGTAGTGAGTCAGATTCTACTAATGGATTACTTTTTGATGTTACAGAAGGAGTTAAGTTTTTAGCGTATACCTTAGAAGATGAAAGAAGAGACGAAAAGGTTATGAGTGAAACTAGAATCCCAGCTGGAACTTATGAAGTAAAGTTAAGAACAGAGGGCGGACATCATAATAAGTATTCTTCTAGATATGGAAGTATGCATAAAGGTATGCTGTGGTTACAAGACGTACCTAATTTTAAATGGATCCTCATACACTGTGGAAATACAGATGAGCACACTGCAGGATGTTTGTTAGTAGGAGACAGTCAAGAAAATAATCAGATTAAAGAAAATGGTTTTATAGGAAGTTCTAGTAATGCTTATAAAAGAATATATCCTTCTATAGCAGAAGCAATAGAAAATGAAAAAGTAACAATAGAATACATTGATATAGATTAATGAAATGGATAGGCCAACATATCGTAGATTTAATAGCTAGATTTCGTGGTGCTGTCTATTTAGAAGATATAAACACTGGCACTATAGCTAGTGGTAGTAACTTAGGGCTGGATTCAAATAATAAAATTGTAAAGGCAGCGGAGAGTAGTGGTGGTATATCTCATGATGGTTCAACTGCTAATGGCGTTTTAACTTTTAAAGATGCTGATGAAGCTACTGTAGAAGCTAATCTTACTTTTGATGGATCTAACTTAAATATTACTGGGGCCGCTGAAATTGCTAGTGACGGACATCTGTATTTCAGAGATCAGTATTCTTATATTCAATCACCATCAGCCAATGATTTATTAATAGCAGTAGGGGCTGATTTTGAAATTGCATCGGATACTATTGTTTTAGATGCTGGAGCAAGTATAGAGTTAGACGCTGTGTCAGAAATAACCTTAAAGATTGGAGATAGTGAGTTTGTGGATTTTAAAAACGTAAATAACACTTTCGCTAGATTTTATGCGGAATCTGGAAACAATACAAGTTTAACTCTTTATGAGCAAGGTGGAGATTATTTAAACGATTATTGTAGTATAAATGTTCAAGAGAATGGGGCGACAACAATCGCAACCATAGACGCCGCTGCTGCCGCCGCTCATTTAAATTTTAATGTAGATGGTAATTTTTCTGTAGCTTCTACTGGTATTGATATAGCAACAGATGGAACAATTACAAATGCTGTTTGGCAAGGAACAGCTATAGCCACAGCTTATATAGCCGATGACGCGGTAACAGAAGATAAGCTAGCTAATACACTTTTAGCCGAGATAGATGCTAACACTGCTAAGGTAACAAATGTAAGCACTAACCTAGGCTCAGTAACACATGTCTCTCAACTTAAGATAACTTCTTCTGATGGTATTGATGTTACAATAGGAGAAGCTACTAGCAGTGTTGCAGGTGTAATGACCGTTGCACACCATGATAAGCTAGATGCAATTGAAGCCGAAGCCACGGCAGATCAAAGTAAGTCTGACATTGATGGCTTAGCAATAACAACTGTAGGTACACTAGATACTGGTAATGCAACAGCTATAGTAGATGCTGCTTCATTAACAGCTGCAGGTAAAGTTGAATTAGCTACGACAGGTGAGGCTGATACAGGAACTGATGCAGCTAGAGCAGTTACGCCTGCTGGTTTAAAATCGCATGTTGATGCTAGATACGCTTATCAATATGTTATGTTCCATGCAAGTGATGCTATAAAAAGTAATTGGATAACATTTGGTGGGAATGGTTTAAGTAATCATACTTGGGGAACAGATACTAGTGATAGTGGAGTAACAGTTGGTTCTTCTACAATGTCTTGTACTAATGTTATGCAGGCAGCGGGTTTTAAAATTCCGTTTGCGTGCAAACTTGTAGGGTTTTATGGCACAGGATATAGATTTGGAGGAAGTAATTCCTTTGCGGCAGGAGTATTTATTTTAGACTCGCCTGATTACAATTCTGAAGCATCTGGTGGTACTGTTAATACTTTAAATGCTACTTTAAGAGCGTATGCGGCTGCGGAGGATGGGGGTGTTAGTAATCCTTTTAATCAAAAATTAAATAAAGTTGTTGATACTGGTAGGAGTTTTGACTGCCCTGCGGGATCAATGATTTTTCCAGCTTTTAAAGATACGGCTGGAGTTAATAGTGGAAGTTTTAGAGGAAATATGACAATAATATTAGCAACACCAATAGTAACAATAGCATAATGGCAGATATAAAAACAATGACACAAGAAATAACTGATCTATCAATAGATATTGAAGATTCAATGATTGATGGTGACTATGAAAATGTAGTTAAGGTATTAAAAAAAATGATTGAAAAATTAGATGAATTAGTAGAGAAAGCAAATGAATAAACTATGTCTTTAATATATAAAAATATAATAGGAAGTACAGCAGTTGCTTTAATAGCAGAAGATTATATCTCGGAATTTGAAGACTCTAGTGCTTCAAAACCTTTACCTGTATCTTCATATTTTAATGAAAATGAGTCTCAAGAAATAGCTTCTATTAGTCTTTGTAATGTACATGCTACAGACTCTGTAGGCGTAGATCTATATTATAATCGGTCAGAACCTGGTTACTCTGAACCTAATAATTGGGACAAAGTAGATATAATATCTAAATATCACATACTGAAAAGTGTTACAATACCAAAAGGAGCCTCTATAATGTTAAGTGAGGAGTACCATTTTAAACTTGTAAGTAGTGAATATCAATTATATATTAAATTAAATAATTCTGATAGTACTGTCGATGTAATAATAAATAAAAAATAAAAATTATGAGTATATTAACAAAAATATTTTCAAGCGGAGCCGCAACTTTAGTTAAAAGTGTAGGGGGAGTTATAGATAATTTACACACATCTAAAGAAGAAAAATTAGCAGCTGAATTAAAAATTAAAGAACTTGTAGCTAGTTATGAAGTTCAAATGGAAAAAGAAATAACTTCTAGATGGACTGCAGATATGAAATCTGATTCATGGTTATCAAAAAATATAAGACCATTAGTATTAGTATTTTTAGTAGTATCTACAGTATTAATGATATTTATAGATTCTGGTACAATTACTTTTGTAGTAGATGATGAATGGAAAAGTTTATTACAATTAGTATTAATAACAGTTATTGGGGCTTATTTTGGAGGACGATCATTAGAAAAAGTAAAAAAATAAATTATGACACTACATGAAATAGCGTATAATCTTTTAAATCTTGTCAGGGGTGGTAGATCTCATCACGATGAACATATATCTTTAGACCAACTAAAATTTAATATTAAACATTATAGAGCTATGTTTATTAGAAGAGATTATGCTCGTAATGGGTTTACTAGTAGACATATAGAACAAGATTTAGGATGTATTAAATTAGAAAAAGTAGATGCAAGTAAGTGTTGCAGTTTACCTATATCATGTTCCGTTTATAAAACTATACAACCTATTCCTAAAACAGTTCGGTTTAATTTTGAAGAAGCTATAACGCATGTAGGAGATGTAACAGGTCTTGGGACTATACCTATGATTAATTCTAATACTATAAAATTCTTACCTTATGATAAATATACTAAAGGAAAATATAAAGCATATATGATTGAAGATTTTTTGTATATTTACAACGCGGAAGGTCTTGAGTATATAAATATAAGAGGAGTTTTTGAAGACCCAACAGATGTGGCTAAATTTGGAGATTGTGCAGGGTCTGGATGTTATAATGAGGATTCTGATTTTCCTATTCCTATGGATATGATCAGTCAGATTAACAATGGTATCTTGGCAGGAGAGTTAAAGATGTTAGCAGGAACTGTAACAGATACTGAAAATGATAGGATGCAGGATGGTACTATACCTACAGGTAAATAATAAATATAAGTTATGAATTTTACATTTAAAGATATACATGCTTCATACGAAGAAACTTATGAAAAGGTTGATAAATCTTTATTTACAGATGTATGTCATGAATTTAATATATTAATATTAAAATATATTTTAGATGGGAAAAACTTTAATATGGGGAATAACTTATCTTCTTTATCTATTATAAGAAGAGAAAGAGATCCAAGATCCCCTAGAATAGATTGGGGAGAGAGTAATAAATATAAACAAGAGCTCCTAGAAGAAGGTCAAGATTTATACGATAACACTACTGGGAAGGGTGTTAAGTGGCATATATATCATACAGATAGTTTTTATTGTAAATACTACTGGAACAAAGGTAAATGCAAAGTAAAAAATAAATCTGTATATAGATTTGATGCTACAAGAGGCATTAAAGGAAACAAAGAAAAGCTAATTAATCTTTTAAAAACAGATGATTTAGCATATTTAAAATTTAAAAAACAATAATAAAATGAACAAGAAAATGAAGTATGAAAACGGAGGAAACATAAAAGGAGATAAAGCTCCTGAAGGTTTAAGAAATGATGGCCAAGGAGCAAAAACTACTAAAGATGGGTGGTTTAAAAGAAATATGAAAGAGCTTATGACTGAGTTTAGAGATAACCATGAGGATCATGGAGGAGATCAAAAATTTTATATTTCAAATAAGGCTTTTTTAGAATTTGCAAAAAACAAATATAATAAAATTAAGAACAGAGTGAAGAGTAAGCCTACAAAGAAATCAACAGTTAAAGAAGGAGTAAATGCTTATAAAACTGGAGGGTTTCTTGAGCCGGGGATAGAAAGTATAGATTAAAAATAAATTAAAATGGCAATATATAAAACAGTATCTAGTCAGGCAATTATAAGGAAGGTATTTAGAGATCTTAGACCGGAGAATGATAATTGGATAGACGATGCAATAGAATGGATTGGGGAAGCTTTAGAGCATATCGGAGCATCTACGCAATTAGTTCAAAAACAATGTGTTTTAGATGTAGTAGATCATAAGGTTTTATTACCTTCAGATTTGTACTATATAAATATGGTTGCTATAAACAATTCTGTATCTCCTGTATCATCTAAAGAACTTGATACATTAATAACTAAAGTTAAAGAGCTTAAAGATCAAATAATTGCAGCACAAGCTGATGGTACAGAATACTCATCTACTACTAGCGTTTTACATGAGATTAATAGTAGAATTGTTGTATTAGAAAATGTTTATTTTGAAGGTACAAATACCTTACAACCATTGCAATATGGGGCTAGTACTTTTCATAGAAGTATGCACTGTGATGGATGTGTTAATGAGAATACTTCTTATGAAGATACATATATTATTGATGCAGACTATATAAAAACGTCTTTTCAATCTGGTAAAATATGTTTAAGTTATAAAGCTATCCCTACAGATGAAGACTGCTTCCCTTTAGTTCCAGATGATATTAGTTATAGAGAAGCTATGTTTTGGTATATATATAAAAAATTATTAATGCTTAATCCTAAATTTAAAAACAACGGAATAGATTATGGCTTTGCAGAAGAAAGATGGCAAAACTACTGCACTCAAGCTAGGAACGCAGCTAACTACCCAGATATTGATAGATATGAATCTTTCATGAATCAGTGGGTTAAACTAATTCCCAACATGAGTCATCACGATACAGCATTTGAAAACTTAAACACTAGAGAAAGTATATAGAGTATAACTATGGCAGAAAAAAGATTTATAAAAGGTTTATTTAAAGATACAGCGCATTTAGACCAACCTGAAGCAACTTGGAGACATGCTCGTAATATGCTACTTAACAGTACTGACGGTGCAGTTTCTAATGAAGGGGGTACAGAATTGTCAGGGCATTTAGGTACTAATGTTAATACAGGAGCTCAAAGTGATAAAGTTATTGGAGCCATAGAAGTTAATGATGATAAAGTAGTTCTATTCATTGTTGATGTTGTATCTCCTACTCCTAGATCTGAAATAGGTATATGGGAAGATGGTTCTTATACTATATTATATAATCCAAATCCAACAATAACTGTAGATCTTAATTTTAGAGAAAGTAATCCTATTGAAGGTACTTTTAAAATAGATTCTAAAGGAGATCTTGTTGTATACTGGACAGATGATTTAAACCCACCAAGAGCTTTTAATGTAGATAGACAATTGAGAGATAGTACAGGTATAAGTAATTTATATGGTATACCTAGTCTTAATTCTATTAATCTTTTAAATCTTTTTCCTTATTCAGGTTCCGTTCCTCATATATATGTAGGAGATTTGGGTACCGTTCAAGATGTAGTAAAGGAAGGAGGTGGACTATTAACAGCTGTTTATTATTTAGCATTAGCATATGTAGATGATGACTTTGTAGCTACTAATTATTTAACAGTTTCTAATCCTGTGTCTATAGTAGATGAGTTTGACCATACTAGACCAACTACTAAAAAGGATGGAGCTAAAGCTGGTAGTCAAACTTCTAAATCTCTTAAGTGGAGAGTAAGTAACCTGAATGTTAATTATAAATATGTTAGGCCTATTGTAATTCGTAAAATGGGAGATGCTACGGAAGCTTTTAAACTTAATGATTTGGAGATTAATTTAAATACTGACCCAAAACCTTTTCAAGAAATTACTTTTAGTGGTGCAGAAGGATTTACATCTGGATCTGTAGAAGATGTTATGATAGATACTACTTCTTACGAAACAGCTAAGACAATAAATCAATTAGATGGGGTTTTATATTTAGGTAATCTTTCAGGATCAAAAGATATAGGTTATCAAAAATATGCTAATAATATTAAATCTAGATCTTTTATAAAAAAAATTAAAGACTTTGATGAGATATGGGCAACTGCTGACGGACTTCAATCAGGTTTTGGTCAGAGTTTAGTAGATGAAGGTAATACTGTTGGACATGAAAAGTCTTATAGGTATATCCCCAATACAATTAACTATAGGGGGTATATGAGAGATGAGGTATATGCTTTTTATCTAGCATTTATTATGAACGATGGAAGTATGTCTTATGCGTATCATATTCCTGGTAGAGAATCTATCTCGTCAGATTATGATGGATATGATCTAGCTTCAGGTACTAGAAATGAGGAAGACTCTGTTCCTGGATCTACTGTAGCTTCTGTAGCTTTAGCTGCATTAAGTTTAGATGCAAGTTTATTTCATTTTTATGATAGAAGTTGGGTAAATACTGGAGCAAACTCTCATTCTTCAGGTTCAAGGCATATGCAGTTTTGGAAAAACTCCGGAGAGTCTTACCCTAACACTGAAAATTTTGAAATTTGGGACGGATCTAGTGGGTATACAGGGGACGACTTAAAAGAACTTAAGGTAAGGCACCATAAAATGCCTTCTAATTCTAATAACTATAGAACTACAGTGAACAGTACTTTAAAGGTAGATATAACTGATTCTTTAACAGACCCTACACCTCCACTTCCTGGGTCGTATACTGGTAGTTTTATAACGACAAATGTTAGCCCTGATGATGGAATTGGTTGTCAATACACATCTAAAGGTAGTACTTGGTTATGTGATGATTGGTCAAGTGATCCTAATTTTAATAATATTTACAGTGATTCACCTACTAATGGAGTGCCTGCCAGTACATGCTTTTCTGGTACTACATTTACAGCCCCTGCTAATAATACATCAGTTCTAGTCAAAGTACATATGCAGTTTATTAATGATGACACCTTGCATTCTCCACACAACGTACATGCTAGGCTGAAGATAGTTGAAAATACTGGAACAAGTTACAGTACAACAATGACACAAAATATAAACTCTATGAGAGGTGGTAGTTGTGCAGATGGTTTTGCTGGAGTACTTGCATGTGGACAACATCACTCTAAAACTGTTGTAGGAACTTTTAACTATGTTCTTCAATATGGAGAAACTATTAATGTACAGGCAAGCGGTTTCGCAGAAAGTTCTCCTTGTAGTAATAGGAGGCATACACCTTTAAGGCATAATGTTACACAGTGTTATGGAGTTAGTTGTATGTGCAGCACGACAACTGATTCATATGTTCAATTTATTGTTAATCAAGGAGGTAATGAGGATTATCATGATGCACATATTAAACATGATGTAAATGTTTTGGGTATGCATTTTGATGATATTAAGATACCAGCAAGTTATAAAGAAAAAATACAAGGATTTAGAATATATAGAGCTAAACGTTCCTACTCTAATAAGACTATTTTAGGGCAAGGGTTAGTTATACCTACTAAACAGTTGACAGGAACTTTAGGCATGTGTAAGGAATCTACAGATTCTTCTCAAAATGAACTTGCATCACAAGTACTACAATCAGCAGGAACAGAGCCGGAGAATTTTTTTTCCTGTACTGCGTGGAAACAAGCTTCAGGTTCCTACCCATTACCTTACTCTTCCAGTCAGTTTAATAGCACTACAAACCAAGGATATAAAAATGTACAATTTTATGATTTTAATTTATTAAGAACTAAATTTAGTTTAGCCCCTGCTACTCATATACAAGTTCAATATACTACATCTGATTTAGTGTGGAACGGACCTGAAATTACTCAACCTAAGAAAATGCTTACAATAGTATCGGGTGGAGGAACAACGCCTTATACTAGTAAAGAAGTTTGGGGATGGGATAACAGTGCTTTATCAAATACGGGAGGTAAGTTTCAGAACTGCTATCCTAGGGAAGTTAATTCTGCAATGTTTGTAGGGGCAAAATATAGACGGGCTTACTCTTCATTTTCATACCAGGATTGGAATATAAATAGAGTTTTAGGTCAAAAAGCTAAAACATATTTAAGGGGGGATTCTATTTTTAAAGGTACAAGTTTAGGATTTGGAGGAGAAATGGTTAATTTAGGGGGGAATAGTTCTATACTTTTAGGTTTAGCCTCTAAATTAGAACTTCCAGCGCAGTGGTCTAGACCTTTAATAGGTAACACAACTGAAGAATTTGGAGTATATCAACCTGGAGCCGGGTTTAATTTAGTAACTCGAAATGATGATCAAATTTTAGGAAATGGTATTTCTGGTGATATTAATTATGCTCCTAGACATCAAAATTATATTATAAATTTAAATGCATTTAAAACAGATGTATATAAAAATATAGATAATCAAGAATTGGTGTGGACAGGATGGCAAGTTGAGGGATCTGATTTAGACAATTTTTTATTTGATGATGATTCAGTTTTTACTCCTACTACTTCTCCTACTTATACGACTGAATCTATAGAGCCTGAAGGGGCAGATACTCCTGGAGTATTTGGAGGAGATACGTTTATATCTAGGTATGGGGTAGCGGAAGCTTATGCCCCATCTGATAATCAAACTGATTCATACCCTGAAACATCTATACATTCGTATATAGTAGAAAGTCCTGATAATATAGCTTTAAGGCATGCTGAAGATGATGATACTTTGTACTATCCTGGATCTGTAGCAAAGGAAGTATTAAGTGTTTCCGGAAGAAGCTCTGATTTAAATAGTATGGATAATATTAAATATAATGATAATTATTCTGCAGTTAATGATATACGACCTGCATTTCCATTACCCTTAAGAGATATTATACAAACAGAATTTCCAACAAGAACGCACAGAAGTGCTAAAAATGACACTACAAGTTTAATTGATAACTATAGAATATTCTTAGCAAATCAATTTAAAGATCTACCAAAGAATAGAGGTGATTTATGGAAGTTATCTAGTTTTAATAATTTACTTTATTTCCATATGGAAGAAAGTTTATATGCAGCTAAAGGTAAACAGTCTATGACTATGAAGGATGGTAGTGAAGCGTTTGTTGGGAGTGGAGACATATTCCAACAGGACCCTGATGAAGTAATCCAAACTGAAGGAGGTTTTGGTGGTACTCAATCTCAATATGCTGCACTTACTACTAGGTATGGGTATTTCTTTGTAGATCAATTTTCTCGTAAAGTGTTTTTAATGAAAGATAAGTTATCAGAAATAAGCGGTTTAGGTATGGAAGGCTGGTTTAGAGATAATATGGAAACAGATTTAGCAGAGTATGACTTCCCTGTTTCATGTAATATGGATAACCCTATATTAGGATTAGGATTTCATTCAATATATGATCCTAAGTATAAGAGAATTATATTAACTAAAAGAGATCTACACGTTACAGAGGCTTTTCTAATAGGATGGAATAAACCTAATTCATACCCTGAACCTCAAGCTGGTACAATTAGATTCTTCGCAAATGAGTGTAAGTATAGAATATTCTTCCCAAGCCTCCAACTACCACCACCAGCACCGCCAATTCCTGGTACTTGGACTAATCTTGAATGGGACGATGAAACATATTTTAAAAAGACAGGGTGGACAATATCTTATTATCCTGAGTTAAATGTGTGGGGAAGTTTTCATGATTATACACCTTATATATACTTTAACACATCTCTAGATTTTTATTCTTTAACGGATAAATATCCTAGACCGTGTGTGGGTATTGTTGATGGTACTTTAATGGGTAATGCAGGTATTTATAAACATGACTCTGGCAGGAAGGGGATACTATATCAACAATTCTCTGGTACGTATGACAATCTTGGTATTTTAGAGTATCATCCTTTTGAGTTTGAATTTATACATAATGAGACTAAAGGTATGGACACTTTATTATCTTCTTTTAATTACACATCAGAAGTATTTAATTCAGCAGGAGTTAATGTATTAGAACATGGGTTTACTAAATTCTTATTGTATAATACTTTCCAATTATCTGGAGAATTGGATTTGGAATATTTAGTAAATACAAGAAGAGTAGGTAATAATTGGAAAGTAAATCGTTTTAGAGATATGTCTTTAGATGCATTTAATGCTAGTCCTTATTACATGCAAGGAACTGTAACAAATCCTAATATAATTGGAGGGACAAATGTAGGAACTATAACAACTTCTACTACACAGTCTATGTTTGAGTATGATGGAATGAGTAAGGATGTTAACGCAGGATACCTTGATTTAGCTAAAACTTGGGACAGACAAAGGAAATTTATAGATAAATGGGTAGGAATTCGTTTAATTTATGACAATATATCAAATAATTTATTAAATTTGTACTCCACTAATGTGGTAGTACGTAAAATGTACAGATAAAATGACATCAAAACAATTAAGAAAAATAAAAGATTTAAATACTTCTCAATATAATATGGGGGGTTATAAAAGTAAATATAATGTAGGGGGCTTTGATTATAGTTCTGATAAAAGTGATCAAGAAATGTCAAATACTTATAGTAATATTGTTGACAGCGAGAATACACAATATAGTAATGATTTTAAGAAACCGAAATTAACTTATGTTGGAGGTAAGGGGGTTGATAAACATTCAGGATTACCTTGGAAAGAGGCAACTAGATTATATAAAGAAAGAACAGAAACTAAGTATAAATCTGTTCATAGTAGTCGTAAGAAAAAACCTGCAGACTATACTTATAACGAAGCTTTTCATCAAGCTAGAGCTAACTATAAAAAAACTTTCACTCATAATGGGAAAGAATATTCTACTAGACTAGAAGAAGAAACTGTAGACCAATTTAACAAATCTTTTGTTAAAGGTAGTCCGGAATATAAAGCAAGATTTAAAGAAATTAGTGACAGAAGAAGAATAGGATTAACAGGTAATTATACTTCTAGTAATAGATCAGGATTACCAGGTTCTACAGCTAAAACATATAATGCAGGAGGAGTTAGGAGCTATGAAGTTGGTGGAAGTATGTACTCAGATAATACAGTATCTTCTGCAGGACAAGGTAATGAAGGAACTACTTCTAATATTGTATACCAAGAGAGTAATCCTCAATTACAAATGCAAAGAGAACTAGCTTTACTAGAACAAAATAAAAAAATGAATGAAGATGCTGCTATTATAGAGCAGCAAATTGAAGCTGAGAAGCAACAATCTGAAGTGGATATATCAAACGCTAAAATAGAGAGTGATGCTAACTTTGCTAAAGGTGAGATGGCTGTAGGACAAGGGTTAAATAAAGGGTCTAAATTGTTCAAAGGACTTAAGGACTTTTCTAATACAAGACAAGGTTTAGGTGCTGCAAAAGCTTTAGGCACTCTAGCTAGGCCTGGCACAGGTTATATTGATTTAGGAAATTCTGGGCAAAGGATGAGTATGAGTCCTAACTATGATTTTCCTAAACCTACACCAACTATAGGTACACCTGGACCAGGAGAGCTTAGTCTAAATTCACTTTCACCGGATTCAGCACTTACACCGGGTGCAGGAAGTCTTTCATCTAATACAGGAGTTAATCAAATAAATGCTTCTACAAACTATACACCTCCTAATTTAGTAGATGCTGCTGAAAAAACACAAGGCTTCAAGTCTGCGTTAAATGCGTACAATGCACAAAGAACTACGAATCAAGCTATAAATGCTGGAGGATTAGGCGTAAAGAGTTCTGCTCTAGGCGCAGGTTGGAAAGGTTTAGGATCTGCTGGTAAAGCAAATCTTATAGGAACGGCAGCAACACTTACTGGAGAAGGTATTAAAAAATGGGGGCCGAAAGATAATGATGATACTGAATTAAATACATCTGAATGGTCTGGAGAGTTATTATCTGGTGCTGGTACAGGTATTGGTATGGCAGGTATGTTAGCTACTGCTGGAACTATGGCTGGATATGGAACTACTTTAGGTCCTATAGGAACTGCAGTAGGAGGAGCGTTAGGTTTAGGGTATGGAGCTTATAAGGCTCTTGCTGGTAGAAAGAAAGCTAGAGAAGCTGAGGCAGAATATAACTTAGCTATGGAAAAGAAAGTTAATAAGTTTAATGAAGGATATATAGAAGATTTGTCCTCACAAAAAGCTAGGATAAATCAAGGTAATATAGACCAAAAAACTTACTCAGGATACGATCTAGGAAGAAACGTAATAGCACAAAGAGGAGGATATAGAAATATGCCTCAATACATTTAAAAAATAAAACTATGTTTAGAAGAAAATTTATTGATAGATTAAGAGAAAAATATAGCCATGGGGGTACTCATAATACGCAGTTTATGCCTCAAACTACAACTCCTATAATCCGAGAAAATGAGAGGGAAAATTATGTCATTCCAAATGAGCAACACTTTTTACAAAGAACTCCTTTAATGCCTAGTGAAGAACGTCAAGGTACAGTAAACTTTTCTCCTGTATCTGGCCTTCAAGTTAGTGGTATGGGAAGTAATGTAGGTGACCCGGGATATGCTTGGAAGAAAAGTGGAAAACAAAGAACACAAGAGTTTAAAGATGGTGTAGGCGATCATTATGCTGCTGAAGAATTTCAAGAAGGTGGAATATATAATCAAATGAAACAATATGAAGGAGGTGGTCCAAAATATAATTTAACTGGAGACTATAAAACAGCAGCAGTTTCTGGTACAGAGATGGTAGATGAGTCAGGTAACATTTTACCTATGTCTCCTGCATATCTGCAAGATCCTAAATATGGATCGGGAGTAGACTTACAAGGTAACTCTATATTAGATGAAAGTGGTATGCCTACTTGGTACGGCCCTTCAAAAATAAATACTGGAATGTTATCAGGTAATTCTTACTCTAGCATGAATGATCCTAGTTTTAATAATACAACTCCTTTTAATAGAGAAAGTCAATCTAGATTTGGTTTGGCTTACCCAGATATTAAAAAAACTGGTGGACAACATATAATGCCTGATGGAACAGTTCATCCAGGTGCAACTCACGAAGAGTATATGTCTATGATGGGTCAAGGACAAATGCAACAATATAGAGGAGGTGGAATGTATAATCAGATGAAGCAGTACCAAGAAGGAGGTAAATACCCACACGATATGACTAACCCTAAAACAGGCTACACAATATCTGCTACAAATGAAAAAGCACATAACTCACTAAACAAAGCAGGTTTTGAGCATGAGAATGGTGGAATCTATAATCAAATGATGCAGTATAAAAAAGGTGGAACCCCAAATAAAGGAGAATTTGGATCTGGAAAAGACGCATATACAGATGAAGAATGGGCTAATATGTCCAGTGCGGATAGAAATCGTGCACTAGGAAGAATAGGAGGAGGAAGGCCTGGTAATTATACAGGTATTAAAATTGCTGATCCAAAGAAAAAAGAAACTGGAGGAGTAGCATTACCAGGAGGTACAATGGAACCTATACCAGGTAGTGATGCTGTAGTATTTAAAGGAGCAACTCATGATCAAGGTGGTATTTATCCAGATCCACAAACAGAAGTTGAAGGAGGAGGATTTTCTGCTGACGGAACTCCTTTAGAAGGAGAAACTATGGATAAAGTTACTATGGCTAAAAAAGGAGGTTTAAAAGATTACTTTTTTTCTGACCATTTAAAAGAAGGTGGTATGTCATATGCTAATATGCATAAAGAGATCCTAGCAGAAGGTGGAGATCAATCTAAAATTGATTGGTTAGCACAGATGCAAGAGAAGGCTGCAGGCAGAAGTCCTAATAAAATCCAAACTGCTTCTTCTGGAGGTGCGCGTAAATATAATAATGGTGGATACACTACAGACACATCAAACCAAGTTAATGATAATATGTTAGCGCATAGATACCAGATCATACAAGATATTGAAGACGGAAAACCTATATACAATGAAATTAGTAATAATGAATTTGTAAACCCTAGTGATTTAAACGATATGGGAAATCCAGAGGCGTTTTTAAATAATTTCCTTAGACCTGTAGAAGAAGAAAAAGTAGAAGAGGTAGTTGAAGAGGTAGTTGAAAAAAAGAAAACAACACCAAATAAAAAGAAGGCAGTAGTAGTAAAGAAAACCCCACCTAAAAAACGTGATCAACAAGATCTGATAAAGCTCCCTATGATGCAAGTAACGCCTGAGCAATGGGAAAAAGCTTTTCCTGGACTTTATGATACACCGAGTGAAGAACCAACAGTGACAGGGACAGGGCTAAGTGAGGCTGAAGTAGAAGAAATTATAAATACTAAAGGCAGTGAAAAAGATAAAACACTTTTAGATCGATTAAAAGAACAAGTTCGTAGAGGTGATATACCTCCAGAAGCTTATATTGCCGGTATTACACAATTACTTCCAGCAGCTTATTCATATTTACATAACCAACCAGATGCAGAACAGGCTGGTTATACTGCAGGGTTCACATCTCCTATTGTAGCAGAAAGAGGTAAAGGTGCTAAATTAGATAGAGTTAACTATAATGTTGAAAGAGCTGCTAATGCTTCTGATATGAGAGGTATTAATAAATTTATTGAAACTTCAGGTGGAGGACCAGCTAATATTATAAATAAAATGATGGCTTATAGTAGGAAACAACAAGGTGATGCTAAGATAAATGCAGCTGAAACTAGAGCTAATATGCAGATAGCTAATCAAGAAGCTCAACTGCAGCAACAAATGGAGTTAAATAATATGCAAAGAGCTCAACAAGCTTCTATGACTAATGCACAACTGATTAGAGCTGAAGCTGCTAGAATGGATCAGATAGATGCTAATAATGCAGCTGCTAGGCAGAAAATTAAAGATGATGAAGAATTCCAAAAATATGCAGGTATTGGTGCTACCGCTTCAGGTATTGCTGGTCTTGCAGGAGACTCATTATCATATAAAGCTGCTGAGAGAATGGCTAGAGTTATTGGAACAGAAGGTATATACGATAGAGATAAACTTAGAGACGTAGTTACTGAATATGCAGCTAAGAATGGTATACCTGGGATATGTACTGCAGGTACATGTACTGAGAAACAAATAAATGCTTATATCACTTCTCAAAATAAAACTAAAGAAGAAACTAAAGATGAAGAATAATGGCTAGATACAATTTACCACAATACCAATCTGTTTATAGAGATCAAGGATCGGTTCAAGTTAATACAATGCTTAGAGATAGATTTGCGCGCGCTATGGCTGCAGACGATGCATTAACTGCATCTGTAGACGCTATGCAATCTGCAGATTATGAAGGAGATAATCAACTTAAAGCTGAATTAGCAGAAGAATATAACGCTAAACTAGATGAAAGAGCTAGAAGAGGAGATTATGAAACTGCAGGTATGTCTATAAGTAAAGACTCTAGAGGTTTTATTCAAGGGTATACTCCTATTAAGAGAAATTTTGATAGAGTACAAGCTTATCAAGCAGAGCAAAAAAAGAAATTAGAAAAAGGAGATCTTGATGAACAGACTTATGCTGCTACTATGGGCCTTTCTAATAAAGATTATACTGGATTGCAAAAAAATGATGATGGTACTATAAATGAGGATAGTTACTTTTCAGGGTATAGGACAGTAAAAAATGTTGATATTGCTACAGAAATTGACGAAGCAATGGAAGGATACAAAGCTAGAGAAGGAGGATCAGAAATTCAATTAGTAGGACAGGGACCGAATCAGTCAATGAAGATAAAAAAAGGAAATGAATGGAGTGTAGTCCCTCCAGAAGACGTTGATGCTATTTTTAATAATGTATTATCAAGACCTGATGTAATAGCTTCTTTAAGACAAAAAGGTGATGTAGGGACATATCAATTAACAGATGAAGAAATATCTACTAGTATAGGTAACTCTTTATATGGAGATCCTGAAGATGAAGATTCAAAAGGTCTTATTGCTCAATATGATGAGTTAGTTGCTTCTGGTAAAACAGATGATGAAACAGTTGCTATGCTAGACCAGTTAGAAGATTTAATAGAAGAAAGAGAAGAGTTATTAGGAGATGCAGGTGTAGAGAGCTCCGAAGAACTTATAAATAGAAGAAAAAATTACGCAAAGAATGAAGTAATTGGTAGAGAAATAGGTAGAGAAAGAGGAGCAGCATATGCTAAATACGTTAGAAACGATGTTAAAACAACTTATATAGAAGACTATGATGAACGTTATCTAAAAGATTATCAAAAAATGATAGATAACTATACTGCAACTGTAGCTATAGACACACCAGTTACTCAATTAAATGCTCCTTCCGGAACTAGTCATAAAGCTGTTACTGGTTATATAGACGGACATAATGCTATGATTGATGGAATTGTACTCGAAGCTACTGAAAAAGCAATTAGAGATGGTTACTTAGAAAAAGGTGATAAATTAACTGCAGAAGATATACGATCTGGAAATGTACCAGAAGGTATGGAAGGTGTACTTGATAACTACAGAAATAAACTTTATGCGCTTGAAACTCAAAAATTAATAGCACAGAAAAGATTAGATAATGCTTATATAGATGCTGGGTACACTACAGATATGGATGGAGATGCAGAAAAAGCTTTCCTAGGTACTACGTTTAAAGGAACTTTTGGAATTGGTAAACAATCTATTACAGGACAGCAAATGGTTGACGCTATAAGTAAACTTTATGGTGAAGATATGAATTATATAGAAGCACTAGATAAGTTTAATGCATTACAAAAAATAGCTAATACTTACGGTAAAGCAAATGCAGAACCAGGACGTGCAAAACGAGCTATGGAGGCGATTGATAGATTGAATGTAATCATGGAAGAAGACTACAATATTAGAGGTGGTAACAATAGAAAAGAATTAGTTATAGATGATATGATGCAGTTTAGAAATAAGTATACGTTAGATCGAAATAATAAAGTATCAGAGTATCTTGAAAAAAATAGTAAAATAGATGTAGGTGGTATGAGTACTAATACTATACCTGGGCTAAATAATGCACAAGTAATTGAAAATACGAAAGCTATTAAAACAATGTTTGAAAAGCAACCTTTAGATGCTAATTTTGAAATATTTTATGATGGCTTAAAACAAGATGGAACAGGAAATTTAGCATCTTTAATTGAGGATTTAGAATGGGATGAAGATGAGAATGTTACTGTAGATAAAGTAACGTTTGATACTACTCCTTATATGGGAGAACCTACTTTACAATTTAGAGTTAAAGGTATGGAAGATGGTGAAGTTGTTTATAAAAATATTAAAGTTCCTTATTCTAATATGAAAATGAAAGGTATGGATCAGTATTTTGAGTCTCCAGGTTATAGAATGGCTTTAGAGGTTAATCTTGCTAGGCATAGTAATTTAGGTGAAACTAAAATAGGATTCTTTGATGAAAATGGAATACTTAAAAGTTCTATTAAATGGGAATTTGCTACAGGAAAAAGTTCTGGGGATATGATAAGTATTTTAGACGCAAATGGTAACCCAACACAAACTATAACAGCTATGGAGGCATCTAGAATGATTAATGATGCTAGTTCCACACGTACTTTTAGAACAATAAAATAATATGGCAGAAACATTAGAAACAACAAAGGTAGATGTAAATCCTCTTACTGGTCTTCCTTATGGGGGATCTCCTACTGTAGAAACTAGTGGCCCTGTAGATGTTCCAATAAATCCTTTAACAGGAGTTGCTTTTAAAAATCCTACTCCTACTTCAACTTTAGGTGGAGGTGGAGGTACTCCTGATATGATGAATGAGCAGTTATATGGTAGTCAGTACAATATATACAGACAAGATGATATAAGTAGATATAAAGATTATGGAGTTCCTTTAGGTCAAGATTTAGATTGGGATGAAATAAGAGCTAGAAATCAATCTACTGCTGAACAATGGGGTAGAGGTTTAGCTAAAGCAGGTGTTACTACTTTAGGTGCTGTAGCAGAAAATACTTTAGGTATAGTTGCAGGATTAGGAGAGCTAGTTACAGGAGGAGCATATTATGATAATTTTGTTGGTAATAGTATAGATAAAACAAATGCATGGATGCAAGAATACATGCCTAACTACAGAACACAAGAAGAGCAAAACATGAGCACGATGCAAAAAGTGGGAACAGCTAACTTTTGGGCTGATACTGTTGCAGGAGGTTTAGGATATTCTATTGGATCTTTAGCAACTATGTATTTCACTGGAGGAGTTGGGTTTTTTGCTAGAGGTGCCTCACTTGCAGCTAAAGGTTTAGGTGTATATAATACAAGTAAAGCTATAATAAATGGAACAGCTTTAGCTACTAAGTTAGCGAAAGGAACAAGTGCTGCCCATAGATTAAAAACAGCACTACAAACTCTCGAGGTAGGTGCTATGATGTCTTTAGCAGAGGCTTCTGTAGAGTCTAGAGAAACACAAAGATCTACATACGATGGAATGGTAGAACATTATTTATCAGAACGTCCAGGATACACTGTTAATGATATACCTGCTGATGTTCTAAAAGATTTTGAAGATGTATCATATGATGCAGGTAATACTAATTTTGTTATACAAATGCCTGTACTTATGGGTACAAATTTATTAATGTTTGGTAAACAAATAGCTGGGTTCAGAGGTGTTTCTAAGGTATCTAAAGATGTTATATTTGATTCTGCAGCTAGTAAAGCTGTTAATACATTAGCCCAAAAAGGTATTGTAGCTCAAAGTTTACAAAGACTTAAACCTATGTTTTATAATGGTTTAGAAGAAACTGTTCAAGAAAGTCTTCAAATGGGGTCAGGAGCTTTTGCTAGCACATACCATACAGATAAATATAATAATGGTGGGTATGGAGATATGTCTAAAGCTCTTTCTGCAGCAGGTACAGCTATGAGGGGTAAAGAAGGCCAAGAGTCTGCTTTAGTAGGATTTTTAACAGGTATGATAATGGGAGGTGGACAGTCTATTGTAGGTAAAGAGTATTCTAATAGAAAACAGCAAGCACAAATGTTAACTGATTTAGTTAATCAGGGTATATTTGACAACACACAAAGAAGTGTACAAAACGCAAATGCTTCTTCAGCAGCTTCAGCAAGAATGGAGGGGCATCTTAAAGATGGTAATCTTAAGAAATTTAAAGATGAACAATTTAAGCTTATACAATATCAAGCTTTAGAGGCTAAGAATAGAGGAGGATTACAACTTATAATGGAAAAACTTGAAGATGCTAAAGGGCTATCAGAGACTGAGTTTATGAAACAGTTTGGGTATCCGACAGAGGATGCAGAAGGAAACATTTTAACATTAAAAGACTCTGGAGATAAATCACAAGATGCTATTATAGACGGGTTTAAAAAGAAACTGAAGAATTTTGAAAAAGTACACGAAAGTGTAACTAAGCAATTTCCTTTAGCAGATAAAACTAAAGGTCTTCCTAGAAGATTGATGTCTGAAGAAGCAAGAAAAGCAGAAGATAAAGTATATAACCATCAAGAAAGGCTTAGAACTGAATTAATCCTTTCAGGTTCTGAAATAAACGATAGAGTTAGAAGGATGGAGGCCATAGATAAAGGCATGAAAAAGACTTTAAATAATACAACTTCTGATAATTGGTACAAACAAAAGGGATTAGAAACAGCTCTTGCAGATCAGTATAAAACTCCTGGAGAAGTAGACGCTTCAGAATTTGATGCATTGACTCAATATGAAGAAACAGCTGCTAGACTTAAAAGAATATCAGAAAATTTAAAAACATCTAATCCTACACTTGTTTCTGAGTTTAATGAGCAAGCTAATGATTATTTAGCTTTAATGGGAGAAAATAATATTGCTATTGATAGATACAATAAATTATCTTCTAACGAGTATGCGCAAGCTCAGTTTCAAAAAGAACTAGACATTGCAGAAGCAGAGGCTCAACAAAATAAAGTAGATAAACAAATTACTGAAGCTTTAAAAGAAGCTACTACTAAAAAAGAACTTATAGATTTAGACTCTGATAATGCTTCTCCTGAAGTACAAAGAGAGTATAATAAAAAATTAGCAGAGTTTAGAGATGCAGAAGCTCTAGAGTTTAGAAAATACATGGAAGAAAATCCGGGTGAAACTAAACAGCAGCATCTAGAAAGACTTAAAAAGATTGATAAAAAAGATTTAACTCCTAGTGAAATTGAAGGTTTAAATCAAGCTATAGAAGTATTAGCAGAAGAAACTTCTGAGGAAGTAAAAGAAGAAGTAGAACCTACAGAAGAAGATTTTAGAGAAGAAGATGAAAAAGGAATACAAAAAGCTTTTATAGCTGATAATTTAGCTGGTATAGAAGGTGTAAGTGAAGACGGAAGGTCTTTTATAATAGAAGGGGAAGAGTATTTTAATCAAGAGACAAATCCTTTAGATGCTATACTTAGAACTAAAAGAGGTAAGATGAGAGGTATAAGACTTACTAAAAAAAGAAATGGTCAGGTAGATGTTATATGGGGTAAAGATAAAATGGATGTTTTAGCTTATGTAATTTTAAATACTGAACAATCTAAAGTAGATTCTAACCAAGGTGTTCCAGTAGAAGATATTTTAGACTTAGTAGAAGTAGTTAAAGAAGAAGTAGATTTAGACCTTATTAGTAAACAACCTCACGGAGCTAAAACGTCGGAGAGTCTTAATGTTGAGATACATGATTTAAGCCTTAGTTTATCTGCAGTGTTAGAGAGTATAGACACTTTAAGAACTTATTATATACAAGAAGCAGAGGCTACTAAAGAAGATTTAAAAAATGATCCTGAATTAAAAGCATTAAGTAGAAAAGCAAAATCTCTTAGAATACAAATAGCACAAAGAAAAAGAATATTAAACTTAAGGGGTGATAATTCTATACCATCTTCGGAGCAAGAATTAAAAGCAGAAAGAAACATATTAGATAAGATCTCCGAGAAAGAGGATAATATTACTGATATGGAATCTGATATAAAATCTTTAGAATCTGATCTATCACAATATGAATCTGAGGCAGAAAGATATAAAAATCAAGACGATTTTGAATCTTTTAAACAGGCTAATAGAAACGCACAAGCTGCTGAAAAATTAATTGATGAGTCTTTAGAGCAATTAAAAAAACTAGAAAACAGTTTATCTTATTATAAATCAAAATTAAATAAATTTAAAAATGAGCAAGAAGAAAACAACATTGACGAAAATGGAGAGCAGGTTGAATCCGATCCTACAGAAGGAGTTGAAGGACAAAACGATGGAAGAGAAAGTGAAGATACTGGAGAAGTCGTTGAAGAAGAGGGGGCTCCTGTAGACAATATACAAGTAGCAAAAGAAAAAGGAGCAATTCCTTCAAAGGAGTCTTTTACAAATGAAGAAGAAGAAACTAGAAAAGCTATTCAGATAACTAAGAATAGTAATGAGAATAACAACACTGAACAACAGACTATTCCTGGGGCCCCTGTTCAACAAGGGTTTATAATGGGATTACCTGAAGGTATGACTGAGGAGGATCTGAGAGGCCCTGTAGAAGAGTCTCCAGTTCAAGAAGGATTTATTAGACCTGTAGTTAAACCTGCCGCTCCGGTTATGATTACTGATGTTGCAGGTATGCCTATAAAGTACAAGAGAAACGATGTTAAAAATAATAAAGATCTAAGATACAATATACACATAGACGATTTAATAGCTAAAGGAGAGAATGCAGGTAATGAAAATTTATCTTTTAAACTGACTAATTTAAGAGCTAACATAGATGGAAGAAAAATAGTTGAAATTATTATCCCTGAAACAGGAGAGACATTTTTATTCTATAAATCTACAGGAACTGGTACAACAGCAGATACTAAAGGTTTATGGGCTCCAATACCTGGATTTGCTGCAGACGAATGGTTCTTAAAAAGATACCATGAAGGAGTAGATCCAAAGAAAAATAAATATAATGTACCTTTCTTTAAGAAAATATCAGACTATTTAGAGAAAAATGAAACTATAGGTGTAGAAGCTCCAACACAACAAACTAGTATAGGTGAAGAGCTTGAGAGACAAGGAGATTCAATATACTATAAGGACACTGAAGAAGGGGAGGGTGGATTATATAACGAATACACTACAGAAGAAGAAGCTATAAAAGCTTTTGAAGCTTTAACACAGCAAACTAGTGAGGTTAATGAAGGAATTGAAAATACTGATAACACGGAGTTAGAGATTAAAGCTGCAAATACAACTAAAGTAGTTAAAGTAGGTAATAAATATAGAGTACAAGTAGACTCATCAGATAATCCTGTTATGTACCCTGCTGATACTGTAGATGGTAAGATAATAAAAATTAATAAAGATTTATTACTAGATCCAAATATAAAAAATGAAGTAGTAACTTTAGAAATAATAGCTAATGATTATTACAAAGGTTTAGGAGATGAAACATCTGAGAGTTGGAAAAACATACCTATATACTATAAAATAAAAAATGAGTATGTAGGTAAATTAGGGGTTTCTGATTCACTAGAAAGAAAGTATATAGTAGATCAACTACTAGCAGGTAATTCGGTTACTACTAAAATTTCTAATATAATGGCTGGGCCTAGAAACATGAACCACACTGTATCTAAAAATGGTGAAAGAGTCTTTTTAAATCCAGAAACAACATTTGGTAAAAATGAAGTAATCCTAGCAGTAGTGAATAAATCTCCAATGAAGACAGGTGTTATTACAGGACCTGTAGATGCATTCTTAGATCAAGGAGATTTAGAGGCAATACAAGGAGCTCTATCAACTCAACCTTTAGGAGAGGGCCAAACAGGACTTAAAAACGGACAAATAGTATCAGTTATTAGACCTAAAAACAATCCTCAAGGAGATCCAAGAATAACACCTTTATTAACAGAAAACTTAAATGAGGCCCATGCAATGCTTGTAATGGACTTATTTGCAAAAGGAGAGTATGATAAAGTTAAAGAAATTATAGCAACAAGTGCAGAGCCTTCTGCATCTAATAAGTTTATTAGTATAGATAGCTACCCTGATGGAAGCTCTAGTATTACTTATAAGAGTGAGGCAACAGGAGGTTTAGTTCGTATTAAGGATTTTTATTTAGCTAAGGCATTGAGAGGAGAAACTTATAAATTTGATGATGTTAAATTTAAAGATGGTAATGTTTTAAAATATAAAGCTGATAGAGGTGAAAAAGTAATTGACATAAAGAAAGACCTAACTGAGTTTATAAAAGGTAAAAAATATAATGTAAATAATGACCTTATAAACTTAGCAGGAGATTATACTAGCCCTTTAACAGAAGAAGTTTATAAGTCTACAGCAACAGAACCTTTTGGGTATCAACAATATTTATTTAGTGATACTGAGTTGTCTGGAGAAAAAAGCATACTTTCGACAGATCTAGTTAAGATAGGAGAAAGCATGTTTAATAATCCGGAAGTAACCTTTAATAAAGTGTCAGTAACAGACAGTGAAGGAGTAACTACAGATACTCAAAAAAAGAAAAAATCTAAATTAGCAGTAGTTAAAAAAGTAGATAAATCTATACAAACTCCAGGAATCAACAGAGATGATATAGGTTTTGAAGAAGACCCTAACAGTTGTATTTAAAAAATATATAGATGGCTTGTAAATATGTAAGAGAAAATGGAAATGTAGTAGGAGCTTTAGCCCCAAACGGTAAAGAGTCTGACCTATTTAAAAAATTAAAAAAATCTATAGGTAATACAACTAAAGCTAAAGCAGCTTACGATTACTTTCGTTCTGATAAATTTAAAAAATGGTTTGGAAAAGATTGGGAGTCTACCACAGAAAGTGAATCTGCTATGGATTCATTTTATGTAGATGAAAATGGTGAGCCTCTTATGATTTCAGCTAGGGGTGAGTTTGTGGTAATGAATTCTAAAATGGAAACTCAAGCTGTTAAAGATGCTAAGAATACAATTCATACTAGTGGTATGAACGCACTTGTAGAAAATAATCTTACTCGTATAGCGGTGCAAATGTTTAAAGACAATAAAGATTACCCAGATTTTAATGTTAATGAGTTTTTTAATCCTATAGTTAAAGGTGAAGATAAAGGGCTATTAGCAGAGACTTTTATTGAAGAAGCATTTGATAATGTAGAGCCAGAAAAAGCTAAAGAGTTATTTAAAATATATAAATTAAGGGGAAGAGCTGCTTTATTAAATGCCATGAAGCAAGAGGGTATATCTTTTAATAGGGTAGAAGGAATAGGAGAAGCATTTATAAAAATGTACAATGAATGGGAAGATGTTATATCTCCGGTTACAGGTAATTTAGATAGAATAGGATGGAGAACTAGAATTAAAAATAAATTAGAAGAAAGTTCATATAGTTTACGAGATGATGCTGGTGAAGTTTATACTATAGACGATACTCCAGTTCGTATACATAATATATCTAGACTACAAGAAGATCCTAAAACTAAATTATCTAGCCAAGCTAAAGAAATACTTAGTAATATAGATTCAGAAGCAGGAATATACGGTTATGCAGTTGATATGGAAATGGCAGATGTGTATAGCGCTGTAGCGGAAGCTACTGTAGGGGAAATGACTTATACTGGGATGATTCATAAGATGGAAAATATAGTAAAATTTAAACCTACGTTAGCTCCTATTTTAAAACGTCTTAAATCTGCTACTGCACAAGAACAAGCATCTTTGTTTTCTAATTTTGCAATGTCTTATAAAAACTTTTTACTATTTAAAGCTAAAAAAGTTTTTGCGTTTGATCATCAACAAGGAAAAGTAGATTCTTTTGTGCAGACTTCAATGATAAGTTCTAATCAAAGTGATACAGGTAAAAAAGCTATACAAGACTGGTCTAATACTTCTAAGGAGTATGACACTCCTAATGAAAGAGCTCTTTATAAAGTAACTACAAACGAATTAGGAGAGGAAGTATTAACAGTTTCTAAAAAGAAGAAAGCGGATATTACAAAAGCATTTGATAAAATAGATAATGCTGCTAGAGAAAATCGTAGTGCTGTAGGGCCGGTACCTGCAAAAGCTATTGAAGGATTAGGGGAATTTTTATGGGAATTAGGAATAAGTTATGGACCCACTCTAGAATCTACTAAAGATAATTTAAAAAGATATTTTGAAATAGGAGATATTAGAAAAAATACTGTAGTAACAGGTATGCCTTTATTTGTAGAGTTTATGACTGGGGCGTCTAAAACTAAATCTGCTGGAAGAAACATTAGAGGACTTAAAAATATAGTACTAAAAGATGGACCTGCTACAAGTATATATGCAGATCAAAAATCTTTAATACAAAGAATTGCAGGTATTAGCTATTTATTTGAAGACCAACCATTTGGATCTTTCATCAGTGGTACAAATAAACAATATTGGCCTATAAGTCAGCCAACTCCATTAGATGAACTACAGCAAACTATTAAATCTCCAGAACGTGCAGATAAATTCTTAATACAGTTACTAGAAGACCCTATGAATAATCCGGGGAGTTCTTTACAACATACTTCTCCATTAATACAAGCTTTACATCATGGGCAAGGATTAGCTAGAGAGTCCTTTAAAATAGAAATAGTAGACTCATTTAAAAGTGCAAATGAATCTATAGCTACTACTGATTACTCAAATCAATCTGAAAAAATTTCTTTAATTGTTAGACTTAATGCTTTTGCCAATAGAGGTGATGCAAATCTTATGAAGATTGCTATACCTACTCAAGCAGATAGACAACGTTTAGATTTTGTTACTATACCTAGATTTAGTAAATCTGTATTATCAAAATTTGGTGTAAATACTGATAGAAGAACTATTTTAGAAAGTATTATAATTCAAGATTTAGCTAGAATGAATCAAGCTAAAGCAGAAATAAATAAAGCTATTGACACAAATGATTATAGTCAGTTAGTAGAAGGGTATCATTACTTTAAAGGTCAAGATCCTAGTACAGGGTTTACAGGTCCTAAAGTAAAGCAAGAAGACGGTAGTTTTGTTATTGATAAAACTAAAAGAGGTACTGCATTTACTATGCCTCAAATACAAAACTTAGAAAACACTTTATTAGAAAAAGGGCTAGACATGTCTGATGAAGTTTTTAAATACATAAATGATGATTCTAAAAGTAAATATAAACGATCAAAGTTAGGAAAATCGTTTCAAAAAGAATTAAATAAAAAAGTAGAAGCATTAGAAACTAAGTTAGAGCAATACGAAACAGATGTACAAGATGCTATAGATACCTATGGAATAAATTTAGGTCAAGATGTAGACTCTAGAATGTCTCTTAAAAAAGATTTTATAGCAGATTTTGTATTTAATGATTTTGTTGGTAGAACAGAATTAAATAAACTTTACAGAGGTGGTATGAGTTATTCTAAAAACCCAGCTGATTTTTATAAACGTGCGGGGTTATTAAATACTCCTGGAACAAAACTGTTTATAAAAGGCATGACTGAGCAAGGTGGTGGAGAGTATGGAATGATGCCAACTTACAATGAGACTGTTATAAAAGATTTTGATTTTAATAACAAAGAGCTAGCTAATTTAATTGCAGATAATATATTTGAAGGATTAGTTTCCCAAGGAGTATCTGTTAATAAAGCTGAGAGGATTTCTAATAGTTATAGATCAGTTAACAAAACAGATGCGCAAGGGTTTATATCAATTGAAATGTACAGAGGTATTATGATGGGATTAGGTAAATGGGATATGAAGTTAGATGAAGCGGCATATAAAAGAGAAAAAAAGGGTTTAGGATTTAACAGACCTATATATCCAGTAAAACCTTACCATGAAGAATTAATGTTAGACAATGGAAGAATGACTATGTATATGAATAAAAACTCGTATGTAACAGTTACTAAAGAACTTGCAGCTAATATGCCTCAACTAGAAGAAGTAAGACAGGCGATGGAAAATAATCTACATGTAGTTAATGTAGATAGTGCTACAAAGGGCGCTAGAAAGAATGTTTTAGATTTACAAGCAGGAAAAACTTTTGACGATGCAACTATAACTACTATGGATTCTACAAAACTTAGAATACCTCAACTTATACCTACATCTTCTAAAGGTACTATTACATTTTCTAGACAGGTAAGAAAAAATATAATAACTAACTTAGATAAAAATCCTAATAGTACGTATATTCTAGATGGTGAGACTGAGTTAGGGAGTGATTTATATAATTTATATCAAGACACTATTGCTGCTAATATAGCACAAGATACTAAGGATTTAAATAACCTTCTTAAAATACCACAATTAAAAAAAGCTGTAAAAGGAACAAAAGAATATGCAGACGCTAAATTAGAACACCTACAAGCAGTTAGAGAAGAAATAAAAAAAGCTTTAATAAAGAAAGATTTACCTTCAAATTACTTAGATGCCTTAAATATTGTTCCTGAAGGTCAACATGATTGGGGGTTTGAAATTCCTTTATCTTTTCCAAATTATCAAGCTAAATTTGAACAAATATTTTTTGGTATATATAATGATGCTATTTTTAATCAAAAATTAAAAGGAGTAGATTTAGTGCAAATAGCTGAATTAGGCGGGTCAGGAATAGACTCTCAGAATGAATTAAAATTTTACGATGGTAAAATTCTTGCAGAAGTAAAAGTTAGAGCTAGTACATTAGGTTTGCCTCCAGGAACTAAAATAGAAGATGTTGATATTTCTTTATTAACTATTATAGGGTATAGAACCCCTAATCAAGGTAAGAACTCTTCATTGGTAATGAAAGTTGTAGAATTCCTACCTGAATCACACGCTAAAGCTATTATGGTTCCTGGCGCAATTACTGTTCAACAAGGAGGTGATTTTGATGTCGATAAATTAAGTATAATTCTAAAACATACGGAGATAGTTGATGGGGTCATGCAAAATGTTTTACCAGATTATAAAAAAATGGATGTATCTAAAATGTCTAGAGAGCAAAGAGATAATCTTCTTTTTAGTATAGCTGCATCAGTTTTAACTGATCCTAAACATTTAGAAGAAGTTGTTTCACCTTTAGATTCAAGAAGACTTGAGCTTTTAGCAGAAGAGTTAAGAGATAATGCTTCAATAATAGATTATAATAATCCTTTAGCAGAGCTTGATGTGGAGTCTAGAAATAAAGAAGGACAAGCTTTAACTGGTCTTTGGTCTAATATGTTAGCAGGTAGAAATGTAGCTGAGACAGCTAAAACATTAACTATACATGAAGATTATGCTCCTGTTATATCTTATGGTGAAAGCACAATAACATTTGATTCTATAGGTAAAGCTAGAGAGTATGATCCTATATCAAATACTTTTACTGGTGATTATACAGATTTTAACATATCTATGTATTTATCTGCTGCGGTAGATGCAGCTAAAGATCCAATACAGATTGATATAAATGATAATAAATATACAGTACCTGTTGCAGGATTAATGTTAAGCACTGGGGTTCCTGTAGAAGATGTAGTATACTTTTTAGCACAACCTGCTATAAAAGGATTAATAAATCAAGCTAAAATAGAACAAAAAGGATTAGGAAAACTTTTAACTCTAAGCAAAAGTATAACAGATGCCTCTATTAATGAGTTACCAGTTGAAGAAAGAAAAGCTTTAAGAAAGAGAGTAGAAGATATAAATTCTAATCGTAGTTTTATTCCTATGAATTCTGAAATTTTAGAAATATCAGCTGCATTACCTAATATAGGATTAGACTCATCAGAGATTATAGGACAAGCAAAATATCTACATAATTTTGGGCTTCTTTTTAAAGCTGGGAGGCAGCTACAAACTGTGTATAAGATAATAACTCCTGATAATATGTCTAATGTTAATGAAATAGCTTCATTAGTATCATATTTAGATACTGAAAATACTTATTTACAAAGTAATACTGATGACGTCATACAAGGAGCTGCAGAATTAATAGTAGACACGCAATCTAATAATAAAAATCCATTAAATGCAATAGCTTTATCCTATAGAGGTATATTAGATACAATGTTAGAAGCAGGAGAAAATATTGGGTTTATAAATAATAGACCTTCCTTTTATAATTTTAAAAACAGACTTAAAAAAGGCATTAATCAGCATTCTTTAAATAAAGATCAGCATAAATTTATAGACAAAATGTTATTTTTAGATATGATGACTAGGCCTGAAAGTCCTTTTGTAAAAAGTAAACTTATATCTAAGAAAACTTTTGAGTCTTTATATACTAATCCTACAAATAATATTATTACTAAGTTAAACAACATTAAAATTAAGTATCCTAAATTAGCTACTAATAAGTTTGTAGAGTTACTAAAGCCTGATGTGTTTAATCAAGAAAAAAAGAATGGGGTACATCTAATTAAAATGGAAACTTTATTAGAATCTTCTGCAAATAGTAAAAACGTTATATCTAACGCACTATTAACTATGATTACTAATCCTGGAAGATACGCAAACGATAAAAACAACATAGAAGAATTAAACGAGATAAAACAATTTGCTAAAATTATAGTTGCAAACCAATTATATACTAAAGGATTTACTCTTGGGGCCGGTACTTATATGGATCTTATTCCATCACAATTCTTATCTACAAATATGTTATTTGAAAACCAAGATTCTCCTGTAACTTACTATTTGCAAGCAGCAGAAGAATCAAAAACAACAAATTACTTTACAAATACAGATTTTATGCATACATTTGTAAGGAATTTTGGAACATTAAAACCTGGAGGATTTCCTTTATTACCATCAGTTCCTTATAAAGAAGGTAAATTCAGAAATAAGAAAAACAAAATGGCATTTAAAGAAACAGTGTTTTTTACTGAGAATGATAGTACTGTATTTGATACAAATTTAAAGTTTACAGATTATTTTATTACAAATCCTCCAATGTCAGACCCTATGATATATGTAAGAACATCAATTAGTTCTGCAGGTATAGCTGGGTATCAACAACTTCAATTAGCAGGTCTTCCTGGAAAGTTAAGTGAAGTAGGAGTTACTCAAGGTTTTCAAGATTCTATGTTTAATAGACCTGGTAAAGCTATATCACCAAAAACAGCTGAAGGTAGGTTTGTAGCTAACAATAAAATAAATTCAATGCCTGAATTTGTTTTAAAACCTGTTAGAGATGTAATTGAACAATTTTGTAAAATATAAAACTAAATATATATGAAGTGTAAGTATTATAAGAATGGAGTAGAAAGTGTGTTATATACAGAGCTTTTTGGGTATATGGATAATATAGCTCCTCAAAAGAAAAGTGTGGATGCAGTATACAAAATTTTAAAGTCTCACGGAATAGCTACTAAAAAGGGAGGTTCTATTTACTTAACTCAAGCTAATGTACAGTCAAGTCTTAGGGAGATCGAAAATATAAACAATCGTTACCCTGGATTAATAGACACTGAATATATAAAAATGACTCAAGAAAATATATATTCTAAGTCTGCAGAGTTACATGTAGTTAATATAAATGAAGAACTTTTAAAAAACATAGTAAATGAAGGAGGAACTAGAGCTGATTTAGTATATAAAACTCAAAATGATTTAGACACTTATGTTAGAACCGTAGCAGGTTTAACGGCCGCATCACAAGAAGACACAAGAGTTTCTGAAGCTATTAGAAGAGAGAATCGTAATGAAAGTAAATATTCTGAGCAGGCAAGAGAAGAAAGAGCTGAGGTACAAAAAAAGTCAAACCATTTAAAAGAATCTTTTGCTAAGGCCGGAGTATCTGTAGATGTAGTATATGATAATCAAATGGATTCTCTAGGATCTATAGAAAAGTCTGATGACTCTAACTCTCCTGTTGTAACCTTTAATACAGATTTAACAACAGAAGATACAGTGTATCATGAGTTTGGTCACGCATATATAGATATGTTAGGCGCAGATAACCCTGTTATTATTCAGGCTTTTGAAGAACTTAAAGGTACAGAGTTATACAATAAAGTAGCTGATAAATACCCGGAACTGGAAGGAGAAAGATTAGATAAAGAAGTTTTAGCAACAGCAATTGGTATTGAAGGGGCTAAAATAACTAGAAAGAATCCTAGTCCTATACAACAAATGCTAAATAAGATTTTTAGAGCATTCTCTAAAATGTTAAATAAGCTAGGACTTGTTACTACTCCTAACACAGCTGCTATCTTAGCACAAGAGATGTTTGCTAAAGATCTTAGAGCTGGTGAAATGGTTAATCCTATAAGTGGGTACACACAGTTTCAAAAAAAGACTAGAGATCAAGAGAAGTTAGAAGAGATAACAATACAACTTAAAGTAAAGATTAAAGCAGACCTTGCTAGGATTAAAAAATTACCACAAGAAGAGCAAGATGTTTTACTCCCTAAGTTAGAAAAATTAGAAGCATCTTTAATTAAAGTTGATAGAGTTGAAGATTTTGTAAAGTTTGTAGATGCTACTACTGCTACTATGCTAGAAACTAAACAGCAGTTTAATGACATCATGAATTTAACCGATGAAAATGGTAATGTTGATTTTAAAGAACAATCTAGCTATAAGAACTTAAATTTAATGTATTCTATGAAAGTTAATCTAGATGGATTAGATGTTCTTTCTGATATTAAGCATTTAGTAAAAAGAAAAAAACGTTCAGGTCAAGTTTTAAGTGTAGGTGCTTTTAATACCTTAGAAGAGAAATTAAATGCAGTATTAGAGGAAGTAGAAGAACTGAAAGAAGATTTTGATTATGAAGTAGTACCTATTATAGCTGAGTCTTTATTAGGATTCCATAATAAAAATATTGATGTTGAACTTCAGTCTCTTATACAAAACATCCAAGATAATTTAAAAAAAGGAGTTATAAGGAGTAGTATGAACATGAAAGAAGTTAAAAACACTACTGAGTATAAAAGAGCTAAAAGAAAGTTTGATAACAAAGACTACACTCAAGAAGAGTTTGACGCTGCATTAGCTAATATGCAAATAGAATCTCTTAAGAATAAAATGATTCCTCATAGATCAATGCTTGTAAAAGAGTTAAGAGAGGCACAAAAAGATAAATCAGGATTTTCATATTTAATGGATCCTATGATATATTCTAGTGAATCTGCTTTACAGTTATTTGTTAAAGCAGTAGGTGAAGCTAATCTTAAGTCTAATGATATGACTAGGAAGTTTAAGTCTGATTTAATATTTCAGTATAATGAAATGGCAGAAGGCCAAAATCAATTTGATATTGAAGGTTTAAATGATCCGTTTTTAGAAGAAATAGAAATGACTGTTAGAGATGATCAATATTTTTCTGATAAATCTCAACAAAAAGAGACTTCTACTATAAAAGTACTAACTTTAGTACAACCTTTATTAGCTGATCAATATTATTCTGATATTAGAAAAGAGTATGCAAGATTAGCAGAACAATATAATAAACCCCAAAGAAAAGATTTTAATGATCAGTCTGATTTTAAAGATGCTAACTCTAAATTTTATAAATCTAATAATGGTAAAAGATATGTTGCAGATCAAGCTAAATTCTTAAATGAGAGTACTGAACCTATAGAAGGGTGGCAAGACATAAGAGATAGTATACAGAAGCAAATAAAAACAGCACAAAGTATAATAGATTCTTCAAATTCTACAGATGTAGCTGTTAATCAAGAGCTTAAAATAAAAAAATTAAGAAGTACTTTAGCTAACAATATGCTAGGTAAGCTTCCTAGAGGTGAATGGGTTAAACCTAAAGCTTCTAAGTACGCCAATCCTAAATATGCTGCAATACAAAACGATCCTAAAAAGAAAAAGTATTATGACTTTGTATTAGAAGAGTTTCAAAAAGGACATAAAATGGTAGGAACTAAACGTATGGAAAAGAACAGTTGGGATAATTTTTCATATTTAATGCCATCTATTAGAAAAGAAGGGATAGATAGAGTTAAAGAGCAAGGCGCATACACTGCAATTAAAGATAAGTTAGAGGATAGTTTTAGTCTTACTGAAACGGCAGATGAAATGGCTATATATGATAATGCTACTGGAGAGCTGCAAAGCAATATACCGGTTAGATATACTAATTTAGTGTCTTCTAAAGATGTATCTAAAGATATAGCAAGTAGTTTATATAGATTTAGACATATGGCTCACAACTTTAAAACTAAATCTGAAATTGTAGGACAAGTTATGCTTTTTAGAGATATAATAGAAAAGAGAGGAACTATAGAGGTAGACGCTTCAGGTAGAGCTTATGTAAGTGCTATTGCAGAAAAATTAGGAGTTAAAATGCCAATAACAAAGCCAGGAGAATCTTACACATATAAACATTTAAATGAGTGGATAAACATGGTAATGTTTGGAGAGACTTCCTACAGAACTGATGTGAATGTATTTGGTAAAACTATAAATTTAGAGCAGGCTGCAGGATCTATAAATCAGTATGTAGCTATGAATACATTGGCTCTTAATGTACTTCAAGGTGGTAATCAGTTTATTTTAGATAATATATCTTTACTTGGAGAAAGTGTAGCAGGTCAGTTTGTAACTAAATCTGATCTAGCTTGGGCTACTCAAAAGTACTGGGGAGAAGGAGCTGCACTTAGTGACGTAGGGAACTTTGCTCCTGATACAAAACTAGGAAAAGCATTAGAAATGTTTGATGCATTAACAGAATTTACAGACAGAGAAGGTAATAAGCTAGTAGGGTCTAAATTACGTAAAGCATTAGATACAGGAAATTTAATGGTATTGCAGCAAGCTGTAGAACACGAGTTAGCTAGTAAACGTATGTTAGCTCTTATGAAAAATTTAGAAGGGAAGTTAAAAGATAAAGATGGTAAAGTTATAATGAAAGATGGTAAACCTGCCAATCTATATGATATGTTAGAAGTAGATAAAAAAGGTTTCATGTCTGTGAATAAAGAAGTAGCTAATTTTAATAAATCTGATTTTATACATTTATTAAGAGGGTTGGGTAGAAGAACAAATCAAGTTAAAGGTAAATTTGATTCTCCAATATTAAGTAAATCTTGGTATGGTAAAATGTTAGGGCTTTTTCGTAGTTGGGTAGTGCCTGGTATACGAAGAAGATACGGCCACGGAGGATTTACAGGGTCTACTATACATACTGATGAGGAAATGGGGGCAGTTACACAAGGTATGTATGTATCATTCTTTAATCTTTTAAGTGAATCTGTTGTAGGTGGTCTAAAATCTCCAGTAGGTGTATATAATAATATGTCTCTTATGGAACAGCAAAATGTTAAACGTACAATGGTAGAACTATCTTCTTTAATTGCAGCTATGGCATTAGTAGCAGCCTTATCTAACTTAGATGATGATGAAGAAACTTATTTATCTAATTTTATGTTATATCAAGCTAAAAGATACGAAACAGAAATACTACAGTGGACTCCTATTGTTGGGACTAAAGAAGCATTTAGAATTTTAAAATCACCTTCAGCAACACTTAGGCCTATAGAGCAAGCAGGTAATTTAATTGACCATATAGGAAATGAACTTATGAATGGTATTGGTATACCTATAGCTGACAAAAAAATATTCTATCAAAGAAATACAGGTAGATTTAAAAAAGGTGATAGAAAAATAAGAAAAGATGTTGAAGATTTAATGCCGGTATTAAGAGGTCTTAGAACAACACAATCTCCAAAGGAAAAATACCAGTGGTTCTTAAACTTATAAAAAAAGGGGGCGAAAGCCCCCTCTTCAGTTTTACATAGACATCTTTAACAACAGTAAATAGCCTATTAAATCATCTACAGTATCCTCTGTAGCATCGTTGATTCCACGATTCTTTATTCTCATCAGTTTATCATCTATTCTAGAACATAAAGATTCAGTTGCATCAAGTTGACTAAAAATCTTAGCTGGCTTTAATGCACTGTTCCCATATGCTTTGTTTTTACTTTTTAATAGATCTGATATTTCCTTTATAATTGCATCTAAATTGGTTGCAAATACCTCGCTCTCTGTTTTATTCTCTTTTTTAAATCTCTCTACGGTTTCATCGGTTAATTGTATAACGTTATCTGGATGAGTATAAAAACAATATGTACCCTCCGTACATAATTTTATCTCTGTCTTTAATACTTCTACTATTTTGTACGTTGTACCAAGCACACCTTGAGGGTGATGCGGTGTAGTTTTAAATAATCTTACATATTTTCCTATTTTCATAATCCTATATATTTAGTTTTTTTAATATAATTTTCCATGTTTAAAATCTCTTTTTCTAAGTCTATGATACTTAATAATTCTGCATCATCTGCTAAATCACAGTCTAATAGACTTTCTAAGAGTTTCTTTCTTGGAGCTAATTTGTGCAACACTTGCATAATTGTACCAGTTGGACTAAAGTTATGAAAATCTTCTATAGCATCTTTATATCTTGCAGATAATTTAGAGTATTGACCTTTCATAAACTTCTTGAAATTAGTAGCTTGGTTCTTTGGTACTTTAAGAATAAACACTACATAATAAGGATCCGGGTCTAATACTTTAACAAAGGATTCAAATTGTTTTATAGTTTGTTCAAATTTTACAAATAAAGGGTCAGATGAAAATCTATATACTAAAGCCATATGATAGACATCATTATCTAAATATAGATGACAATTTACAAATAAAGACTCCCAAAAATACAATGATCTGTCTCCTCCTATCATAGGCATTAAGAACGTAGAGCTTTTTGTTCTATCTGCCATAGATAGTATGTAAGTTGTATTTTTAAATCTGTTATTTGCTTTTATAGAATTTATTATGTACCAATTTCTATCTACTTCAACTGCTAATCCTAATGTTAAGTGTATTCCATTTGGCCCTTTTAACGCTTTTATTTTAGTTCCTTCTTTATACTCTTCAATATCTTTAGTATATCCAGAAATTTTAAATGACAAAGCGTCAACAGCCGTAAAGGTTATATCTTTTACTTTTATGCCCATAAATCGTCAGTATTAGATTCTACTTCAGGTTCTGGCAACTCACTGATTATTAAATTTGGTAAAGCTATTCCAGTTTCTAGATATGCTTCTTCTTTAGTTTTTAATATATATACAAGTTTAAAAGTTTCAGAGAATTTATGAACTCCTTCATGAGTACCAAACTTTTCAATATACTTATTTAAAACAAGAGCTGGCATTTCTTTAACATTAACTCCTTTCAATGCTGCATCAGCGGTCTTCTCACCTACTTTAGGTATACCTTGAATTCCATCTGTACTATCACCCATTAGCATTTGTTTCCACAAGAATTTTTCTGAATCCATTTTAGTAGTCCCAATCTTTTCAGCAGTTCTGTAATTAAAATGCACTGAGTCTACTTGTTTTAAAACATCTTTATCTGGAGAACATATAATAGAATACTCACAATCTTCTCTATATATAGCTACAAGATCATCTGCCTCTAACGCAGTCATATAAGTAAATCCCCATTTTTGTTTTAAATACTCTTTAATTGCTGGGAATATAATAGGTTTATCACCATACTTTCTATTTCCTTTGTAAGGCCTGGTTGTTGCTCTATCATATCTAAAACATTTTCCTTGAGTAAGAAATCCCGCATATTTTTTAGTTTCACACTGTTCTAACATTGTATGTATCCTGGTATCTATACCTATTAAGGCTTCCTCTAAAGTTTCTTTACCCATTTCAAAGTAAATAAGACTATCTCCGTCTATAAGGGCGACGGTACCCGTTTTTTCTGTTGTCATATATATATATTATTTTATTTTATTACGGTTAAACATATAAGGGAGGTGCCCAGTTTACCGGTCTGCCTCTTATGTGCAGCTTATTCGTTAGGGTCCTCCTCCCATATATGCAATCAATTAAACACGAGCTGCACACAAACAACTCTTCACAGTTAGTCTTGCATGTACTGCCTGTACTCAGGTTTAACTTGAACTTTAAAGGTATACAATTCTCTATTATAGATTTGTATTTCGTTTCTACATTTTACTTCTAAAGCTCTAAAGCATCTTGAATCTAATATTCCTATATCATCAAAATGTTTAATAGCTTCCTCAGCATTCATTCTAGATAAATAATGAACCCTATGCTTTTCCATCCAATACATTACATCCTTATTCCTATTATATTTATATGAAACACTATCTAAAAACTGTACTGCAGATGTATATAGTAAATAAGGCTCTCCTTCTGGATCTATAGTAGGTATTATTTTACCAGCCATTTCTATTTCCTCATCAGAAGCGTTATAACTATCACACATCTTTTGAAGATCTTCCATTAACTCTTTAGTCATAGGAACTCTATTAGCTGATTGATTAAGAATAGTGTCAGTCTCAATAACTTGTAACTCCCCCTTATCAACTAGATCAGCTAATATTAAGGCCATCTTACTAAAACAATAGCTATCATACGGAGCGCTTTCATAATCTATATTATATTGGTAACTATCTCCTAGAGATCTTTTATCTAAAATAACATCATTTTCAGTCTTTTCATGATAATCTATAACAGACTGTCTATGGACATTACAAAAATAACCATTAGTCATCTTAAACATTAACTTAGTTTGTGGAATATGATCTACTTGACTATAAGTATCATAAAAATTAGTATGAGGAATAATAAAATCAGCTTTCTCATAATCATTAGTGATAGAAATCTTATGCTCCTTAAGCGCTGCTTTTAATCTATCAGTCGATACATTATGCATAGGTAAAACAAAAGCTCTTTTAACTTGAGTTAAATCAGAAGTTGTTTCTGTATTTAAAAGATCTTTTACTTTATCAGATTGAGTTAACGATTCAGATAGTATTATTTCTTCTATATCTAGATTCTTTAACATAAACCCAACCTCTACCGCATCCGTGAACCCCAAATCAGTTAATAACTGATCGGGGAATTCTTGTTGGTGTACACTTTTACTGGCCATTACTTAATAGTCATTTTAATGATAGCTGGATTCATCATCATTTTATTAAACTTAGACTTATTACCATTGAATATAGTTCTCACTACTAAATACTTTAAATCGTCAGTTAAATAGTCTAAAGTGCACAGCTTAACGAGACGCTCTTGTATTTTTGCAGTTACTGTGTCCGTTTTTGAAAACGCAACAGCAAAGTTAGCTACCCTTGTAGCCAATAAACTTGCTATATCCGCTCTATAAGAATCATCTTTACCAATACACTCTCTCATCTCTAGTAATACTTCTTCAGGACCGGTAACTAGTTCACGTGGAGTCACTAATTTATCTAACTTATTATTGATAAATGTAGTAAACATAGACGCAAACTCATTTCCCACTGAACCTTCACCAATCATTTGTACTAAAGGCAATTGATCTTCGAACTTAGGTATGCTTGATATACTGTTAAAGAACGTTGAAATAGATCGAGCATTAGTTTCTTGAGTAACTAGTTCTGGATGCATCAACAAAAAGTTAATACATCTAGTGTCTATTGAATTCTCTTCCGCCCAACGAGCCCATACATTTATATCAAACTTTAAGTTAGCTGAGATATATCTAGTTTTCTGCGCAGAATCAACAGAGTTCACCATATAATCTCCGTTATCTGGATTTGCCGTTAAGATTATGTGCCAATCTTTAGGTAACGTCCATGAAATGTAAGTTTGACGATCTACCAATTCCATACATGCTTGGATGAATCTAGTGTCTGCACGATTCCAGTCATCTAATAATAATACACCACCGGCTTTCTTATCTGCAATCCATTCAGGAGCTGAATAAGACATTCTACTCTTACCTGTAGTTTGAAATCCTAGTTTAGAATGGTCGTTAACTGCTACTTCGTCTATCCATTTTCCAATCTTTTTACCATCTTTTTCTTTCCACATTTGGAATTGCTTAATAGGAAAACCTACTAAGTCACCTAATTCTTCTATCTGTGCTAAGTTAAGCTTTACAAAGTCTAGACCGTGTCTAGCTGTCATATCCATAATACTGGTTGTTTTACCAATACCTGACTCACCTACAACTTCTATTGCTACAGGCTTCTTACCCTGGCTTTGTAAGTGACGATTGTTTGTGATGATGTGGTCTACGAAACCTTCTAATTCATCGATGTTTAAATTTACTTCATTCATAATTTTTGTGTTTAATTGATTAATTTTAGTTTAGTTGAATTTTAATTCCGGGTAAATCTTCGTTAATACTAGAATAACTACTGTGTACCCATAGTGC
>Ga0209337_1000231_pt1 | contig 44500 bp, 46 predicted proteins | sample LinPmetageLP53_FD_184044 | JGI IMG/M metagenome (GOLD analysis project Ga0209337, IMG submission 184044) | Marine viral communities from the Pacific Ocean - LP-53 (SPAdes) (version 2) | ecosystem: Environmental > Aquatic > Marine > Oceanic | place: Pacific Ocean | collected 2010-02-08
TATTTAAAGATTCGCCTTTACGCAAACAAGCCTTGATATAATTTTTATCTGACTCACTGACCTTTCCCAAGCCTTGATCCCACGGCAGACTATGTAGTAAACCGTGGTCTGTTCTTAAATCATTAAGGGAATAAAAATTCCCCTCTTCCCCTAACGGCATTGCTTTTTGCCCATAAGAAATTTGAACTCTTGATAACATCTGCTTGTAGATTAATCTAACTTTTTCAGCTGTTATGCTCTCTCCTTTTAACAACAATCCCCATAACCTAACTGCTTCTAAAACATTATGATCTATACTTTGTGAACTGTTATAGGAATACAAGTGACCCCTACGTCTTACTTCTTCCTCAATTTGACGCGCCCCACGGGTTGTCCTGCTTAACAATAACCAATCATTTTCAGATAAATCTACTTCTTCTGAGTGACTATGCCAGTGTATTTGCCCTTCTTCATCCTTTGGGGCAAAAATCTTTTCACGCCTACCCACAATACGTTTTATAACCTGTGTAGAAAGCCTATGGTGACTAGCAGGTATACGGTAGCTTTTGTCTAATAGGGTTACATTACCTTTTAGCTCTACAAAATGTTTAACATCTGCTCCTGCATACCGGAAGATAGCTTGGTCATCATCACCTGCTATGTAACATTCCTTACTGTTGTCAGCTAATTGCCTTACCATTTCCCATTGGATAGGACTAAGGTCTTGGGCTTCATCTATAAACAACACCTCAAACTTAGGTGACAGTTCATGCTTTATAAAATACTCCAACATATCTGTGAAATCAAATAAACCAAAAGTCTTCTTCCAATGGGTTAAACCACGGTCTACATAATCAACCCTAGACCAATCTGTTTTTAGCGGAACAGTGCTGTCTTTGTAAACCTGTTTGAGTGGTTGGCGCAGTATACGGGAAATGTTAATTAACTCTAAGAACTTATCACCATAACCAAAATCTTTAAATGGTCCTTGTTCATTAGCACCACGCTCAATAAAAAAGTTTCCTACCTTTAACCACTGGGCAATTTCTTGGTACTGGGTCTCCGTTATTATTTGACTATGTGTCAGCCCCGCTTGTAGAAAAGCCAAGCTGTGAAGAGTTCTAAAGTAAGGGAGGTCTTTCTTTGATAGATGGAACCGCAAACAAGCCCTTTCTACAGCTTCGTTTGCGGCTCTACGTGTAAATGCGAAATAACCTATTCTGTCTGGTTCTACTCCTTTTTCTAAATAACTTTCTACTAAACTAAGTAACTTGGTTGTTTTCCCTGTTCCAGGAGGACCGAGTATAATCTTCACTAAAGGATCTCTTCCCTAGGTATAGTGGGAAGCGGGATTTCTATTTCAGTGTCGGAGAAATAGTTCTGTGGTAAAGACCAAACGTGTACACCCTTGTTTCTTACTCTCCAAAACATTTTTTCTGCACCTAAATCCTGCAACCTAAGCGTTATTTTATTTGACGTATAATGATTAAAGTCATTCACTGCTAAATGCTTCTTCAAATCTTTGATCTGAAAGTAAACACGGTCATCTACCCAAACAGCAATTCCCTGTAGTATGTCCTCTCTTTCTTCACCTTTAGCTCTTTCTGAAGAAAAGGAGTAAAGCAGCTCTTCAAACTCCCCTTTAAACGTAGCGTCCGGTGGAACTTCTACCACAGTGAGCTTGTCTAAAAGGGTTTGTATTCTAACCTGCCAAGCCTTTTGAGCAACAGTTAAAGGAAATTTATTTATTTGACTCACACACTCTTTCTGAAACTGTACCTGTGAGGTCAAACCATTGGTAGATAACTCAACCCTGTTACCATCTACATTTAAAATCCAAATGGGTGGATCACCGTCTATTTTAGTTAAGCTACTTAGGTCGCTACCCAATGCTCCCTGACCCACTCCATACTTTCTTGTCTTGCAAACTTCTTTATCACAAAACGGTTTAATGGGTTGGTCTTCACACTTGTAGAAATACTCCTTTTTGTTAAGTTGCTTGATTATTGTTCCGACTTCCGTATGACTTAACGGTGGAATCAGATAATCCATATTGTAGCGTTGAACTAATGTCTCCCAGTTTTCATTGTCATAAAGACGAGCATAAACACCTAAATTAAAGAGGGCATTGTTACGCGAACCTTCCCCAAAACCTTGAGCGCATAAATGCTGTAAACAAGGAGGTCCCTTATCTAAATGCTCTTCTTTTTCTATTCCAAAACTGAAGTCTAGCTTATGGAAATTAGATGGAGTGGTGATGTACGGCTGAACATACTCCATAAACTGCTCAGCGGTTAAACCCTTACCTTCGTCATCAAAGGCATAGCGCGTACTGTTCTTAGAAGAGTGATAGGGCATGTTTAAAAAGTTGCCCGTGTCGCCTCTATCTAACAAGATAGTAGTTTGCTTGGGAAAGATTTCACTTCCTGCAAAACCAAGAGCCGCAGCTAACTCTGTCATGCGACGTTGCATGTCAACTGCTTCTACTGGTTCTTTAAGAAACACCCAAACATGCGCGCCTCCGCTTTTTGTTCTACCAACAATAGCGGGAATTTTATGGGAGCGAATTACATTAACCAAAGCAATATGGTCAACATCATATTCATCTATATCTATAGCACCCCACTGGCAGGTATTATCGCTACGAATAGGAATAATACCCAACCCAGTGCCGCCCTTTAAATGCTGCTCCCACAGCTCTGCGGTAGGAGGTTCACGGATTACCTTAGCAGTCCCTTGCTTCTTACCGTCCCTGTCTCTGCTTCCGTTTACAACATATGTACCGTAAGCTATATCACTGCCCTTGAAGAGCAGGTAAAACTGTTCGGATAATTCCATTACCTACATCACTGCATTATCGGAAATATCTTGGGTTTCTTCTGGTGTGTCGACCAAACGAATTTCATCGGCCACTACAGACTTTGCAAAGCCAAACGCTAGATCAAACCAAGTGCTGTCTTCAGGGGTGTTTTCAATGTCTAGCTCACGAACATGCTCAACTGCCCAGTTCATCCAGCTACCATTAGAATTAGACTCAGATACTGCCGACAGTTTGTACACATTATTAAACAATGGTTGTATCTCTAAGGAACCATTTTCTGAGCGGTAAGTTTGAGTATGTGCCATGGACACCCACTGTTTTGCTTTCTTTATACCACTGGAGGACATTGGTATAAGAACAGGGGTTGCCTGTCCGTTTATAACCAACAAGCAATAGAAATTAGAGGTGTTTACCAACTCATTTCCATTTTGTAATGTTGGAACCCCTTTTTCATTAGGGGTAGACTCTTGTAACAACGGTGTGTCTAATGGGTGACTACCAACAAAACCACCACCATCGTTAGTTCGGGGAATCCATTCAACATAGCGCCTATTATAATAAGCAGGTATTACTTCTATACCTTTCTCACCATCGTAAATACAGTTCTGCACTGTGTTAAAAATGTCCCCCTCAGAAGCTTCTGGAATATACGCACCGTCAGCCTTTTTAAGCTGAGGACTACCTGATTGTAAAATCCTTATGTAAGGCACAGCTAAATCTTGTGCGCCTACCTCTTCCCAACCCGTGGTTGGTAATTCATTAAAACGACTGGCTAGTGCTACACTAGTCGTTGCCTTTTCTGTTACCTCTTTTGACATATGTCACCTCATTTAATTTTGGCTCTATTGCCGATATACAAACCAAACAAGTCATTTGGAACTGACTTTCCCTTTTCGGTCTGACCTTTACACCACGCCTTTAATGTCATAGGTTCTACCCACTTACGGGTATTGACTGCGTAGTCATTATCCGCTAAATCAGCGGCAAACTTTTGTGCCTTGGTTTCTTCGCCTCGCACAAAACTGACGGACACTTGGTTTTTAATCAAGTCACCATGTTCGTTATCAACTAACCAGTTAAAGGCTTCCTCTTGTTTTTCTCTGGGTATGGAAGCACTGTAATACTTGCTTACAGAAATACTAGAACCGTCTTCTAAATCAATTTTACTTAGATTGAGTTCTGCCATAGCTTCTGGCAATAGTTCTTCTGCTAATTCCCTAACTTTACGTTTCCAGTCTTTCACAAGTTCTTCTGCTAAACCTAGCTTTTCTTGTGCTTGCTTCAACTGTAAAGCTAATTTACTTACTTCACTTAACCCGTCAGTGCTTAAACCTTCGAGTTCTGTTGATACGTTTTCAAACCTCTTCATTTTGTACCCCTTTACCTGTGATGTCTGCATACAGGGGATAATACTTTTCATCAAGCCTATCCCACTTGAGCATTTTAAATCGGTTATTGTTGTGCCTTGCTGCTATCGATGCAGATAAAGCTATGGCGGCAGGGTCACCCGCCAACAATAAATAATCATCATCGCAGAAATTAGCTAAACGTGCGTTTAACTTGCGGATAATAGGGAGAGTTGAATAAGTTTGTATGTCTGCGGGTAGTAGTATCTCGCAGTCGCCAAAGCTTGTGGCGTCAGAAAAATTTCTACCACGTAGCTCTTGTACAATGTAAACCGTCATGTCTTTCTCCACATGGGTATATAGCAAGGTTTGTATTATAGGCACAAACAAAAAAATATAGCCAATATATTTTTATCCTATATTGTGCGCGCGTCCCCGATTCTCCTCGTCTGGAGGATATATTGTATATTGTATATTATAGAATCCTGTTAAATTTAATTATTACTTTTTAATATTAGCACTATATAGTAAAGTACAAATACCAAAACATTTGTCAAAGAAAGAGACATTGTGAGATATAAATTTAAGCACGAGCCTTATGCACACCAGCTTGAGGCACTCAAACAGTCTTGTAATAAAAGCTACTATGCCTATTTTATGGATATGGGTACGGGTAAGTCCAAAGTACTCATTGATAATGTATGTATCTTGTATGACCAAGGCAAAATTGATTCAGCCTTAATTGTTGCTCCTAAGAGTGTGTACAGAAACTGGGAACTCAAAGAAATCCCAACTCACCTACCCACCCATGTAGAAGCAGTAGTTGTTTCTTGGTCACCACATAAAACTCAAAAAAAGCTAAAAGAATTAGGCACACTAGATAAAATAGACCACAAACTTAAAATCTTCTTAATGAACATAGAAGCATTAAGTACCAAACGTGGCTACGAAAAAGCAACAGAGTTTTTAAGTTGTCGTAATGCATTATTGGCTATAGATGAAAGTACAACTATTAAGTCTCCCAAAGCTGCCCGTACCAAGAACCTAACAAAGCTAAGAAAATTAGCGCCTTACCGTAGAATACTAACGGGTAGTCCTGTGACTAAAAGCCCTATTGACCTTTACTCACAGTGTGAATTCTTAGAAGAAGAATGTTTGAACCAAAGTTCTTTTTGGAGCTTTCAAAATCGTTACGCCAAAATGGTTAGACGCACAATTAGCACACATAGTTTTCATAGCATTGTGGGTTATCAAAACCTAACAGAGCTTAACACGCTGCTTACTCAATTTAGCTACAGAGTACGCAAAGAAGATTGTCTAGACTTACCAGATAAAATCTACATAAAACGTGAAGTAGAGCTAACCGAAGAACAAAAGAAAATATACGAAGATTTAAAAAACAATGCAATGGCCTTTATTGAATCTAAGGAACTGGTCACTGCCCCCACCATTCTTACCCAGTTGTTACGTTTACAACAACTTTGCTCAGGGTTCACTAAAACAGAAGAAGGCATTATTGTCCCTGTTAAGTCACGCAAGATAGAAGAGCTAATGGCTACATTAGAAGAAACTCAAGGTAAGGTGATTATATGGGGCTTCTTTACTCAGAACCTGTTAGAGATACACCAAGCCATAGCCACAGCTAAAACCCCCGAAGGGGATTTAAAGTACGGTCCAGAAAGCGTAGAGCTGTTCTATGGTGAAACTAAGTCCGAAGAAAGGCAAAACATTGTGGAAAGGTTTCAAGACCCTAATTCACCCCTTAGATTTTTTGTGGGACAACCCCGTACAGGAGGCTATGGTTTAACACTAACCGAAGCCAAAACAGTTATCTATTACAGCAATGGCTATGACTTAGAAGTAAGACTACAAAGTGAAGATAGAGCGCACCGCATAGGCCAGACCAATAAGGTTACCTATGTAGATATAGTGGCTAAAGACACAATAGACGAAAAAATCCTACAAGCCCTACGCAGTAAAATAGACATCAGTGCAAGGGTGATGAAAGAAGGCTATAAAGAATGGATAGTCTAGACTAACGAACCAATACCGCTTCTGCGTCGTTGAATAGCTTGCCCTGTAGAATCAAATGGAAATAACTCTTCAAAGTTAGCAGTCGGTTGCTGTTGTTGAGTTGCTGCTATTCCTTGAGGGGCAGGATCTGGTGCTGGTGCGGAAGCTTGCCCACTGGGGGAAGGATTTAAAGTAAAAGGCCTCATGTTTTGATTAGGGTCGTCTTGAGGAACAGGGTACTGAAATTGTGGGGTCACTGGTTGTGCTTGAGTTGGAGCCGGAGCAACGACTTCTGTTACTTCTTCAGTTTCTATGGGTGTATCTAATCCACCAGTCAATTGCTGAGTTCCTAGAATAACTCCCGCAGGTACTCCTCTTTGAAAAAAGAAATCTGTAGCTGCTGCTCTTGGTCTTGCAAGAGGAAGAGCTGTTTGCCCTGCGGGAATAGCTTCTGCGGGAGCATTTTTCATCATTTCTCTAGCAAACGCAGGGTTAGTTAAAGCTTCGTTTAAAACAGCCTCATACCTTGCACTAGCTCCACTGTTTATTGCTCTAGCCGTGAAATAAGCTAAAGCAGTCCGAAAACCAATACGGCCTTCCTGCACTGCAATAAATCTAGCCGAAGCTCCGGGAATACTTGTACCCACGGCCTTGTTTACTTTGTCGATAAAAGTGTTGCCTTGACCAGACAGACCACTCCAAGCTATGTCTCCTCTTTCATTTTTAGGGAGAACCGTAGCTACCCTGTCTGCAAAATCAGCGAGTAACTGGATTTGATCTGTGTGTTCGCGACCCAGAGCCTCATCTAACATTGCTCTGTTCTTTTTGTTAGAAATCCATCTTTTAAAATTTTGTGGATTATTTATTATAGAACCAGTAGAACCACCCGCAATAGGGTCAGTTGGAAAAACTCTTCTGTAAACAGAGTCTAAAACTGCTTGATTAAATTGTTGGGTAACACCTTGGTCAGCAGCCGCTTGTCTTGCTTGGCTCAAAGTTGCTAGATTGTTTGAATTAACTAATTGATCAATAACCTCTGTTTCTGTAAGGTTCTCATCATCAAACCTGCTCATTGTTCTTCTGAATTTATTCCTGTTTATTTGATTACTTCTATTAGTAAGATCAGCCATGCGAGCAGACAATTGTTCTTCTGCTTTTGCTATATTGAGGAAAGTATCAGTAAGCCCTAGTTCTTTTATGACAGCATCATTATCATTTATGAAAGTTTGTAATTTAGTTCCATCAACAGTTCCATCAGATTTTACAACAGACCTGCTTGTTTTGTCGAAAAAAGCATTACGCAAGTTATTCATGGCTGTATCTTCAGCCCCTAGAATGTTTTTAAACGCACGTATTCCCTGCAAATCATTTAAAAACTGATTAGCTACGTTTTCTGCTCCTGTTTGATAAATAGGTTGGGTTGCACTCCCACCAGCTCTCTGGCGTACATTGATCATAATTTGGTTTTCGAAAGGTCCGGCCACGTTTGTTTTATACCAATCAATGTAGTCTAAATATTTTTTACCTGTGGATGAACCAAATTGAGATCCTGTAGCTAAGGCAGGGGAAGTGACTCCAGGAGTCCTGTTGGGAGCAGTAACACCACTACCAAATTCATCCCACATGTTTGCAAAGACTTTTAACCTACCTGCACCATTACTATCTTGATTATTGTAAAGTCTATTGATACTCGTTGTTAAATCTTCACGCACATTTTTCCAATCTTGAAAAGAAAGTCTAAACTCATCTCCTTCTTGTGCCGCTTTTCTAAAAACTCTTTTTATTTCATCAGGTAACATATCAGCTGTCATCGAATTAAACCCCGCTACGGGTAAAAATTCGTCTTGTACTGTTTGAGAAAACCTTTGCCAATCTGCTGCTGAACCTAATTGGTCACCACCTGTATCTTTATTTATTCCTAACTCGTCAGCTTTTGCTTGTGCTCTTTCAAATTGTAGGTTCCTAGCCTCGTCTATCTTTGACCTTAACTCAGCCCCTGTTGCATCTCTATTGCTTTGGTTAAATCCGGGAACAAGATCTTCTAGTTGAGTGGTTAATTCACCCAATTCATTTCTTGCACCACTGTTTAGTGCAGCCACTTCATCTTTAAAAGCATGAACTACCGTAGCTGCCGAACCCGCTTCACCGCCCATACCCACTTGAATACTTAATGTATCGTCGTAGTAATTTTGTATAACATTTAAAATATCATTGGTATTATCTATTTCAGATTGAACAGCTTGGTCTCCAGATTTCATGAGAGCCATTCTGGTACGTGCCGTAGTTAAGGGGTCTTGAAGTTGTGCTGCTACGGACATTGGTACAATTCCATCTGGGAAAAACTTACCAAACTCTTCTTGAATAGCTTCATTTATTCTTTGATTATCAGCGTATCGTGGGTCAGATCTAGCTCTTTCCAGAGTTTCATTTACTTGTTGTCTGGCAGCGGCTGATTCTTCTGCCCTTGCTACATTACCTGTTCCTTCTTCTGCCACCTGTCTTGCTGCGTTCATGTCATCAGCAACACCTACTGTACCCCCACGTAACTTATTACCTATCCACCTAGTAGGGCTAGAATTCCAAATACCTCTAGCTGCACCCATAACGAAAGGAGCAGCAAACGGAGCAATTAATCCTCCCGTTAGGCCGGAAGTCCCGTACACTTCTTGTTCTATACCCGCACCTAGACCACTAGCCGCACCAAAACCTATTTCTGTGCGACCTGCCCCACCAAAAGTTCCAGGAGCAGCCCTGTAAGGAGCCAGGAGCATTTCTTTTAGCTTTCCGGGAACAGTTGTAGCTGCAAATTGACCTTGAGCCTTACCTGTTACTGGATTAACTGCTGCACGAGGTAATCCCCCAACAGTTTGAGAAGGACCAACAAATGCAGACATTTGAGCTGTTCCTGTTCCTGTGTCTGCGCCTACTCCCGCTCTCACGGCTTTGCTGGCTTTGCTGGCTTTTGCCATTGAATTCAAAGCACTTGCAAAAGGGATAGCCAAAGCAGCGAACTCCGTTGTTCGTTCTATTACATTACCTATGCCACTGCCTGTTCCTAAATCTTCTCCCCGCCCTATGGAAAGGAGACCTAACGCTAATGGTTCTGCTTCTTCGTAACTACCGGAACGCAATACCCGATCAAAATAATCTCTAGTGTAGGTTCCGCGCTCTAACCCTTGCATATTTTCTGCTTTTCTTAACGCGAGATTTAAAGCTGTGTCAGGCAACAACGCCAACCCTTTTACCAACCCACCAACAGCATCTTGTGCTCCTGCCACAACACCATAATCTCCCCCGCGTTTTTGGGCTTTTACAGAAAGATCTGGAGTTTGTACTTGAGGTACAGTGCGCTCTTCGGGGGCAACTAATTTATCCATATCCGCAGTGAGATTTTGAATACCACCACGCTCAGGTTGTAAAGGAATAGGCTTAGGAGGAATAAGAGGCATTATGGAATACGCGTCTGTAAACGTCTGGAAGTACGACCACCCATGTCTGGTATTCTGCCTCGACCAGACACAGGTAAATCCGCATACACATATGGTTGGAGTTCGGGTTCAGAAGTCTCACTTCCTTCTGGTCGTTTAAGAATAATATCGGCAAACACTGGGTTTTCATTCTCAACAAATTGTTGATATTTATCAGCTCCGGTTCTTTGACCCGCATTAAACGCTGACATAACCTCATCGTATGATTCTAAGGTTCCGTCTGGTTTAAGCTGAGCAAAATCAACTACAGTTGCATCTTGTGGGGTCATTCTAACTGACCATGTACCTTCTGTTCCTTGCTCACCTGCAAGTGCCAGTGTTCTACGGATATTTTCTTTACTGTAATTTAATGGGTCAGCCTTAGTACCACCAGCCATGTATTCTATTCTCCCTGGAGCTCTGCCTTCCATTAAGGCTTGATCAAACTCATTATCATTTAGCATACCTATCATAATGGTTTGTAGTCGGTGGGCTTGTGCAGAAGGGTTTTCCCAAAACTTTGATTCAAGGCTAATAATATCATTAAGTATTGCTTGCTCACCCATCGCATATCTATCGCTTAATGCGTTTGCAGCTATGTATTTTCTTGCCCATGTATCTAATCTAGCTTTTGCTTGTTCTTTACTAAAATAATTAGCCCAGTCAGCACCAAATGTACCCAACCCGTGAGTAGCTATTGTTTTAAGTACAGCCTCTGGACCAGTTCCCAACTCTGGGACAGCCTCTCTTAACATGTTTTCTAGTTCAGTTATTGCACCTTGTCTTGCAAACATTCTTTGTTTGAGTTGACCTACATCTTGTTCTGACATATTTCCTACAATCTGAACAGGGCGAGTATTACTTAAATCAATATTTCCATCTTGATCAATTGTTGCTCCTTGTGGAGCCACATAGCTAGGGTCTGTTGCCTTTAACCTGTTGGGCAGAGCATTGTAAAGAGTTCCATTTTCGTTTTGAAAACCTGTCCACACCCTTTTAAGTTGACCTGTAATTGGGTCACTAATCATACGGAATTCTCTACCTACTCCATCATATTCAGGCATTCCATAGTCTTCAAACAATTTATTAACTGCATCCATTTGAGAAGTATCCCAATCTAATCCTAGTCTCATTGTTGTTTCACGAATGGCTACTTCTCTTTCTTGTTGGTTTCTAGCTTGTAATGCTGCTTCTTGTATAGAATTAGAAAGTACCTGTTGCATAAATTGTTGATTTCCTGCTGTTGCAGCTTGCACATTCCCTAAAGCTTTAATAGCAATTTCTCTGTCCTCACCACGTAACTTATCTGCTAACAAGATGTTACGATCAAATGCCTTTTGTTTTCTTTGTAAGTCAAACATTTGCTGTTCTCTAGCTAAAGGAGCTAACAACTCTGCCGCCTTACCTGACCCTGCTGCTAATGAACCTAAGAATTTTCCGGGAGTTTGTGCCATCTCGTTAAAACCTTGAGCCAAAGCAAATAAAGCCTCTGGGCGATTGTCTACTGTACCCACAAAGTCTTCTTCAGCCTTTAACAACTCTTCTGGAGTTTGAACTGGAGTAGCACTGGGCTTCAATATGGCTGCTAATCTTTTTTGTTCTGCGTCTACATCTAGAGTTGGTGAAAGAACGTCTGAACCTTCTATTAATTGTTCAGAGCTTGACATTATTTCTTCTGCGGTTTGAGGTGCATTCAATCCTCGAGTCATTCTTTCTCTAACAGAAGCTTCGGTATAGGGGTTTTGCGATAAAACATTGCTCAAATATGCTGATTGACTTCCTAACCCTTGATTAGCATACACATTAGAAGGGTGCATAGCCGCTTGTTGTGCCTCTATCTGGGCTTGGGTATTTAGCATTTGCTCTGTTTGTGTAAGAGGACTGGTTGGTGGTGGTGTGGCTGCTTCACTAAAGTAAGGATTAGTAATTCCCGCAATATTATTAATATCACCAGTGTTTTGAACCGAGTAAATATTACTACCCGTATAGATGTTTTCCCCCTGTGGAGGGCTACCTTGTTGCCTGTACACAGGGGCTTTAGACTTTTTTACAAGTCCTCCTCCATTGAACAAGTTTGGAGTTTCCATGGTTTCGGTCATTGTGGCTGTATCGCCCATTGGGGATTCTGTCATGGTTGCAGTCATAGACTCCTCCATGGGAGCTGCACCCTGTAACATATCACTGCCCAACATACCCATGCCACCACCCTGTTCCATTAACTCAAAGGTCGGTTGCACCAGTGTAAGAACTGATTCCGGTGTAGCAGTAGCGTCTTTCCTTCCCACGTAATTAGCAAGTTCTGTATACCTTGCATCCAGTGGTTGGTTATCGCTGCGAATAGCATTTATCAAGCTTGCAGTATCTTCTGCTGCATCTACTTGACCAAGCTTACCCGCTATATCTGCCATACCTTCGGTAATCATTTCTTGATCTTGCGGGGGAATCGGAGGCATTGCTTCCGGTTCGTTTAGGCCAAGTCCTTCCACAATGCCTCCCCCAGTTACAGAAGACGGCACAGAAGGAGTCGCCATACCGCCCTCTTGAAACATTTTTCGTCCCATTATTTTTTGAGAAAACATAACCCTTACCTAATAGAGAAAGAAAAACCACGAAGCATTGCGCCTTTACCCCGCGCTTTGCCCTTAGACATTTTACCCTTAGTCACTTTAGGGGTTTTAACTTCGTATTCATAAGGCAAAAACACCTCACCTTGATCCTGTATATACTCTACTTCCACTGGCTTGGGTGGGTCTTTAGGCTTGCTGCCAAAAATCACTCGCTTAACCATAATAGTCTCCTAGATTATTCCTGCTGTTTTCGCCCCTGCTGCGGTGGCCGCTAAACTACCTATGCCACCAATAGCTTGAGCAGCAGCACTTGGCTGTTGGTCATATCTTTTAGTCATCTGCATTTGGGAACTTGGTGCGCCACGTAACACATCACTCATAAAACCTACTCGTTGGTATGGTTCTTGTATGTCTTGCATACGTGTAGCTCGTGTTGCATCTAATGCTCTTTGGTTTGCAGCACGTTCGGCCTGACCTGCTGCTTCTAAACTGGCGATGTCGCGGATGTTTATGTCTTGGCCTAACCTGCCCATCTCTGCTTGATTAATACCAAGCTGGCGACCCAAATCACCCATTTTAATAATGTCTTGTGTGGTTCTACCATACTGGTCTACACCCTGTAACCCTAGTTTACTGCGCGACTCACCCAACCTACCCGTAAGACCAGCTAAATTGCCTAGTGTATTCGCACTTTGTAGCTGTGTTCCTGCGCCCTGTTGACCCATTGTAGATATACTACTGGCAAAGTCACCTAACCCCCTACCTGCCTGTAAGCCTACCTGTGCCGCTTGAGTGCCCATACCCCCTATTAGCTGCCCTGCGCGTTGACCACGCTGCTGTGCGTTCTCAAAAGCTGTCATAGCATTCTGTTGGGCTTGCCCATAACCTTGTGCCCGTAACCCTGCTGCTGTCTTAGCTTGTTGCTCTAGGAGGTTTCTATCTAATTCACTCTCAGCTAAAGCGGCACGATTACCACCAAACGCCCCCGCCTGAACAGCTCTTGCGCGTAAGGCTTGTTTTTGCTGCTCTCCTGCTCGGGTTAAATCACCCATTGCTGCGTCAATAACCGCAGTTTCGTATGGGTTCATGTAGGAGGTTGTACCTGTTGTGGGATCAAACTGACCTGTAGTCCCTGCTAATTCTCTAATACCTCTGGCAGTTGTGGCATAGCCAATGTCACCTGCACCTCTTGTTCTTGCACGACCTTCACCCAACGAGCCAATACCCGCCAAAGCAGCATTTCGACCAAATTGACCTGCCTGACCTGCTTGATTCCTTGCTTGTAGCATTGTGCCAACGCCAGAAGTAACAAACGGGTCGTATTCTCTTAAATATTTTTCTGTGCCGTAATCACTTATAGGTATTCTGTCACGGTAGGTATCTTGTAATCCTCTTTTAACTTGGCCTAATGTTTCTGCTCCTGCTAGTGTGGCGTTTTGATACACACCTCTATTAGCCTGTGCCATACGGTAGGCTTCTTGCTCTAAAGGAGATAGCCCCGCTACTTGGTAAGCAGGTAATCCACCAGCAGGTTCTTTTTCGGCTAATGTTTTAGCTAAATCTATTACGCCTAATTTTCTAGCTTCGATTTCTGGTGATTCGCGCGTTATTGTTGTTGTAGCACCCGTAGGAGTAGTTACTGTTGGGTTGACAGGAGTGAGGTTGGTAGTAGGTGTACTACGCAAATAATCCGCACTGTACCCCAAGTTTGTAAGATTTTGAGTAAGAAAATCTTGGCTAACCCCCGCCATGTTAGCCAGAGTAGACGTATCCATGTTTTGTTGTTTAGCCATATCTATCAAACTACGGGTGTCGGCTTCTGTAATTTGATCAGGTGCTGTTTTGTATTTACTAATCAACCCTGCAATGGTGGATGTGTCGAAAGTTTGAGTTCCTCCGGCTCCTGGAGTTAAAGTTGGTGGAGTAACAGTTGGATTTGGAAGTGTTGGATTTGGAAGTGTAGGTGTTCCACCCCCGTTAATTTCTGGAGTAAAAGTCCCTTCGCCACCTGTTAATGTTCCTGCGCCACCTTCCATGCCTATAGTAAGACCACCCAATCCTGGAGTAAGACCATCCAATCCTGGAGTAAATGTCCCTCCGCCACCTCCGGCTGTTGGTGTCACCGGAGTTGGTGTTGGTGTCACCGGAGTTGGTGTTGGTGTCACCGGAGTTGGTGTTGGTGTCACCGGAGTTGGTGTTGGTGTTGGTCTCTCCGGATCTATTTCCGGGACTTCACCACCCATTTCTTGTTGTTGTAGTATTTGAGAAAAATTTTGCTGTATTTGGTCTACAGGAACCTGATAAATGTCAGATGCCTCGTCAAACGTCATCATCCCATTTTTTAGCATTTGTGTAACTTGGGCTACTTCATCCTGAGTATAGTTTCCATCTGGCCTGAAAGTTGGAACCCTGTCCTGAACCTGTGGCGGTGGTGTACTGGTTGGTAGTCCGGTAACTGGATCTACATAGGTAGTAGAAATAGCAGTGTCCCCAAGCTCGGCAATACTTCCTATTCCACCAATAGGGTCTGACTGTATTGGGGGTGGCGGTGGCAGTCGTCCCGGAAACCCCGTTGTACCTCGTGGTGGTGGATCAGGCGGCCTTCCTGCATCCTGTAGCGGAGCTAATTGATTTTGGGACGCAAACTGTGCCGCTGTTCCGGCGGGCATACCAAACATCTGTTCAAGTTGTGATGAAGGCATTCCCATCTCACTCGCTTGCTGAAATGCCGCTATTTGTACTTCAGGACTAACCTGACCCGTGGCAGCAAACTCGGCTTGGGCACGTTCAAGCGGCTCCTGGAATCTGGGTGCAGTATCATACGCTATTGGACGGGGTGGTTCGGCATAGACAGTAGGGTCTGACTCTACATCTGGCTTTTGTGGTAGTTCACCCCGTTGACCCAATGTACCGATTCCCGTTGGTAGATCTGGTGGTAGCTGTCGTGGTGGTTCTGGTGGTAGCTGTCGTGGTGGTTCTGGTGGTAGTTGTCGTGGTGGTTCTGGTGGTCGTTCTGGTCTTGGTTCTGGTTCGAATCTTTCCGGCCCAGCCATGTCTATACCCAATGCTTGTGAGGTAGCTGCTGCTGTACCTGCTGGCATACCAAACATAGATTCTAATTGTGCTCCTGATATTCCTTGTCTATTGGCCTGAGCAAACACATCCCGTTGGATATTTGTGGGAACCGTAACTCCCTGTGCAGCCATCGCCTGAGCATTAGCCATAGGGTTTTGAGATAGCCAATTTTGATACCCTTCATCTTGACCAGCGATCACTTGTATTGGACCCACCATTGGTGGTGCATCTCCCGGACGGGGAGGATTAGCCTGTTTATACTGCCGGTATAAAGTGCTAGTCACCCTACTCATGGGGGTTTGAAACTGTGGAGGTAAGGCCATTATGCTGCTCCTTCTAAACGCTTCATTGTGCGGTACATTTCCCTTGCACCTTTAATTCTATCGCCATCTCCTGCACCCCTTACGGCCTTGGCCGTAAATACAAACTCTCCATCACTTAACATGGCTGGTATGCTATCGCTAGTTCCTGTTCCTGCCCCGTTAATTGCTCCACCTGCTCTCGCATAAAAAGCTTGAGCCATAGGTGTGTTAGCCAAAATTCCAGGACTGGTTAAACCTACACTCGGGGTTGCAACCACTGGCGAATCATAAACAGGAGGTACATTAGCTCCAGGAGCAAGTGACCCAGCCCCACGTTGAAAGTAAGGGTTGCGCCCTACAAAATCTGCATAGTTATAGCCGTATTTTTCGGGTTGTTGTGCTAATAAGTCTTCACCTGTTGTGCCAAATTCTTCTTCTAGTGCGCCAAAATCCATGGGTTCTTCTTCAAAACCACCCATAGCGGCTACACCTAACGTACCTAATCCTGCTATTGGACCGTATTGCTGAAGCAAATTCATGTCTTCATACCCTGTTCTAGTAGGGCTAATTTTGTCTCTATAAAAATCGCCTGCTTTATCCAACATTGTTCTAGATTCAGGAGGAGTATAAGGATCTTTAGCAGCAACACCTGAGACTGGCGCACCAGTGGGAGTAGAAACAAAATCACCTGCTGTGGTTGCTATGCCGCGTAAGGCAGGTATATCAGCCCCTGTATACTGTGCTGGTGGACCACCCATCGGTCCTTGACCCATAATAGGTTGAGGTGGTGGCATTTGAGTTCCCGCACTTTGCGCTGCCGCTTGCCCCATTGGGCTATTAGCAAACTCTACTAATTGTTGGTCAGTAAACCCACCCGTAACACTTGCGCTTGGGTCAGCAGCACTAACGGCTTCCGAACCAGCAGCCGAAGTGAATGCCTGTGGTTGTGCCGTCATGGGTGAAGTAATAGCATCCCCCATTGACGAGAATCCTGCGCTGGTTCTTTCCCCTAGCGAAGTTCCAGCAGGTTGATTTATAGCCGTACCTACTCCTTGTGCAACTACACCCGTTGCATAACCAATAGCAGCAGATTTTAAGCCATCTTTAAAGCTACCACCTTGTATCATGGTGCTTGCACCACTGGTAATAGCATTAGCTACCGGAACAGGAACCCCCATACTCGCTAAAAAGACAGTAGCCACAATAGGCAATACTACTTTTGCAACCTTCTTAATACCTTTCCACAGCTTACTCAGAAAAAATTCAGGCATACCTGTTTCTGGGTTGATGCTGTTTAATTCATTACCTACAATATATCGCTCTGGATCTAACCCCATTTCTCGGAGTTGTTCATAAACCATTTCGGCCATTTTAGGGTTGGCTTCCATTACCTCCATAGGGATAACAGTTTCACCCTCGGCAGCATGAACTATATAAGTATCTTCTTCACGCCCCATATCCGCCAAAATTTTGGCGGCATTGTGCATAGCGGGAGTTAATTGAATTCCAGAGAGGGGTTGGTAATGTAAATTAGAAATACCCTGCATTTTTAGCACCATTTTTTCACAAAATGAATGATTTTTATTTGCAGGATTAGCGATTTCCTGTAAAACGCTGTGTGCATCATACTAGGCTCCCAAAACCCTGACAACTACGTTGTAGTAACGGTAACACTTCCCACAGCTCCAGTAGCTGAGTTTCCTGCTAAATAAGGCATGTTAGCTAAAGCAATATGAACAACACCTTCCACTTGAAATAACGCCCCTATTTCCAAACCCTGATCATTTGTTTGTAAATCTGTTAAAGTCAAGGTCGTTGCCCGTAAATCTCCGGGATTTTGTACCTGTTCTAAAAAGACACTAAATGCCTGTACAACACTAGCCATGTAAGCAGAATTATAATCTGCAGGAGCTTGGGGAAATAAAGGCCGTACAACTCTACGGGTCATCTTCTACCGTCCTCAATAATCTCTACACGGGGAGTTCCTAACCGCCATTGCACCCCTGTCACGTTTGACTCAACTTTCAATGCGAAAGATCTACCCCGTAAACGAATGTTCTTTTGGTTAGTAAACTGCTGAACCGGAGTGCTGGCTGTTTTAGTAACCGCACTTGTGTCTGTTTGTAAGTAAGACCCTCCAGGATAGTTGCGAGTTTTTAATGTCATATCCACAGTAGCATCTGTATCAGTGCTTTGGTCAAAAGTTAAATCGGGTATCAATCTAGTAAGAAAAACAAAGTTTTCACCTTGTCCTATATCCATTTGACTACTCTCGATATAACTGGTTATGGCGCTGGCAGGGGTGGTAGAACCATCGTCTAAGCCGAATTCATGGTTGTATAAATAGCCATCTGTGCTTGCAGCAATAGGATAAGTGTTTTTTCCTCTGTCCATCCATGCACTACGAGACAGAGTACCGTAATACCAGATGTTTTGTTCGTAATTAAAAACAACATAACTACTTAAACTAGTCGACCCAGCAGGACAGTAAAACCACCATATCTCTCCAAAAGAAGAATTTAAAGCAGCCGTAACTTGTTCTATTTGTGAGTAGTTAAAGTCACTAAAAACGTAACTGAGTACATCACAAGGGAGCTTTTGTACTTGGCCGTTATAAACATAAAACTCCTCTACACCCATCCAAAAAACCATATCATCAACAGCTTTAGCTGCTAACGGACCCGCTATGGTAGTGTTTTCTGAAATCTGGTCAATGCCAAACGTGAAAGGAGGACCAAGATATTGCATGGCGTGTACAGAAACATCGGTAAAAACCAATACACGCTGGCGTGTTTCTATTGCACAAATAAATTGAGTACCTGCACCTAATCTTAAACTACCAGCAGTAGAAGCTAAATTAGTTGTAGGATTTAAATTATCAGGTGTCCATACAGTTACACTTTCTTGATCACTAAACCTAATAAGTAATGGATCTAAAACCCCTGTAGAAACACCATTACTGTCCACATCGTCACAACCAAAACAAATAACGTGTCTGTCTCTATCACTTAACATCACTTGTTTAGCTACAGTTGGTGTACTGGTTTGCGCTCCACTCAAACTAGAAATTGCAGTTCCTCTGTCTGTTCCTAGAGTATCTGCACTTGTGTCCCAGTAAAAAATCCCACCGTCACGTACACCAAATAACAAATCTTCCCCAAAATTATCCTGCGACCACACCCTCAAAGTATTAGCTGCGGTCAATGGAGAAGCACCTGCCCACGTACCTGAACTCCAAGCACCTGCCCCCCACCCTGTACCACTTACGGCAACTGCTAGTCCCGTGTTTATTTGATAAGTACCTACTACACTACCCCCACCATTACCTGTGTCTGAACTATTGGCACTGACTAAAGTAGGATCAAGTTGACCATCCACAGTTATGCTTTGTATAGAAGTACCTGCTGTTCTTGCTTGAATCGTATATGTACTAACAGTAGGGACACTCACTATCTGATATTCTTGATTCAATACAGCAGCCGTAATAACTCCTCCTAGTGATACTGCCCCGCTAAACGTAACAAAATCATTCTCTATTGCCCCGTGTGTGGTATCTGTAATAGTAATGGTAGAAGACCCATTGGTAGCGGCAAAAGTAACATCCCCTGCTGAGGTAGTTGCTCGTATGGGGGTAATATCGTAAAACGTACCTCCTTCCTCTATGTACATTTTCCAACCAGTACCCACACCCATGTACTTATTTGAGGATAAGTCAATAAAGGAAAAAAGAGATCTACATATGCCTAAAAAACTATTGGTAGAATATTTAGCCCATCCTCCTATTTTTTCTGGTAAATTTGATTTAAATCTGATTTTATTAGAGTCAAACCACCCACCCTCATTAGTATAAGAAGTTGTATCTCTAACCACTCCGGGTTTGAACTGCAAATTGGCAAATGGCATTATTTATCCACCTTGTTTTCTAATCGCTTAAATATTGCACCTAACATGTCCTTAATATCTCTAATGTCCTCGCGATAATCTTCCTTGGCAATGTATTTTTCAGGGACTGATTTGATATCTTCGTCTAATTTATCTAGAAGTGCAAAAACACGATTGACCATCCACCCCCCAAAAAAAGAAATAGTTATAATCGCGATGTTAAACATTGTTTGATAATCCATAGTTATTGACTGTCGTTAAGAGGGTTATCTAAAATTTGTTGAATTCTATTTTCTAAATCTTCACGCATTTCTCTTAACTCTAGGTCTACATCTCTAAGAGTATCGTTTACCCGCTCTTCTAAAGCGTACACATCATCCCTAAGCTCTCTGGTTGTTTCTGCCACCGTATCCTCTGCCGTTCTTGCAATGCTCTCAGCCTGTCTCACATCGCCTTCTATAGTGTCTATTTGGTCATTAATGTTTGCCAGCATACGCTGATTTTGGGCTTGCATAGCATCAGTTTCGTTTCTTAGCGAGTCCTCTACTGTATCAAGGATTCTGGATTGGTCTGTGAGTCGTGTTTCTAGCACTGCTAAAGCCTCATCGTAACCACTAAAGTCAGGGCTAACGTACTCAGTAATCGCAGTCTCAGCATCAATCAAACGCTGGTATACCTCAAATCCGCCCCACATAGACCCACCAATAGCCCCCAACAAAGGAACTATAAGGAGTATCTTGCTGCCGCTTATTGTAGCCCCGCCAAACTCCAATTCTGTTTTATCGTTCATATTGCTGCCCTACTAAGTCCTGGAACCTTTGTGCGCCCTGCCCCTGCAAGGCTCTGACGTTACCATCTACAGGCGCATTGCCTCCGTATATTTCTCTGGACTGATACCACTGCTGTTGGTCTATAAGGTCTATATTGTACGCTTCAACACCTTCAACTCTACCCATTAGAAAAATAGTTAAAGACTGATCGTCAAATCCACCAGAGTCCTGCATTCCCTCTAGCTGTGAATCTTGAGCTTGCTCAATTTCTGCGTCAGTCATTGTTTGCAAGGCTGTTTCGGCACGTTCTACAGTACGGCTTTCGTTTACGCTTGGAGGCGCTACATCAAACTGACTAAAATCTGGAAGCTGGTTAGACAAGAATTGCCCTATAGTCTGACCAGTTGCTATTGCGTCATTAAAATCCTGTTCAAACTTCATTTCTGTCACTGAGGCACTTAACTCTTGCATGACTTCAACTTCTTCAGAAGATGTTTCTTCTGCCTGAGTAACTACTTGGTTAAAATTCTGTATTGGGCCGCTTGAAACAATGTCCTGTATAACCTCAATTTCTGGCTCAAAACTCCCAGTATCACCAAACACATCAGTTGACCCTCCACTATCCATGCTTTGCTGAATATCAGTCTGACCTAACTGGGCAAGTTGCACTGAACCTGAATAGCCTGAATCAAATACAATACCTACCTCTGCCAGCGCTGTTGTCTGGGTTTCATTAATCGCTTCACTAGCAAAACTTGTATCAGTAAAAGTAGCTTCAGGTGTAGGTGTTATTGAAAATGTGCCTTCAGTAAAAGTCTGAGATATAACTTCTGTATTTTGCGCTGACCTATTACCAAACGTCTGGACAGACTGCGAAACCGCTGCTTGGGAAACTGCACTTTGAGCTAAAGCAGTTGGCATAATAGAAGTCTCAGCAACAATACTTAACGCTAACTTAGTAATGTTTACTCTTGCTTTTTCTGGTTCTTCAATTTCTGGTACAAGTTCTTCTACTACAGCTACTTCCTCTACAGGCGCTTCAAGCTCTACTGTTTCAACTTCTTCTTCAAATATCTCTTCTTCAAATATCTCTTCTTCTACTGCTATCAATTCTTCTTCAAAAACCTCTTCAAAAACTTCTTCAAAAATCTCTTCAAGTTCTTCTTCAAAAACCTCTTCAATAATTTCTTCTGGTTCTTCAAAAACTTCTTCTATAACAACTACTTCCTCGTAAACTTCTTCAATAATTTCTTCTGGTTCTTCAAAAACCTCTTCAATTACGGGCAATGAATTAGCCTCAAAGACTTCTTCAAAAACCTCTTCGATTATTGGCTCCCCAAAATTTTCCACTACTTCAACTACATATACAGGTTCTGGGTCTTCCCACCCAGGATTATCATCTACTATAGACCCCCCATAAGTAGTATCTACATCGCCATAATCTATGTCATCGACTACAACATCTACTGTGTAATAATCAACTAAATCGTCATCATCAACAAAATAGTAATCAGTTACATCGTCACCATCTATTACGTCTGTATAGTCATTAGTCACAGTTGCTACAAAAGTTGCTTCCCAGTATCCATCACAAGAAGCATCATAGGTAGCATCCAGCCCACATTGCTGAGATAAATAAGCGGCTGCGTAACCAGTACAACTTGAGTTATATAACGCACTAATACCACATTGTTGAGCTAGATAAGCTGACGCATAACCAGAACAGGCAGAATCATATAAGGCGCTGATACCGCATTGCTGCGCTAGGTAAGCGGCTGCATAACCAGAGCATGACGTACTGTACAGCGGATTAGCATTACATAACTCAGTAAGAGAAGCCGAATACAGTGACCCACCACCCTCCAGCACATTCCCGGTAAAGCTTGCATCAAAAGAGTCCCAGTTATTATGCCCTCCTGTACCGTCATCAAAATACCTAAAAGTCTTATGTGATGAGCTAGTATGTTGTTCTCCAATTAAGACATCATGGTTAATAATATCTAAAGCTCCATAGCGGTATTCGTAAGTGTCATTTTCCCAAAGAATAGCCTCAAAGTTATTGTTACCTCTATGGTTGGGATAGCTGTACTCTTTCATGCCGTACCAGCCAAACACCACATAATCACTAAAAGACTTAAACAACATCTTGGAACTGTTATTACGAATTAAATCAGTCCAAAAGGGGTAAAGCGTTTCATCCCTATACGGCAGAGGTTGAGGGGTGTAATCATTGCAAGTAAGACCTGAGAAGTTGACACAGCCATTTGTAGACATTTTTGCCTTTCTGTAAGTATTTCCCCAAATTTCAAAATCAAACCCAAAGTCTGGACTCCAGCCTGAGATGCAGTCATCACAGGCGTTCATGTTGGTAGTGCCGGACATTCCTGACAGGTTTATAAGCGCCTGAGAACCTTCGTAGATATACGTTGTAGGGTCGCTTGTACTCGCGCTGTAGGCGTAAGAACAAAAGAGGAGTGGTATTAGCCATTTCATCTACATCTTCCCCCACGGGGCTGACAGTTGCGCCTGTTGTTTGGTCTGCTTTCGTTTTCTGCTAATTCTTCTTCTTCGGCTGTGTCCCACGCAATTTGAGCTTCTGCTCCAATAAGCCCCTCGTAAGGGCAGGGCGTTCCTGCCATTCGCATAGCGTCAAATACTCGTTCGTCCTGACACATCAAGCTAACCGCAGCTACGCGCATACCCATGTCATAAAGCGTTTTGCCTAACTTAATTCTTTCACAGTTTTCATCTGTAATAGACCTGCCTCCAGAAAAGCCGAATAACTGACTTTGCACAGCACCGGATATGCCAGTAGTACAAAGGTCTTGCGAGTAACTAGAGCCAATGCTTGGCGCTATTGCGCTAGGCGGTGGTGACTCTATCCGTTGAGTGACTCTCTGCGTTGATGTGTTGTTGCTAGTATTATTATTAGTGTTGTTTGAGGTGTTGTTAGCATTACTGCTTATTTCACTAGTGCTTTGTGAGATATCTGTTGAACTACTAACATTAGTGTTTGTGTTGTTGCTAGTTGAGTTCTGAGTGACGTTACTCGTATTTTCATTGACGTTATTTGAATTGCTGGTGTTATTTATCGTTGATGTATTGGTGTTGTTACTAACGCTGCTATTGTTTGATGTTGAATTGCTAGTTGAATTATTAGTATTTGAATTGTTAGCAGTGACAGTAGTTGAGTTCTGATTCACGTTTAGGCTACTGTTATTATTGGTATTATTTGACGTATTTACATTGGTGTTATTTGAAGTGTTATTACTGGTTGAATTGTTAGTGTTGTTTGAAACATTAGTGTTGTTTGACGTATTCTGATTAGTATTTAGATTAGTGTTGTTTGATGTATTGTTAGTGGTGTTGTTGTTTATATTTGAGTTATTAGCCGTAACCGTGGTGGCGTTCTGATTAATATTCAGGCTGCTATTATTGTTAGTGTTTACGTTATTTGAGGCGCTATTGGTTGTAACATTAGATGTATTGAGATTAGTATTTTCATTTACTGACGAACCAGTGTAATTAGTTGTGTTCTGGTTGGTATTAGCATTTGTACTACTCGAAGTATTTACATTATTTGAAGTCGAAGTATTTGTGTTTAGATTTGTGTTGTTTGATACGTTGGTAGTGCTGGTAGTATTGAGATTGGTGTTTGTTGTGGTGGTCGTGCTGTCAGACGTAATATCCGTATTATTATTAGTGTTTACGTTAGTAGTGGTAGTCTCTTGGGCAAACACGGGAGAAGCCATTAGTAATAAGATAAAAAAGAATTTTTTCATCACTCACAACCCCCTCCCCCGTTCTGCCATTGCTTCCATCTCTGTCTCAGTCATTATTTAAGGACTTTCAGGCCATGTAATGGTATGAGGAAAACCTGCTTGTCCCGGAATGTCTCTGAGCAACTGTCGATAAGTTGTCATCGCTTCACTCATCACGTTGTCGCTCAATCCATGCCAATCACAAGCTGCTAACTTCTCATCTCGTGTCTGCCTTACCCTTACGGCTTCCTCTTCTGTCTTAGCTGCTTTCTCGTCAGAGCTTAGCTCCTCTATTTCCCATTGCTGCTCATACCTTTCCCCTACTAGTATGGGAGTTTTCTCAACCGCTCGATGCGTTGCTCGGTTATGGCTCGGTACAGGCATGAAAAACATTTTTGCATAGCCTTCAAAATCTTCTGTATTAGGTGGAAAGCTAGTGTTTGGAAAAGCCTCGCGGACTTTTCGTGCGGTTAGCCCATAGGTATTATCTGAAAGTTTTATGTAGAACATGGTCTACTCCTTAATTTGATCTCTAAGAACTTTTAAAACCAGCTTGGACTTTCTCTGCTCAAGCTTCTCTGTACACAATGAATACCTAAGTGAAGATGCAAAAATCAAATCACCAACCTGCATTAGACATTCTTCATCTGCAATCAAGGTAGCAATATCCTTTATTTCTTTTCCTTGGAACTTAACCAAATCTTCAGGCCATTCAGAAGGCAACTCTTCAAGCATTAAAGAGTAATTATCAATATTAACTTGATATGCTGCTACCTCTGCTTCGCGCTGCTCGATAGCTTTTTGTAAGTCTTCTTTATTCATATTTTAACCTTATGGTGGTCCTCCCACAAAAGCGATACCTACGGCATCTCCGCTTGCAGCAGAACCCGGATTACTCCATTTAGTACCAATCCCAGAACTGGTATCGAACGGATAGACTTGAATATAAGGAGAGCTGCTACTAGCCACTCCTATGTAATCTCCGTCAGGACTCCAAGCAACGGCTTTTCCACTTCCAGCCGGTAAAGTTCCCGCTGCACTATACCTAGTACCAAAGCCAGAACTCCAAGGATATACGTCAAGCTTATCCCCGCCATTGCTTACAGCAGCTATAGTGACCGAATCGGCGCTCCAAGATACCCTGCGAACCGTATCACTTGGCAAAGTAGACGGGTCAGCATATTTAGAGCCAAAGCCAGAACTCCAAGGATATACGCTAAAAAACGGACTGCCAGCGTGTCCAACCGCTAGGGAATTCCCGTCATTGCTGAAATTACAACAGATGCCGCTGGAAGTGGGCAAAGTAGACGGGTTGGAATAGATAGTACCAAAACCCGGACTCCACGGGTATGTGGAGATAAACGGAGTTAGGCTGTGTGCAACGGCAACGGCTGTATCCGAAGGATGGAAAGCGACACCCATGCCCGAGTGTCCTGGTACGGTGGACGGGTTGGCAAACGCACCGCCAAATCCAGCCGAGGTATTAAAATAATATGCCTTTACGCCACTTCCAATATCCTTATTAGTGCCTAGCAACGCGATTGTGGCATCAGAGTTAAAAGCAGCCGAATATCCAACATCGCTTATACCAGCATTAGTATACTTAGTGCCAAATCCAGATGAAGAATCCCACGCATAAGCAGCCATACCGTTGCCTACGTCGTAAGGTACTAATAAGGCGTCCTCCGTTGGAGCAACCGCTATAGAATACGCCATTCCAGTCATCAAGGTGCTGGGGTTAGCGTATTTAGTGCCAAACCCAGTATCATCCCATTCCCAAGCGTCAAGGTATGGCGAATCCTTTGTAGAAAGTATAATGGCATTAGGAGTAGACCCGCTTCCTGCCGCTGCTTGCAATGCCCTTCTAATATTTGTCATATTTTAAAGCCCTATTAACCCATTGCTGCGCCAGCAAGGAATCCGTACCACCTTGTACCACCGTCAATGGTGTAGAACACAAGAACGTCCACACCAGCAGCAGTTAGAGTCGGAGCCGTTGCTGCTGCCCAATCTACACTGGCGGGCCAGTTCACGGTCTGGCTTCCACCATTCGTTAGCGTCAAAGTGAAACCGCACAATTCATCTGAGGCCGTAGGATTAGAAAAAGTAAACGTATTAGCCGAGGTATCCACTGTAGCTGACACAGAGTTACCATCGTTCAAATCAATGTCCTGTGTACCACCTCCTGTAGCGCCTATAGCATTAGTAACCTCACCGTAGTCCTTGAGATTAATCGCAGATACGATTTGATCTGCTCCAGTTACCGCACCAGCCAAAGTAAGGCCAGTAAAAGTCGGGCCTGTAGCAAAAGCTAATGCACCTGACCCTGTTTCATCCGTTACCGCTGTAGCAAGGTTCGCCGAGGAAGGGGTTCCTAACCAACTCGCTACACCCGTACCCAAGCTGGTAATTCCTGTACCACCATTGGCAACAGGAAGGGTTCCTGTAATCTGCGAAGTAAGATCAACGCTCCCAAGGGTTCCACCCAGAGTTAAATTGCCAGAGGTGGTAACTGTGCCCGTAAGAGTAATCCCATTAACAGTGCCAGTAGTTCCAACAGAGGTAACGGTTCCTACACCCCCCGCACCCCCCGGATCAGCCGTAAATACAGCCCCTCCAGCCCCAGCTCCATCCGTATAAATCATGGCACGAGCACCATTAGCTATACTAACTGTAGCCCCTGAACCCTGCTTGATCGTAATAATTTGGCTTCCGCTAGTGGCATTTTCAATGATCCACACCTTGGAAACCGTGTTGGGCGCAAGGGTAAGGGTACGGGTTGCCGTTAGTGAACCCGCTGAAGTGAATTTAAGGTACATTGCCCGTGTACCGTCTGCGGTAGCATCAGGCATTGTGAAGGTTTCATTGGAATCCGCAGCTACCTCTTTGGTTCCATAACCAAGACCATCTCCGATCAATTCGAGATTCGTATTGGTAGATGTGCCCCAAGTGCCGCTTTCGGCTCCCGTTGCAATCTCTTTAAGCCTTAAATTATTTACATAAGTTGCCATGTTTAAAACCTCTCGTTTATGCTGCTATCTCTACCCAATTTGGTGTTTGTGACGGTACTATTTCCATCCATACTTGGACGCCTGATGTTTCTCCTGTTGCAAATACTCCCGTTACATGAACATTAGTTATATTCGTAGTGGTGACCGATCCTACGCTGGCTGTCGCCACTAAACCAGTTACAGAAACGGTAGTTCCTTGTCCTGTCGTGACCGCTCCAACCGAAGCTGTTGCAGCTAGTCCAGTAACCGACAAGTTACTGTTGGTTACTACGCTAATAGTTCCTAGCCCAGTAGTGGCACTCAAGCCTGTTACATTAGCCGTTCCCTCGGCTATTACAGTGACCGCTCCAACAGCAGTCGTACCTACAGATCCTGCGTTGGAATAGCCCCATGAGCTATCCCCCCAATCTCCTACTCCCCATCCCTGAAGAGGAACGATTACTGGGATACTGCCTACTACACTTCCTACCTGTCCTGTTCCCGCTACCCCAGTGACATTAACAGTTTCGTGGTATACCACGGTAACACTTACCGTTCCAACCGACCCCGTGGCAGCTAACCCAGTAACATTGACATTAGCCGCGCCCGTTACGGTTGTGCCTGAGCCAACGGAGGTTGTGCCTACCTGACCAGCACTAGTTTGACCCCAAGCTCCAGCATCCCAAACATCAACGCCATAGCCTTGAAGGGTAACCGTTACCCCTGCCATATTAGGCTATCCTAATAATCGCACTCGTCGCATCGCCAGTGGGAAATACAATCGTAAAATCCCCAGCGCTTGAAGCCTTATCCGAGCCAAAATCAAGAATCACAACACTGGGATCTCCAGAAGCCGAATCATTATAGATCATCGCCCCGCGCGCCGTAATAGTAGAACTACTCCACGTAGTATCACTAAAATCCGTAAAAGCAGTGGTGCTGGAACTTGTAGGCGTGACATTAACTAACGCATTGCCTTTGGCTACATAGGCAGTTCCCGAGACTTCGTTAGTGGCCGTATACGCCGTGGTTGCCGCCGTAAAAGAGGCACTGTTGGTATACATAGCACATCTAAAAGTGTTACCTGTACTGTTAGTAAAATTATGCACAGCCTTCAAAACTTCTACTTTGAAACTGGTACACATATAATTTCCTGTGAAAGCCATATCATAATCTCCTAATCAAGTCGGCTAATTTAGGTTGTCCTGCATCTAACAAAGCATTATAAACCGTGGTTCTATCACTTTTGATTGCTTGCTTCATATAATACACAATTACTTGTTCAATTTGTGTTTTGTAGGCTTGTGCTTGTTGCCGGATTATTGGATCGGCAGTAGCCGAAATCCCCACAATTTTATCTATACAAAGTTCCGCCACCTCTTCTGGGGAATGTCCCCTATTCTGGGTAGTTACAACTTCTACTTTAAAATCGTTACTCATTCCAAGCTCTGGGGTATTCATGCCTGTTTCCTTATTATCATTCCACTACGATATTGATCGGTAACTTGCTTATTCTCACCAAACATTTTTAATCCCTGTAAGGATTGCATAAACCTTTTTTCATAGTCTTGCATTAGTTGTGGTTCTCCTTTCATATACACATAAGCCTCTATTAATGCACCATACAGCAAAGTCAACTCTGCATTTTTACTGAGCCATGTTGTTCCGCTCTCACTTCCTGCGGTTAAACTGTCTGGTCTGTAAAAATAATGAAGCTCCGTTAGATAGTTTTCTGCTGGAGTGGGAGCCATAATAAAAGCATCGTCATCAAATTGTGCAAAGTATCTAGGCTCTCCTGTGGTTGCTTCATTTGGTGTGTATGTTTGGATAAAATCCACATCTTTAAAAAGTAAAAAGTTTTGTGCACCACCGGAAGTAATATACGTTAGAGAAAAAGGAGTAAGATAATCCGAAGGTACTGTCAAATACTTGTTACCTTGAGTCATTGTTCCTTCTGAGTTTTTTCTAAAAACAGTGAGCTGGACTTCTTTTAATATTTTTTCTTCTGCTAATCTAATAAACACAGGAAGATTTGTAACAAACGAAGTCTCAGTGTTATCAGTGTAATCCTGAATAGCTGTTTTTAACTGTGCGTAAGTAAAAGCCACTATTTTTTCCTTTTAGGAAACCCTTTTTGCATATTTTTATAAGCTTTTGGACTAATTGTACTTTTAGCTTTAGTCCTGCTTGTCCCTGCGCGCTTCCGCGCATTTATGTTGTCGTATAAGCCTTTTTGTGTCATGTAGTTATCACCGTCACTGTGCCCACAGAGGTAATTCCCTGTGTGCTTAAATTATCGGGGGGTGGAAAAACTGTTTGACCAACTAATACACTCATAGTTGCCCTTACATCAGGTCTTGGTTCATAAAGAGCTTGTGGCTCTGTTAGTGCTGGTAAAGGATAAAGCTGTGGTGCTTTAGGCTCATAACATTCTGGGCATACTTTAAACCCCGTCCATTCTTTTTTAAGGTCGAGGTATTTAAAGCGTTGACCACATCTGTCACATATCGCTTCTGAATGTATACCTGTTGCATAAGATGACATTAGATGTAATAAAAATCCCTAGTGGGTGTTAAAGACAAATTTGCCCGATCTCTATCCTCTGTAGCTGCTCTATCAAACTCTTCTTCATAAGCTTGTTTTAATAGACCCACTCTCTCAGGAGCTCTTTTTAACGCTAAGTAATAGGCCAACCCTGCTGACAAACACGGGTAAAACCTAAACGGAACTTCTACAGTGTTTACCTGACTATCTACATCTTCTATACGATAGAGCCTATCAAAAACAATAGTGTAAGTCTGAACCGAATCAGGCACAGGCCAAATTTCTATAAGAGGCGTTATTAACCTGTTTACATAGTATTGACTTGGTTCTGCTTGTTCTAATTTACTTGGGGTTGTTAGGTACTGGTCTCTACTTACTCTCCCAAGTGTTATGTCAGATTGATTAGTAGTACCTGCGTCTGTACGAATAACAGCGCTTAATAAATCAATGGTTGCGTTGACATCACTAAAATCTACTACGGCAGTGTTCGTAGTAGAAGTTCCACTTGTTCCACCTGTTATAGTTTCACTAGCACTAAACGTACCTGTTGGCACACTTATAGCTAAGGAGGTAGCACTAGGAATACTAGTAACACTGGCTGTAGCGCCACTTGTCCCACCTGTTATAGTTTCACTCGCTGTAAAACCAACAGAAGAAGTAACAGACAAAGTTAGTATTCCCGCCGGATAGTTACCCACTCCTTGAGCTAAAGGAATAGAGGTAGTGCGTATAGTCCAGCGGTTTAAACCCCTGTTAGCCCAGTCTGCAAAAACTAAATTTAAAGACCTACGTGCTGTTTTTAAATCATAACCAGTTCTTGCTTCTAAACCACAGCGTTCAAACGCTTCTTCTATATAATCCGCAACATCTAACTCAAAGTTGGTAGAACCAGAAGTAGCCATTATTGTCCTTTAAGCTTACCCATCGCATCCAGTTTATGTTGGTTGGTGTTCTCAGCTGTGGCTGTACTGCCATGTGGTCCTCTTACAGTGGTATTACTAGATTTCATAGTAACCAACCCACCTTTTCTCATTTTCTTACGGCCTACATCCATTGTTCCGGCTCCTGCAAACTTTCTACGACCCATGGATTTTTCCATACCCTCGCTTTCATCTCTGCGGGATTTTTCACTTTGGCTTTTACTTCCGCTACGCCCACCCATAGATTCATCTAAACGTGCGTTATAACCAACGGATCCACCCCCAGCCATACCTTTCGCTTTTTTCGCCTTACGAGCAGCGGCTTTTCCTTTTTCTGTGTAGGGATAATGTTTTCCATTTACAACTGGCATAAAACCTCCTCAGGCAATAAAGTTTTTGTAAAAATTGGCTTTGCGTTTCATTAAGGTCGAGGCATTTTCATTATTTAATACCTTATTAGCATATTCTGTGCGGCCTGCTTTTGTGTTAGGAAACCCTGCTTTGGTTGCAGCAGCCGTAAAAGTTCCCTTTGTTCCACCTTCGCTAGTGGGGGTATCCATTTGTTTAAATGCTTTGTCAATAGAATTAGACTCTTCATTTCTCTTGGCTTCACCCCCATCACGCATTCGCACACGTTTGTTTTCCATTGCTTTTCGTGCTGCTGCCCTTCCTTCTGGGGTGTAGGGATAATTTTTACCATCTACTAAAGGCATAAAACCTCCTAGTTATAAAATACAGTAAGAGCTGTAAAACTTGCCGCTAAACAATTAACAAATGCACCGTCAGTACACAACACACCATCATCAGGTACATCGGGGTAATCTGCTGTGGCTGCGGTTCCTGTGGTTTGTAATTTCATAACAGTATTACCGTTATTTCCATTAACAAAATCTAAAGGACCACCAGAGCCACTATTTACAAAGTAAACCCCACGAATCCTAGCCCTACCTGCAAATATGGTCTCTGAAACGGTAGTGCCTGATCCAACAGTCACGGCTCCGGCTGTGGCTGCATCAACATAAACCTGTGTGACTACCTTAAAAATCTTAGTAGTGCTAACGGTTGCTGAACTTCCAGGACCAGCAATTACTTCACTAACTGCATTCCCATTAACATCTGTACCTGTAATAGTAAAATTCTTACCAGTTTCACTAGAACCACCAGAAGTAACAGTAACATTACGGGCAGGAACTAAAGTAGCCTCCCCACCGGAAGCAAGAGCTCCGGTAATGGTAAGGTTTCCTGCTCCGCTTGGAGTTTGGGAAGTAGATACTCCATCTGCATCAACCGCAGCTATATCTGAAGCAAGAATATAAGTTGATAAAACATCTGAACCTGCCATAACTTACTCCTTAATTTCACCACGTAAAATCATTGCTTTATAAGCAGCACTGCCCAAAGGAGGTAACCCTGCCGCTGCTTTTTTCTTTGGAGCTGCTTTTTTCTTTGGAGCTGCTTTCTTTTTAGTAACCACTGTAGGTTCCTCCCACGCTTCATTGATATCGGGAGTAGAGGGGTCATCCCCTCTAAACTTCCCGCCTTTTGCTCTTGCTCGCTTACGCGCAGCACCCATTAATAGGTAACGCCACGATCTTGAGCAGTCAAAATGTAATCAAATCCCGCACTCTTGGTTCCCGTTGCATCTCCAGTCACAGAAATAACAGCAGCCGTCATTAAAGCAGTAGGAATATTAGTAGTGTGAGTACCTACTTTTTTACGGTTTAAAAAATACTCAACAACATCAGTTCCATTGGTAGCAGCACCCTTAGTAGCCACAAAACCCGCAGTGACATAGGTTCCGTCAGTAAGGTTATGAGCAGCAGCTAATTCGGTTTCTGTTTCAGTATCACCGGATTCAGAAATCAAACGAGTAAGCGAAGAACCATCATCTAACTGAAAACCTATTCTGTTAGAGCTAAGAAAACCATTTTCAGGGTGAGTAGCAAAATTTTCACATAGGCCAACAAACACATCCATTTGTCCCACACCTGATCCCGCAGTCGAATTTACATAAAATCTACTTTCGAAATAAAGTTTTTCACCAGAAGTGGTCGGGAGCTGAAAAACCTCGTTCCCTTGGAGTGAACCACCATCATTATCAGTGGTAGCAGCCGAAGTGATTAACGCAACTCCAAACGCAGTATCCGCAGCGATAGCCACAGTAGCCCCAGAGTCTTTTACAACAGTCCATCCGCTGTCGAATTCATAAATAAAATCATCATAAAGAATGGCTTGGTCAGGCCACACGCCAATTTGTAGGTTTTCTAAACCCTTACGTGCAGCAGAATAGAGGATAGGACCTTTGAAATGAGTAGCCATAGTGTTCTCCTGTCGTGGCTAGTGTCTATTACGGGATGCAATAGTCAGGTGACGGGAGAACTATACTCTAAAATAAAAAGGGCGACAATAATGTCGCCCTTCTAAAAAGCTAAAGCTAATATTACGCTCCGGGAGAACCGTAGACGCAACGTGGGTCAGAAACACCAAAAGTGTATCTTTCACGAGCTTTATATCGCACGTTACCTGTTTCAAAATCACCTTCCATAGTGGTTCTGATTGGGGTTCGTACAAAATGCTTAAAGCCATTAGGACAATCTGTCTTAAGGAACCATGCGTCCGCATCGTTCAAAAAGTGATTGACCACATAACCGTCTGGCAACATACCCATGCTCTTAGTGGCATTGATGTCGTTGTCCGCTGTTCCTGGACGTAAGTTAGAAGCTAAAAGCCGCTCTGCTACGAATTGTAGCTGTGGTGGAATAATAAGTTTCATTCCACGTAAAGCAATTTTTAGGCCTCTTTCATCAATAAACGCAGAGATATCTATAAGTCCCTGTTCTAGTGATGTTTCGTTGAGGTCAGCAGGAGTAGCAGGTTCATTGGCAAAGTTTCCTCCACCAACAGTGGGGTGAGCTGTAGAACAAAGTTCAACACCGTCTCCCATTACAAAATTAGAGTCAAAGGCATTATTTAGCACATTGGCTCCTTTAACCTGCTTAGTGTTTGCCATTGAACGAGCTAGTGCTCGAGTGTAACGAGTAGAAAGACGATCATAAAGATTATCTTCTACTGCTTCCTCAGTTATAGCAAAAGCTAATGCAATAGTTTCCATTGTGTAACGTGCCGTAAATGCTTCGTTAGCAGTATCATAAGTCACTGCTGCGCCTTCTCCCTTGACAGGGGCTTGGCCGAAACCAGACAACATTACCTCTTCTTCAAAAGCACGATCAGAACTTTCCTCATCGAAAATTTCTGCTTGCTCATCATCATAACGATCATACTCCAAACCGAACAAGGCGTTTAGTCCCGGCTCTAGCTCTTTTAGGAGTTGGGAACGTGAAATAGCCATATCCTATTCTCCTATTAGATTCCAGCACCAGTACCGTTAGCGTTATAACGATAGAACTGATTGTTAAGAAGGACAATTGCTAAACGACCAGCAACAGTAGCGTCATCATTGTCGGGAGTGTCTTCAAAACCAATAATTCTCAAGTTAAGAGTATTAGTGGTAGTTGCAGTAGACACAGCCAACTCACCAGAAGAAATACCTGTAGTGGCATTTCCTGACGTAGCTGTTCCAAAATTAGCATTTGCATGAATGATACTATCCGCAGCAGCCGCGTCACAGTTGATTAAATACAACTGATCAGGATTCGCAGATATTAACCCAGTTACTTTTGTGTTTGCCTTTACCGAAGCAGTTCCTGGATATTTATTAGTAAATGTTGGAGTTCCGTTCAAGTCTGTGTATTCACAGCCCATGAAAACACCCAATATAGGTACAGTACCACCTGCTGCTGCCCCAACTATATCTAACATACCGTTAGTAAGGGGGATAACTGGTGTACCTTGATAGATCGTACTTGCACTTCCCGCTGTAGCAGAAGTCTGTATAGGGTACGACACTAATCCGCTGGTATTTGCACCTGCACCGAGCATTTTATAAGGACGGAGTCCAAAAGCAGCATCTATATTTGCCATTGGTTTTTACCTCAAAATGTCAGTTAAGACGGTTTTTTACCGCCAAATTCAATGTTGGATTGCCTGTCCGGTTTAAGAATAGGCATCCGAGAATCGTTTTCTCTTAAAAGATCATTATCTATGGCGTCCATTGCTTCAGACGTGCGCTTTTTATAATAAGCGGTTCTTTGCTTCAATAAGTCTTTAGGAAAACGTGCAAGTAGCAGACCTCCCTGACCAAAGACACCAGTATGCTTACCTTCTGATATACTTTCGCCATCCCAGTCTGGATATTCATCAGCGCGAACCAGTTCAAAACCTTCGCGTAACCTCGCCGAAATGTTTTTTCTATCGTCATAACCCATAGTTGATTCACGGATCCAACGATGAACAAACCCTTCTGGCGCGGGGGGTGCGTCTAACATAGACGGTGGTTTCCACTCAGTAGGTCGAGTGGTTTTAGCCCTAGTTTGGCTATTGCGTGGACTGCGATCTGTTTTTTGATCGTTTTTCACGGATTCTGTCATTAGTCGCTCCTTTGTCTAAGCTTTTCTAACTGTACAGCATAAGCTTTGAGGGGCACATTGAGTTTTTCTGCCATTTTAGCCTCAGATTCTGTAAGTACAATCTCTTTTTTGCCGTTTTTGTTTACTCTTGCCCTGCTCGCCCCTGCTACTTTAGGAGTTTTTCTTTTCTTACCTTTTTGAAATTTATGAGGAAAAGCAGTTTCTATCCTATTGTTCAACTCAGAATAATAACCTTCTGAATCAGCCGCAGGGTCAAACCCTTCGGACAATAAAGATTCATGCTCTGCCAAAGCTAACAAAGTCATTGGTCTATCTTCACCAAACCACTCCCTCTCTTCTGCCCATTTTTGTGCCACAGGGTCTGTTTGATTAACGGGTGGTTGTGGCTGTGCGTATGGTTGAGGTTGTGGCTGTGCGTATGGTTGTGGCTGTTGAGCAACTGGCGGTGGTGCTGCTTGTTGTCTCCTAACTCGGTTGACTTTATCTTTATCAGCAGCAACAGTAGAAAGTTGAAACTGTATATCAGCTTGTTTTTCACTGTCTCCTACATCAATCGCTTTTTTAAGCTCACTTTTCAATAACTGCTCTTGAGTTTGAACTCGGTTATCAAATTCATTTACAAAAGACTGGTCTAAATTCTGAGTTTTTTGTCTAACTTGATCTAGTTCTAACTGAACTGCCCTAGCGTATTCTGTGGCGGCTTGTTCTCTTCTTTCACTCTCACGAAGCTTACCCGTTATCTTATTTATACGACGTTGTACGTTCTCGCCATAATCATCGAATCTTTTTTCTTCTTTTTCTTCGGGTGTTTCAGTTTTTTCCTCAGGTTCAGAAGCAACCTCTGGTTGATTGTCATCTTCTATTTCAATCGCAAGTTGTTCTGGTGCTTCTTCTTTTTCTTCTATCTTCTTTTCTGCTTCTGGCATGGGCTACTCCATGTTAAAAATGAACAATGTCATCAGGGTGTTTGATAGTGGCTAAAACTTCATCGTCGTTTAACAATCTGACCTCACCTTCTTCAATTTTGAAACGACTACCTGCATATCTTCCAAAAACAACCCAATCACCCTCTTTACACCAAGCACTATCAAACTTATCGGTGTCTTTATATGCAAGGGGTCCCAATTTCAAAACATAACCACACACAGTAGCTACGTTTTCACGTTCTACAACGGAGTGTGTGAGAACAATCCCACCCTCTGTGGTTCTTTTTCCTTGATATGGGAGTAGCAAAATACGCCAACCCGTAGGTTGAGGCATTCTTTCCTTTACCGATTCTCCTATTTTAGAAGGATCTAAAGATAAGTTCTCTTCTGGCTTGACATAAGCGTCAGCAATAGTAGACTTTTTGGACTTTTTAGTGGTTTTAGTTGCTTGAGGAGGTGTTTTTTCGTTTTGTTTTATGTGCGTGGGAACAATTAAGTTACTCATCGGGGTCCTTTACTTTCTCTAGCAGGTTTTTTAGTTCCTGTTCTAATGTCGCAAGTTCAGCTAATACTGCTCGCTGTTCCTTGTATGCGGTAAAATCAGGAACTGCACCAAAACACAAAGATTCCTGTGCTTGTTCCTGCCGTTGACGGAGTATCTTAAGCATATTGTCGTAAATGTAAAGGTCTAAACTCACTTTTCTCTACTTATACTCTTAGATTTCTCAAAAGTACGCATTCCACCCAGTCCTAACATTCCCATAAGCACTGGTAACATGGTTGTGGTATCCGCTTGGGGAATTTCTATGCCAAATCCTGCGGCTAAGGGGCTAATTAAAAAGTTTACAAGAAAACCCAACACACAAACCCATCCTGTAGCGGGTCTCCACCCTGCTACAAACATGCTTTTATGGGCTGCTTCCGCTTTGTTTAAGTCAATCTGGGCTTTATTGATTTCTTGAGCGTGTTTTTCGCTCATTGTTGCTATTTCATGAGCTAACTTAGCTTTTTCGTCTTTGTCTTCAACAAACTTATCTAATAAACCAGTAACTGGACCAATCAATTGATCTAACATTACCAAGCCTTGCACGACCAATATCGTGCTGTAAATTTATCTTTAGCTGTATCGCAGTTGTGTCTTGCTCTAAAGCTTTTTCTACGTGCTGGTTGGTCTTTTTTAATAGACATGTTGGCATCACCAAACCTTACTACCTTAACCTCACTACCTTTCTTGGCTAAAACAACTGATTTTTTACCACCTTTTACGCTTCTTTTAGGCTTGTTATAACCTGCAAAAGTTTCACCGCGATATTTAATACGTCCACTGCGTAATCTTTCTACATTTTTAGTGGTTGCCATTACTTGCCTTTAGTTCTCTGTATCGCAGTGTTGTTACGCATTACAGCAATGTCTTCTGTGCTGCTGATTCTTCTGTTTTGTATTTCCATGTTTCTGGAATTTTTCTCTTCTTCAAACTGCAACCGTTGACTATCGTACATTTGGTCTGCTTTTTGATCTTGTTCTTTAAGATCTAACTCACGCTCTTTAAGAGCAACAAGTGGGTCATCAGAAGCAGGATCATCTTGTGGTAAACTCGCTTGATATTCTTCTATTAACTGGCCTTGTATTTGAGCAACTAAATCAGCCATTTGGTTTTCGTCTTGAATACCCATCTGTTGGGCTTGTTGTTGCGCTATTGTTTCGGCCTGTAATCCCAAATGCTCATAGATGTGTTTTTCTAAAGTAAGCAACACTTCTACTTGTTGTTGCGCTATACCACTTTGCATATAGGCAGTGTGTACTTTGATGTGAGCAGTATGGTCTTGTTCCGGAAATGCCTTCAACTCACCCTGTCCCCGAGCTGCATTACTAGCATCTTGGTTTTCTTGAGCAGGGCTAATAGGCTCTGGAATAGGTTGTGGTTTCAAAATCTCGTCTACATTTTGTACACCCAAAGCACTATAAACTCTACGGTATGCCTCATACATATTGTGCATGGCAGGGTCAGCCTGTGCTAACTGTAGCTGTTCTTGTGCAAGCACTACACGTTGGGACATACTAAAAATATTAGGATCACTTACTGGCAGTATATCTATGCGCTCATCAAAATCTTCAGACTTGACTTCTCTATCTACATCTACTTCATACGGATAAGGAGTTGGGTCTTCTGAGTAAAGTTTAGCCAGCATCTTCAACTCAATTTTCATACTGGCATAAAGACGTTTATGAACAGCACTAACAATACGACTACCACGCTCTAGTAATGCAATAGTTGTGCCGACAGGTGCTTCTTGATTTCCGTCGCCCACACCTATGTCGGTAGTACCTACAAACCTTTGAGCTGCGTCAACTACATAACCCATCAAATTAAACAGTGTGCCGCTTGGTTCTTTGTAAGGCAGGGGCAGCAAACTACTTTGCAAATCCCCTCCTGGAACGTCTATGTCCCGCCACTCTCCGGGATTCAACGGTGAGCCTTGGTCACTTATGCGTAAACCACGCGCCTTAAATCCTGCGGGTAAATTAGCCAGAGTTCCTGCATCAACCAACTGGCGCAATGTGCTAGTAGCTGTACGGCTAAGATTACCTAACAAATGCACCAGTCCAAACCCGTAAAAACCTGTTCCGGGAGTAAACCTGTATTGCACAAAATAAGGAATTCTTTGTTTAAGGGGGTCTTCTTCCGAGTAGTTACGGCTTATACGCAACACCGTGTTCATGTCATCACAGACCGTAACTATGTACGGTAACTTGATACCCGTAGGTTCCCCTTGTTCGTCTTCATCTGGGTATTCTTCTAAATCCAAATAACAATGGCATTCGTATATGGTTAGTTCTTCGTCGGGACCAGTACGTTGTACACCTTCCATTTTGTCATATTGTTCTTGGATCTGGCTGTAGTCTTGTGTACTGGTTTCCGTTATATCGATGTCTTCATAAAAACCATTGAGCTGCATTTTGCGTAACTCATTCCGCGACATTTTTAGAATATGAGTCAGGCGTTCTGCTGATCTAACATCTGTAGCAGAATAAGGCACTAGCACATCTCTGGCCTCAATAAACTTACTTACTGGTTTTTGTAAAATATCATCGTAGTAAACTTTTTTGAACGCACTACCCGCCAACCCTAGGAAATACAGCATCTGGTCGAATTCTGCTTCGTATTCTTCCATACCATACATAATCTGGTAGTTCATGTACTCTTGTACACGTCTGGCCTGTTTTTCTGTTTCGGGGGTGGCTTTGCCTACTATCTGTGCATGAACCGGACCGCTACTGGGCAAAAGTTCTTTGTAAGCACCGCTTTGAAATTGTGTAACCGCCTCATTCAACAAGGGGTGAGTAACACCCGTAGCACCTATGAACGGTTGGGTTTTGTTTTCGTAACGCAAGCCTAGTAACTTGAGGCCTTTGGTGTAGGCTTCAGACCATTCACTGCGGCTACTCTTGTCTTCTTCGACATTACTTAGGACATTAGATTTTATTTTATCTAAAGTTTGTTTTTCTAATCCGGACACCAAGTTACCGAAAAACTCTACAGGGGCAACGGGTTCTTCTATTTCTTCCTGCGTTATTTCTTCTTCGGTCTCTACTACTACCGTGGTTTCTTCGTCGCCTTGACCAGCCTTCAATTCGTCTTCGGAAATTGCAAACCCTACTTCTTCCTCAGTCAAACCGCCCAACGGGGCTTGCACCAAACCACGGTCTACGTTACTTGGTCGAAAAGTATTTTCTGCCATTAGTAGTATACTCGCTCTTTATTGACGGGAGTTTCGTCTTCGTAATCTTCGGGGTGGGTAATAAAGCCGCCTTCTCTAAAGCGACGCAATGCTTGAGTTACGGTGTCTACGTAATCATCGTGCTCTCCGGCAGGAAAAGCTCCACACTCTTCTACTACCTCTTCTGCCCACCTCGTATCCGGCGACCATACTAACCCACTTTCAAATAATGGGGCAATGGAATTAACCCTGCTGTGTTTGTCGTTACCTCGGCTTGGAGTGTAATTTGTCACTGGTATACCCATGTTGCGTAACTCTTGCGTTAGCGGCATACCACTTGCCTTTGCTTCTATTAACACCAGCTCTGGGTCCCAATATCTAAACTCTTCCATTGCTATGCGTCTTAACTCCGGAAAATCCCATCTTCCACGCTTTGCATCCACTAGAATAATGTTTGGGGGGCTGTCTTCCGTAGGATAAAAAACACCCCATGTTGTTATAGCACTGTAGTCGGCAGACTCTTTTTTACTAAACGCTGTGTCATAACTCTGCATTATGTAGACTAATTCTGGTATAGAAGGGGCTTCCCACTTTTGCCACCACTCACGTTTTAATATTGCACTTACTTCACTGGTTGGGTTCTGCTGCCACTGGGCTTCCCACTTGCCTACGGTCAAACTACCCTTTACAGCTAACAAATCAGACTTGTTCCAAAACTCCGGCCACATGGGTTTATCATCTGGCATTAAAGCAGGGAACTCTACTATTTCCCATTTGTCCGCTAAGATATCGCGGCCTTGTTGTTTTATCAACTTGCCTGTTAAATCATTATCTGCCCAGCGGGTCATTACTATTACTATACTGCCTCCGGGTTGGAGCCGTTGGCGGGGTCCACTTGTATACCACTCGTAGGCATTTTCTAATGCACTTGGGCTTAGGGCATCTTGCTCACTGTGGGGGTCATCTATTATTAGCAAATCCGCACCGCGCCCCGTTACTGCACCACCCACACCTGCCGCAAAATATTCACCACCACCACTGGTCTCCCAACGTCCGGCAGCTTGGCTATCGGCTCGCAACGTAACATTCTCAAATATACGTCTGTATTCATCACTGTTCATAAGGTTACGCACCTTACGGCCAAATCTAAACGCCAACTCCGCTGTGTGCGTTGTCTGCATTATCTTCAACTTAGGGTCACGCCCCATCATCCATGCGGGTAACATATAACTGGCAAACTCACTTTTAGTATGGCGGGGCGGCATATTAATAATCAACCGCTTTATCTCACCCTTTGCCAATCTGTCAAACTTATCTGCCATTATCTTATGGTGGTAACCATTTATAAACTCAGGCCACGCCAACTGCACAAAGTCCATAAACCCTGTGCGAGCCTTTGCAGACGTCTTTATTAAGTTAGCTCTTTCTAACAAAGCAGCATAATTCTTTAGCCGCTCTTCTGGGATGGTCAATAATTGATCAGTGCTCATATTCTCATAATATATCGAAAATTTTTTTAGGACAATGAACCTAACCAATAGTCAGTGTTTTAGGGGGGTAGGTATTTAATAATTTTTACCTACCTGTAGATTCGTGGCAATCACTATACCCACACCCTTACGGGTATGGCTATTATGTCTCAGGGGGGGTGCGCGTCTAAAGTGTTACAAGTGGCACTTTAAAAAGGTGCCAAGTACCTTTTATTAGTTTATTACAGGCAACAAAAAACCTGCTAGTTATGTAAACCTAGCAGGCCGCTTTGTAAAAGTTTTAAGGTAGCTGTTACTTAATAGTAACAGCTGGTTTAACTACCAATTGTACTAAGGGCTTGCCAAAAAACGCATGCTTTTTGGTTGCGCTATTAGTACCGCTTAGCAACATGCAAAGTGTATTACCACTTGCAATGTTACCCGTAATAATTTTACCACCACTTGCGGTAACTGCTTTGGCTATAACGCCAAGGTTATTGCTTGCACCATTGCCGCCAATAGTTGCAAGTTGCATTGTTTTAAATGCCTTGCGCTTATTGGTTGCTATAGTGCTGGCTTGCACACCTTGCAAGTAGCACTGTAACTGGTGGCCGCGCGTACCAGTGTTAGTGCAAAACATGCCACTTGCATGCTTAACCCAATTAGCTGGCGTAATGCCTAAACTAATAAAGTAAGCAGTAGGCTGCACAATAATATTGGCTAAGCTACCCGCTGCATGCTTAGCAGCAAATTGCGCTACACTTGCGCCAGTACACCAACCGCTAGTAGGTGCTATATATACAGCACCTGCATTTAAGTTGGCTATGCCAGCTGTTTTAACAGTGCTGGTCTTAACTGTATTTTTACCTTTTTGCATAATATTTTCCCGTGTGTTTATTTACAAAGCAGGGTTATTTAACCATTTAACACTTATTAACACAAGCAATACTGGTGTTAAATTGTGTTAAATTGTAACAAAAACACTGGTTATTTATACAGTATAAATACTAGTAATATATAAAAAGCAATTAATATAAGCATGCCCGTACATTACGGCAGCGAGTAGCGAAGAGTTAGCACAAGATGTTTTCAGCCAGGATCAGCTAAAAGAGACGAGACGAGACGAGACGAGACGAGATGACTAGATTATACTATGTATATGAGTATATATACCCATACTGCATAAACTCTAGTCTTTTCTTCTCCGGGTAGGGATCCCCTCTCTAGGTAGGAAATTGACGGTCTGCAAAATGGAAGTCAGTACTTGTGTTAAGATGTGGTATATGTATAATGAACTAATGCTTAGGGGTACTAAGCATGGGACTTTATCAATGGTTAAATCAAACAACACAGCAACGCCAAAATCTGTAAAAACTTCTGGCACTACCGTGAAAATAGCAAACCTGAATCCTGGTGCTGTTTACACACTTCCTAAATCTGGTTGGGCAACAGGCAGTAGCATTTTGGATTTCGCTACTAACAATGCTGCGGGTAGTCTGGCCAATATAACTGTACGGCCTACTGAGTTTTTTAATTCATTAGGCATTAATCCAAGCAATTGGGTTAAGCATGAGTCAGGTATGTTCTGCACCAATACAGGGACTCGCGGTCACCAACTGCAATGTCCTGTTTTTGGTGTACAAAAATCCACCATCGCAACCAACAAAAGCAAAGCCTACATGAAAATGGATCTTGCAACAGTTGGTGGTAAGGACGCAAGCTTTAACCTTGGAGTTATTGCTACGGCAATCAAGGCGTCCGGTGGGAAAATCACAACTGGTAATGTAAAGACTGGGAATACTCTTTGCATGTTGTTGTCAGGTAGCAACACCGTTCACAAAAAGCATGCCTTTTTCGGCAAGCCTTTAGTGGAGTTAGTTGTTACACCAGCAGTCAAAATCAAGTAGTTTTTATTAATCAGTACCCCTAAGCTAATCCCCCCTCGCGGGGGATTTTTTATGCCTGTCCATTGACGATCGGCAAAGATCTATAATGATCATGTTTCACGTGAAACGATTGGACAAGAGCAGAGGTGAGTAGACAAGAGCCGAGGTGAGTAGACTAGAGACGATTATTTCTTCTTCTTCTGCGAAAGAATAAAGTCTAGCATCCCCTCCCAATCATAAGGCTTAACTGACTCCCAGTCAGGGGTCAACTCTTCTTTCCTATCTCTTGTTGGTCCAATGTCCATTGCCCTCTCTTCTCCTCTAAATATATTTATAGAGTTAGAGGAAGGATGACCAACAAGGTTTAAGACACACCCTGATTTCCCACTATATCTTATTTGCCACGCTATTTGATGTGGGCTGAGATTTACATATTTAAGGGACTTTAAGCTGTGAAGCTTGAGTTCTAACCAAAAGGGGAATCCGTCAACGATGCCATGACAGTCTGGTATTCCAGGAGTAGCCCATGACTCTAACCTTGTCCAAAACACGTCACAATGCTTTGTACCATCACGGAGTTGTTGCCATAATTTACTTTCCGGCTTCTTCAACCTCGCCCTCAATAAGCACGTTCCCCTCACCAACCGCAGCCAAGGCAGGGTATTCATCGTGTAGTTTCTGGATCTCTTTCCATACTTCTTCTTTACTCATTGAGTCAATCTTTCCATGTAGGATTTCTTTACGCTCAATGTATAATCCAGCAGCTTGGCCTCTGTTTTTCTCGGCAGCTACGGCAGCAGCATAAGATCCTTCATTCATAGCTAGGTCTCTAATTTCAGCTAGTTTTCTTACGTGGCTTTCAAAGCTAACCTCGTATTTTTGGGCTAACTCTTGTTTTACCTCATGCACCCTAACAACAACGTGCGGATAGTGTGATCCATTAAGTAGCTGTGACGCTATGGCGTGTGCTGATTTCTTGGAGTATCCAGCCCGTACCGCTGCTTCAGTTTGGCTTACGTCCTCACAACAGTAAATCCTTACAAATTCTTCTTGTTTAGGTGTGATCTTTTTTTCAGTGCGGGGGTTAGCTACGACTTCAAGTTTTGGTTTGTGCGTTCTTTTAGCTAGTGGCATGAAATTAACTTTACTATATAGACCCATTTTTGAAAAGTTACAAAAACTTTTTTACGGAGTAATGTGCTCGCGCGTCCCCGACTCTTGTATAATAATTGATCAGTATAATATACATTTGATGAGTCCATTGTGAGTAACCTATTGATAATTATGAAAGATATTAAGATAGTGTGATATTGTATATTATGAATTGGTTGAAAATTAATTCACAACTTTTTAAAATCTCCCCTATATAGCAAACTTTTGTGGTGTGTAGATAGTCGCCCCCACATAATACAATTGTAGTAACATTATTTTACTCATAAACAACACGGAGGCGTAGTATGGCAACAAGAGGCATGTATATTTTTGAAAACTTCTCCCCGCGAAATGTCTATGTACATTGGGACAATGACCCCGAGGGTGCAGCAGCGTATTTTGCGGAGTGGCTAACAAAGGGTTT
>Ga0209337_1000233_pt1 | contig 44383 bp, 69 predicted proteins | sample LinPmetageLP53_FD_184044 | JGI IMG/M metagenome (GOLD analysis project Ga0209337, IMG submission 184044) | Marine viral communities from the Pacific Ocean - LP-53 (SPAdes) (version 2) | ecosystem: Environmental > Aquatic > Marine > Oceanic | place: Pacific Ocean | collected 2010-02-08
CAGCAGATGTAGAAGCTGGAACTGGTTTAGGTTTTACAAGTAGAATAGCTGGAGGAGCAACGTTTAAAGTTATGGAAGATAATTCATTAACATCTGAAGATTCAACTCATACTGATCAAGTTAGGTTGGGCTCACAAGGACAAATACAGACTGGTACTTCAGATCGTTGGAGATATGTAACTGCTGATTTATCTGCTGCTGCAGGACAATCAGAAGTATATATATGGTTAACTTATTTTACTGCAATAGGTTGCGGAGCTAATAATTCATCAACACCATTATTTAAACAAGATGTTGCTGTAGATAATTTTCACATAAGAGGAACTAAATAATGAAAGGTATACTAAATAGATGTACAGATTGCGAAAATTCTTTTGATGGTAAAATGCTATTAAGAGAAAATGATATTGTAATTATTGATTCAAATAATAATGTAGTTACTATATTACAAGAAAATAAAAATTCAGAAGGTACTTCATTATACGGACCAGAAGAATATGGAACATATGATAAAATTAAATATTGTGATACAAATTACTGGCGTGAATAATTTTACAAAATTTCTATACGCATTTATAATGCTACTTGTTTTTACTCTGTCTACAGCGTTTGCACAATGTCCTAATGGAACATATGTAAACATAGTAATTAATCCTGATCAGTTTCCACAAGAAACATCTTGGGCTGTTATTGGTACTTATGAAGATACTATTGTTACAGGTGGTCCTTATGACAATATAATAGGGTATCAACCACAAGTAACTCAAGTATGTATACCTAATGGAGATTACTTATTTAACATATCTGACCTATATGGTGACGGTGTTGCAGGTAGTCTATGGGGTGGACAAGATGGATCTTACTATGTAATGCATTGTGGAGATACTTTAGTTCAACCAGACTCTGCTAATTTTGGTTTTAGCGCTTTTCATGGTTTTGTATTAGAAGATTGTGCTCCGCCTCCACCAGTATATGGATGTATGGATAACAGCTTTGTAGAGTTTTTACCCGTAGCAACTGTTGATACAGGAATGTGTGTAATACCTAAAGTATTTGGGTGTACAGAAGAAGACGCATTTAACTACGAGGAAGAAGCTAATACAGATATACTAACAGATAGCTGTGCACATACATTAGAACTTACAGATTTAGCTGGTAACGGCTGGGCTGGAGCTTACTTACAAGTAGTACAAGGCGATAATTTTATAGGTGAGTTTACGTTACAAGATGGTTTTGACACTACGTTCACGTTTGGTCTAAGCACGTCAGAACCTGTAGAGGTTAAGTTTTTTACAACAAACCAATCACAGTTTACTTCGGTGCAGTGTGGTTACGCCTTGTATTCAGAAGAGCATACAGCTATTGATGCTCCAGGAGGATTTGCTAATCCGCTTGTGCCTTTCGTATTTGTTTACGGTATGCCTTACTGTGGCAGTAGTTGCATAGATAAAATATATGGTTGTACAGATTATACAGCTTTAAATTATAACGAGAGTGTTAATACAGATGACGAGAGTTGTTACTACGTTGCTGGGTGTACTAATCCAATATACCTGGAATATAACGCAGATGCTGACTTTGATAACGGAACCTGTGAGACTCTTGTGATTCTAGGTTGCATGGATGAAGCGGCCTTGAATTATAACCCTGAAGCGAACACAGAAATAGAAGGCTCTTGTGTTGATGTAGTTTTAGGATGTATGAGTGAGTTAGCATTTAATTTTAACTCTAACGCTAACGTAGATGACGGATCATGTATAGCGTATACTTATGGTTGTACTGATCCGTTTGCACTAAACTATGATACAATTGCTAACACAGATGATGGTAGTTGCATAGAAGTAATTAATGGCTGTACTGATACTACGGCAATAAACTATAATATAATTGCAAACACTAATAATGGTTCTTGTATTTATCCATTGTCTGGTTGTACTGACCAGACCGCTGAGAATTATAATATATCAGCTAACGTGCCAGACTCTAGTTGCTATTATTCTGCTGGTTGTTACTCTGGTGATATATATTTTATTCCTAATGAGTGTTTTGAATGGGTAATAGACGTAGATCAATTTTGTTGTAATAATGAATGGGATAATAGTTGTGATTATTTATATAACTACTGTTTAGATGGTTGGTCAGGTCCTGTAGATGTACAAAATTTTGAAAGATTAAATATACAAGTATATCCAAATCCTGCAAAAGAAAGAATATATTTTACTAAATTTGTAAACGTACAAGTGTACAATTCAAGGGGAGCATTAGTTGGTGAGTATAATAATATTAATTCACTTAATTTAAATTCTGGTATTTATCATTTATTAATAAAATATGATAATATTAGATTGCAAAAAACTATTATTAAGTTAGACTAATGCCAAGAGCTGCAAAAAAAATGCCAAAACGTAATAAGAAGAACTTCAGATCTACAAAGTCTGGAGCTGGAATGACGCGTGCTGGTGTTAAAGCTTACAGAAAAGCTAACCCAGGTAGTAAATTAAAGACTGCTGTTACAGGTAAAGTTAAAAAAGGTAGCAAAGCTGCTAAAAGAAGAAAGTCTTATTGCTCTCGTAGTTTAGGACAAATGAAAATGCATAACATCAGTTGTAGCAAAACTCCTAAAAAAAGAATTTGTGCAGCTAGGCGCAGATGGAAGTGTTAATATGGCTATAAGAAAAACAGCAAAAGGTGCATCTCTTAAACGTTGGTTTAAAGAAGATTGGAAGGATGAAAAAGGTAATGCTTGTGGTTCTTCTAAAAATAAGAAAACCAAAAAGTGTAGACCTAGCAAACGTGTTTCATCAAAAACACCAAGAACTTGGGGATCATTGTCTAAGTCGCAAAAGTCAAAAGCTGTTGCAGAAAAGAAAAAAGTTGGGATGGGCAAAAGAACAAGTGCATTAAGAAAAAAAACTGTTAAAAAGAAAAAAAAGTAATGGCATTAAAAAAAACTAAAAAGTTTAAAGTTCATATGATGTACAGCAAAGCTGGTAAACAAGTAAAAGCTGGTACGTACAAAAAACATTTGGAGTTAAAGAAAAAAGGATATAATCACGATAAACGTAGACTTAAAAAGAAATGAAAAAAGTAAAAGGTAAACAAAGTAAAATTGCTAGAGCAGCTAAACCATTTAATAAAATTACTGGAGCTGATTTTAAAGCATTAAAGAAAAAGAAAAATGCCAGCAAGAAAAAAAAGAAAAAGTAGTACAAAGAAAAAAGGATCACCTAAAGATGCTTGTTACTATAAGGTTAAAAGAAGCTATAAAGTATTTCCTAGTGCATATGCATCAGGTGCTATAGCTAAGTGCAGAAAGAAAAAAGCTCGTGGAAAAAAGTAAATATTATTACGAATATAAAAGGAATTTGGATTGTCCAAATCCTGAAGAATGTTGCAGATGCTGTAAGGCATGCTGCTGTTATTGTCAAGAAAAATGCATAGAACTAAAACAAAAACAAAAACTAAAGCCATTACGCGACCAACTAAAAAAATGTGTTGTTGCGATAAAAGAATGGCTAGGATGAGTACTCAACATAAATAATTAATAATTTTAATAATAAATATCATGGCATACGGAATGAAAAAAACATCAGGTAAAATGGCTAAAATGACTAAGAAAAAAGTTAAACCAGCTAAGAAGAAAATGATGATGAAGAAAAAGAAAAAATAAATGTTAAACAATCTATTAGGAGGTATTCTCGGTAAGGTTGTAGACAATGCTGAGGGCATATTAGATAAGGTTATAACTACGGACAAAGAGCGTGACGCTGCTAAGTTTGAAATTAAAAAACTTTTATTAGATGCAGAGAAAGAAGCTTTTGCTCAAGAAGTAGAAGACAGAAAATCTGCACGTGCAATGTATAAAGATGACGCTATTATACAGAAAATATTAGCAACGTTATTTACTGTAGCATATTTTGGTATTAGTTTTGTAATGTTTCAACACTTTGTTAATGGTAGTATTGACATGGGTGAGTTTGAAATAAGTTTTATATCTACAATATTTGGTGCTATGAGTGCTAAAGTTAACACTATTATTGACTTCTTTTTTGGAGGAAGTAGCAATAAAAATAACGAAAGCAATGGCAGTAATAACTAATATAGACGGTATACCTTTATATAATACTATACAAGAAGCTATTGATTGGGCTTCTTCTAATGGATATAGTGGTTATCATACGCATACGTATCAAGGAGAAGTTGGTTATATGGGTGGACAGACACACTCAAATGTAATTGCTGACATTGATACTTTACCACAAAATGTTACTACAATTACCTCTTCTATAGTTAATAATAGTGGTGGCGGATACTAGAAATATTTTTAGTACTTTTGTAAATAGATTAAAATCATAAAAAAATGGCACAAAATTATACGTTTACTGGAAGTCTTACAATGACTGCAAGTTCTACAACAGGCTATTCTGCAAGCATGAGTGGTTCTACAACTTTAAATATTACAGGTGTAGATCAAATTGCTTCAGGAAGAATAGATTGCGCTACAGGTTCTGACGCTACAATTATGGCGGCTCCTGGAGTTGGTAGAATATTGTATGTTAAAAACATGGACGATACTAGTACTTTAGAGATATATGAAGGAGCTTCAAGTGATAACGACTTAATAGGTGTATTAAAACCAAATGAGTTTTTATTTACTATTATAAGAGGTACTGGAACTACTACAGCTAGAGGAACTAGTAATGCAGTAACAGCAGAATATTTTGCGGTAGAAATTGATTCCGCAGCATAATTAATAAATTTTAAAAAATGGCAACACAAACAACAAACGTAACTGTTTCGGCTAGTTTTACTTTAACTGATTCCACAGGTAATATTGTTTTTAGTTTTTCCCCAAGCTTTTCTTCAGCAACAGATACAACTGGCGCTGCTATTACAACTGGTGAGATATTAACAAATGGTACAAGTGACACTACAATTAATTTAGCAAGACATCACAAGGATGCTATATTTGCTTTTATTAAAAACGTAGATGGTGACTATCCTGTAGCTGTTAAACCAGACGGTGATATAATTGCAGATCTTAAACCTACAGAGTTTATGTTTGCACCTGTACACATTGATGGAGCTGGTGATGCATCTACAAATTTAGATATAGACGCTACTACGGCTGCACAGAAAGTACAGTTTTTACTTTGCGATGGACCAAATACTGGAATTAATTCTGACGACTAATGCGTCTTCAGGTATTAAGATTTAGCTCACAAGCAGATTGTACACACGGTCTGCTTTTCGAGCTTACAGACATTGGTAAAAGATTTTTATGTTATACTTTAGAAGACGAGCATAGAGCTTTTAAGGTTAAAGGAGAAACTAGAATACCTAGTGGTACTTATAATATACAATTAAGAAAAGAGGGTGGATTTCATAGTAGATATAATAAAAAATACCCTAGTATACATCGTGGTATGTTGCATGTTGTTGATGTGCCTAACTTTGAATATATTCTTATACATACTGGAAATACTGACGAACATACTGCTGGTTGTCTTATCGTTGGAGACAGTCAAGAAAACAATCTTATTCTCCGCGATGGGTTTGTTGGTAAAAGTGTTAATGCGTATAAAAGGATTTATCCTGGTATTGTTAAGGCATTAGAAAAAGAAGAAGAGGTTACTATAGAATACATAGATTTCGATGGCATTAAAGACTAAAAATGAAGGAGAATTAAAAAGATTAAGTTATGATAGAGATAGAGATAAAAAATCTACTCCTTCATTAGCAGGTGATACAACACAAAGATTTACAACACCTGAATCTTCTTATGCTGCCGTTCAACAAAAAAGTGTTGAAGAAGAAGCTAAATATGCATTAACAGATGTAAATGTAATTAAAGATTTAGGTTTTGCAGAAACTACAGGTACTGTACTATATGAAAAAGTGTTTGATAGTATAATAGATTTAAGACTGCAAGATATTATATTTGTTAATAGTCATAGTTCTCAAACTACATCTTTTAGCGTGTTGTTATCTGAGTTTGATATATCTGAAGATCCAATAACAAAATTTCCTAATCAAGAATTAGAATTAGATAAGAGCACTGTTTTTTTATTACATGATTTTGATTTAAGAGCAAGTACAACTTTGGTTTCTGACCAGGCTACATCAAATCAAATTTCATTAAGACAAGCTGCATTTTTAGGGGATACAAATATATCTTCTAAAAAGAAACAAGTATTTATTTATGTATCTAAAGCAGTAGCAAACGGAACTATTGATGTTACTATATTTAAATAATTAACTAGTGTGTACATTATAATTTAGTTTAGCTTGTACACCATTGTAATATGACCATATAAAAGCAGAAGCCTTTTTAATATTACCAACAAAGCCTTTCATATCATGCCATTCATCAGTTGCAGACATTGATGATAAATTCCTAACCGTTAATCCATTTAGTTCTTCAACTGCTTGCATCTTATAAGCTTTGTTAGTGTGATAGTGTCCTCTGTGTACCTCAACATGCCTTACTTCACTCCACAGCTCTCTATAACGTTGAGAAACTATTCCTGGTAAATCATTTAACTTAGCTCCATCGCCATGATCGTTTACAATTAAACACTTACCATAATGAAAAGCTTTCATCATAGACATAGAATTATCTACAGTTACATTTTCATTGTTTTCATAATATATTTCTAACGCATCACCTATATGCATCATTGATTCTCTATCGTGGTTACCAGGTATTACTGCTATATGCACTGAACTTATATCTATAAGCATATTAACACACTCTATAAGTAGCTTTCTACCTGCACGATACATTTCCATATGTTTATTAGTATTAAACTGTGGTGTGCCCTTTGTTGTACTTGGTATAGGCCAGTCACCATCTGAGTTTAAAAAATCATTACCTACTACAAAAAGTATTTTGTCTATATAGAAACCACTAGATCTTTTAATTAAATGTTCTAAAGCATTTAACATTCTGTGTCTTGCTATTTCTAAACTATAATCATCACCAGATATTCCTATCTTACCTATATGTAAGTCACAAGCATTTATTTCTAATAAATGTGAGTCATCTTCTATAAAGCTTGAAGGTCTTATTGCTATGCTAGGTACAGAATCAAAAAGAGGAACCAAGTCTTCAACCAGTTCCTCTCTAATTTTTTCTATATTCATTGTTGGATCAACACGTTTTAACCAAGCCTTTGTTCTATACATTGGTATAGTTATTGGTCTTTTAGCTTTATCAAAACCTGTTACTTCATATGTACCTATATCGTATTTATCTACTTCCCAAGTATTTAAATCTACATTACAAGACTTTAATAAATCTTTTAACGATTTAACCCTTTTACTATCTTCACAAGTAGCTGTAGCAATATTTTTATCTTCATGAAATGTTGTTTTTTCTTTATCGTGCTGTGGATTAATTTTATTTCTTAATCTTCTTGCTATTCCTCTAACAGCCTCGTAGTTACTATTGAAAAGCTCTGCTGTTTGATTGTAATCTTTATTTAATTTTTCAGGATTTGCAATTAAATAATCTTTCAGTTTATGTAATTCGATCTTTTTCATATGGTGGTCCGAAGTCGTGTTGTGATTTTACAACGACCTTAACAGGCTTGAAAGTATGATTTTTTCTCCAAGTTTTTCGTTTGCTCATAGCAATATTTACTAACAATGGATTGTTCATAACGTCAGCACCTTTATAAAATTTAATTAATACATCCCTAATAACAACCTTAGATTTGTTTTTATCTTGTAAATGCCAGTCCGTCATCCAAATTGGAACCTTTTCTTTATTCATTATTTTGTTTACTTTTTTGGCAGCTTGTAAGGTGGCTTATTGTATTCTGCAATTAATGCTGAATCTATTTGTTTTATAAGAGCCACATAATATCTTCTTAATTTTTGCAATCTATCTTTTCTTGTCATTGTTATTAATTTGTTTTAATAATTTTTTAGCTTTTGCTCCATACCTATCTCTAACTCTATTTTTTTCATAAGTGTTTAAAGTGTCAGATTTAAATCCAAAATACATTTCAAACATATCATAGGGTTTAAAGTTTGTATTGTCTTTAATTATTTTATCTTTTGGATGATTCATATTGTTTTTAAAGTATGCATAGTTATTACCCAGGGATTACTCCCCAGGCTTTAACTCCCAAATTGAACTAATTTTAAAAACGATAACTGAAAAAAAGTTACTCATAATAAAATATGTTCATGCTATCAAACCGATGATAACATTAAGAACTTCTGAAGTTAAAGTGATTCAGTCACTTTTTTTATTATTTTAATTCTTGAGGAGTTTTATATTCTTTCATGATTGTTCTTCCTTTAAACACATCTTTAGGTGGGTTCATACCAAATTGTATTTGAAAGCCTATGTCTGTATTTATAATTTTTGGCAGTACAATTTTTTTACTATCCAAATCTCCTGACCTGTTATAAGAAATTACTTTTTGTATTTCTACACCCATTAGTTTAAATTGTTTTTCTTGTTATATAAATTATATAATTCTGATTCTAAATCATCGTATTCATCATCATCGTATACAAAAATTAACTTTGGTATTTCATCACCATTCAACCAATCATTACAAGTGTTATACATTTTTTGAACTAATACTGATTCTGGATCAGAAGATTTTTTCTCCTTTGACGTTAGCTCTACTTCTAGAATTAATTTCATAATTTTCTTTTTTAATCGCTACTTTCAAAAGTACTAAATATCCAATTAAGTCATCAACAGTATCATAAGTATTTATGTTCAAACCTTTGTTAGCAACTCGCATAAGCTTGTCATCTATTCTAGCGCAAAGGTTTTCTGTGGCTGTTCCTTTAGCAAAAATATTTGCAGGATTTAATGCACTATCTCCATAATCTAAGTTTTTATTAATTAATAATTCCTTAATAGAATCACAAGCTTTTCTTATTTCCAACCTCATGTCGGCAGATTCTTGATTTTTATTTATTTCTTGTCCCATATTATACATTAGTCTAATTTAGATTTTAAATGATTTATTATTTCATTCATTTTTCTTTTGTAAAACAACTCAAACTCTACGTATTCTAAGTTGCCATTTTCATTTGTTTGTTTAGGAGATTGTTGCTCCCATAATCTATACATTACTGCACGCATTCTTTGTGCTGGTGTTTTAGTTTCAAACTCCATGTCAATACTAGCAGACTCTACTGCTTCTATCTGCTGCTCTGTAATGGGAGCAGAAGACAAAACTACAAATCCTGGTTGTTTCAGTACGCTGTATAAATTACCTACTGTTTCTGGTGCTAATTCTGGAGTTCCTAATGAAACTCTTAAACTGTTGTCTGCTAATGTGCGAATGTTATCAACTCCGCCTTCAAATACTATTGTCTTTCTCATATTCTTGTATAATTAATTGTTTTAATTCTATTATTATATCCATTATCTTGTCATAAATAACATCTACATCATCTTCATGGTTACCATTATTTATAATTTCATCATCATAAATTTTGGCTATTCTAATAAGTCTATTAAATTTTTGTTTTGCTCGTTTAGAATTTTTGCCTTTTAAATTATATAGTTGTTCATTAAAACACCTGAACATAGCTATACACAAAACTAAATCTATGTCTTCTTCTTTGTGTAAAAGCTTATCTACTTTTTTCATAATGTTTTACTTTTCATATACTCTATATTTTTTCTTATATCCTCATAATCCTCATTAGTTGTTTTTAACACATCAATTATATTATCTTTATGTTTACTATTTAATAGTAAATCTATTAACCATTTAAGTTCTCCATATTCGTCAGAGTTTTCTTCTTTAAACCATTTTATATAATTGTCTATTTCTATTTCATAATTGTTGTTTTCTGTTGTGTTCATAATGTTTGTAATTTAATTCTTTTCATAAATTGATCTCTAGGATCACGTGGGACATGATCAAACCATAACCTACCTATAAGCTCTTGTGCTTCTTGTCTAGTTTCTGGTAGGTTTCTAATTATCCATTCACTAACGTGTGGATCATAAGGACATAACTGTAATAATGATTCTATTTTATCTTCTTGCCACCATTGTATTGAGTCTACAATTGGTTCTTTTTGATTATTAAATATTTCGTCTAATTCCATTTTATTAATATATGTTATACCCAGAGTTAGGATTAACTAACCCTGGGAACAACCAATCAAATAAAACAATGAAAACCTGGACAGGAAGTCCAGTAAGAAAGATATTGCAAAGTTACTAATTAACTTCGCTATTCTCCAAGTTTTCTTTGTCGTGTTTTTTAAAGTCTTCCATTCTTTCGTCAAACTTCTGTACATTTTCTTTTATCCATCTAGCAAACTCTTTTGAAAAGTCAGTAGCCGTGTCTTCATTGTATTCTTTAAAATACCATAATGACAGTAAATGTTCAAAGTATTGTACAGATGATCGCTGGTCGTCTAAAAGTCTTTTTACCAGTACAGGTATATTTACTTTTGCTCCATCAATTTGTATTTCAACATTACCTGTTTCTAATTGAGGTTTTTCTACTTTTGGTGTTTTTCTTTTTGCCATGTTATTCGTTAATTAAGTGTTCTAGTTTGTTAATTTTGTTTTTAAGTTCGTTGTTTTCCGCCCTTAACTTATCGATTATTAATATGCTAGTTTTTCTGTCCATGTATTCTTGGACATGTTCTTCTTGCATTTCTTCAATTACTTCTAAATCTATTACAGCACTAAAGCTTACCTCTAATAAATCATACATATTTTTATAGTCTTGATAGTATGCATAATCTCCATCATGATGTTTCATATAATAAAGACAAGATGTTCTGTCTCTATTTATAAAATTAGCTATGGTTTCAGGATGCATACCATACTTACCCCAAAATATATTACATATTGATTTTCTTAAAAGTACAAGATCTGCTGTTTTCTTTTTAGATAAAATTACTTTTTTATTTATACCAAGCAAAGCATTACATATATCAAATATTTTATCTGCATATATGTCAATTACCCTTTGGCTCCATGTTTTGTTATTCCTTATAAAAGGAAATGTATGGACAGGTGGTTGTATCATATAATTGTAATATATACTCCTGGCTTTTCTTTATCATATTCATATTGTTCAAATACTGGTATTATAAACTCAGCATTATCATCTTCTATCCATCCATTTTTTACCATAAGGTCTTGCACTGTTTGTGCTGGATTTATATAGTCGAACTTGTGTTTTGACTTTCTTATAAATTTGAATGATATTTTCACAGGAAATTCATGTTGTTTTAATTCTTTTTTAAATTGATTTTTATACTCAAGGTAATACCCCTTAGACTCTTTAATGTAATTCATTACTGTCTTACTATTAATAAGCATTTTTCCAGTCCATCTTTTAGAATTTTTGGAACTTGGGACATTACCTGGTATAAAAATTTTCATGCATCAAATATACAATTTTTTAGAATGGTAAATCTTCTCCATCATTTGTTTCATAAACCACACCATTGTCATTAGTAGATTTATTAGACGCTTCACTCCAAACTTTATGCAACTCTAGAAAGTCTTTATGTTGATCAGGTGTAAGCTGTTTGTTATATTTAGCATCGTACTTTATAGTCTGTCCCATCTTTTTACTAAACTTATATTTTAGCGATGTTCTAACCATAGGCTCATTAGTCTCTCTATCTGTTCCTATATACTCTTCTGTACAGAATACACATTGCAATCTTTTACCTGTTGATTCCTTCATAGAATCTTCTATATTAGAAAAATCAGTTACACCAGCATTAACTAAAAACTCTTTTAATAATTTACGTTTAAAATCAGCAGACTCAGGCTTATCACTATCTTTTGGTTGATAAAATCTAGGTGTAATTTTTCTACCATCTTCTGTAAATACAGAAAACTCTATGTATGGTGTACCACCTTTCCAATTAGGATTATCATGTTCTGTTTGTATACCATTAATTGTACAAATGTAAGAACCAGGTGTTTTTAACCACTCTACTTTTTTGTATTCTTTTTTGTTATTATTGTTTTTACCGTTTGAAGTTTCTACTTCGTTTAAATTCCAATTCATAATTTATTTATTTAAGTTTGATTTGATTCTGTGATTGTGTATTGATATTGTAAACCATATTTGACTGTATATAATATCGTCTATATCTGATTGTGAGTTTATAGATAGTTTATCTCTTAGATAATCCATTATCTTGTTTGTAAGCTCATCAGTATACTCAGTGTTAGTGAAGTTATAGGTAGCTTCTAAAGCTACTAAGTCTTCTTGAATTTCTTTATTTGTCATTTTTTACCTTCCAGTTTATGTAGTTAGTTAGAACTGTTCCATCAAAGATTATTTTATCTTTTTCTTTAGCATAAGGATATTCTTTACCCTTGTATTCTTTAGTTGGTATTTGTTGTATATCTAATCTGTATAAGAATCTACCTATACCCCAAGACACACATGCACGTTTAAATGCGTCAGATGCATGTCCTTTGTTTTTTTCTACATTAGATTCAGATCCTGTGTCTGATTTCCATACCCAATGTCCATCTACAAATATTCCAACTTTACACATAAGCAATCCACAAGCTTCATAATACTCAGTTGCCCAGTTGCCTGGACCTATTACATCATCTAATAAATCTTGTGCATCACGTGCATCTATATATGCTACGCAACTTGCTTTACCATAACGTGCAGATTGTACACGCCATTTGTATGGTAATTCTTTTTGTAAATCTTTTAAATTAACCTTCTCTTGTTTCATAATCTTTATAATCTTTTTTGATTGATTTTGATGCTCTTGTGGCTACTACTATTTTTATAAAGCCACGTATCATTACAGGAGCATTTTTTGTAATAAGATGTACACCTATTTGAATAAATAGTTCTTTAATAGCATCTTTAACGACAGATGGTTTCTCACCTGTGTCATACGCTACCTCTTCGTAAATTTGTTGTAGTTTAGTTTTAGTTTTCATTGTTTTCTAAACGATGTACAAATATAGTTAATAATTGTTAATTATCAAAAGTATTTAACAATTTAATTGTTAAGTAACCAATGACACCTATAATTGTAATAGGCAATATTATTAACTTTATAAACAGTGCAATAAAGAGTGCAAGCACTGTAAATATACCGTATTTAAAACCCTTCGCTTGACTCATAGTCTTCGAATTTAGTAAGATTAGCTATAAACTTTAGGTTGATTTCACCAACACCAATGTTCCTACCTTTTGCAAATATAATTTTAGCTAATCCACTTGTAGGATTACCGCTTTCATCTTCATGCAAACCATAATATTCGGGCCTGTATATAAGAGCAACTATATCTGCTGCTTGTTCTATTTCGCCTGACTCACGCAGGTCGGCCATAGTAGGCTTTGAGTTATGTCGCATACCAACACCACGATTAAGCTGTGATAAAGCTATTATTGCAACATTAAGTTCTTTTGCTATGTTCTTTAAAGCTCTTGCAACTTTACTTACCTCTTGTTCTCTAGAACCACCAGAAGCAGACACTAATTGTAAGTAGTCAACAAGTATAAGCTCTACTTTATTTGTAATAGCGTATTGTTTAATTTTAGATAATAGGTATGATAGACTTGTTTGATTACAGTCGTCAATGATAATAGGAAGATTTTCTATTTTAGTTACTGATTTATTAATCTTCTTCATTTCTTCTTCGTCAAGAGCTCCTTTGCGTATCCAATGACTATGTACGCCAGAATCTAAACTTACCATTCTTTGTATAAGCTGTAGACTTGACATCTCGTAACTAAATATTGCAATACCTTTATTTGCTAACGCAGAATTAAACGCTGTTGTTACTGCAAAACTTGTTTTACCCATTGATGATGCGCCACCAATTATAACTAAATCTGTTTTTTGCCATCCATTAGTAAAATCATCTAACGATTTGAAACCTGTAGTAATACCAGATATGCCATCTATACTACGTCTTTTTGCTAAATCATCTGTAAAATCTATTAACTGTGTAAGTAATGATTGTTGTTTGTCATCGTTAGGATTATTAATTTTATTTTGAAGAGCATCAACCTTGTCTTTAATCTTATCAATCGAATCACTATTTTGTAAACTATTATTAATTTCTATTATACTACTTGCTAAAAGTTTTCTTTGAGATGTTTCGTATAATTGCATTATCCCTGTTTGGAACTCATTGTGCATTAACAGTGGTTGATTGACAAGACTAACAAGACTTTGGTTGAGTTGTTTCTTATTACCTATTTCTTTGTTAAGAGATAAAATATCTGGATTAATACCTTTATCTACTAGCTTAACAAAAGCTTTGTATATGAATACATTATTAATGTCTTCAAACATTAATGAATTGAACGTTTGTGCATGTTCAAAATACCTTTTTGAATCTTGGACAATATTTCCAAGTATCATATTTTCTACTTCATAAAACATATTTATTTAATTGGTTTGCTAATTTATGAATTTATTCTTTTTGATCTCATTAATTCTTGTAAATCATAAGATTTTGATTCATTATTTCTATCACGCTGTAAGTGTCCTGTAGTGCTTTGACATTTAAAATGTCCACCCATTGTTTTGTGCGTAACAAAACTTCCTGCTATATGGTCATAAAATTTGAATGTGTCAAGCCATGGTAGATATTGATACTCTTCTTCAGGTATTTCTATCCTATCATTATAATTATTAGTAAGATTTTGTACTACCATATTGAGTCTTTGTTTTATATCTTTAGGAGTTTCAATATAACACGCACCAATACCACCTTTACCGTTAGGCTGTATAAGTGTATTATTAGTGTATGAATTAAGTTTTTTCCTAATTACATGATTATCTACGGCCCACCTGTGAAACAATATCTCATAACTATTTCTAACAGTATAAACTCTGTCCATTACTTTAAAGGAATCTTTACGCCTACGATTGTAGCATTTTTGCCATAGTATTGCTCTACCTAAAACAAGATTGTCAGAATTAAGTAAAACTAATATTTTTACAGAGTCGCCCATTTGTGCATAAAATTCTACTTTCTTTTTGTCAGACTCACTACGCATACATGAATGTCCAAGTGTACCACAGTCTTCAGCATAGCTTGACCAATGATATGCTTTAGGTATGTCTTTTGCATCCCACACCTCAAACCTATTAGCATGAGGCCCATTGAACAATAAGCTATCTTCGAACATATTACGTTCACTAGTACTCCAGGGATGATAATATCCTGATCTAATTAACTTTTCTAATGCTCTACCAAAAGTAGCAATTACACCTTTTGATTCACGTAAACTTTCAGATTTCATATTTTCTGAAATAGAAATACTTTTGTCAAAATGTTCAGAATAACCATTAGCTTGTTGTTTTAACATCTCATACAATTTATTAACTGTAAAAAATCCAACTCTAGTAGGGTCGGTTATACCTGTTGATAATGATACTGGCCATTCTAAAACATCTTCACTAAAAGCTTGGCCATCAAGTATACCATTATGATAATTACGTAAAAATGTATGTAAATTACATTGTGGTAATGAATCAAACAATTGACTTAGTTTTGGATCAATCCTAAATAAACTTTTTACATTGTGTAATTCTAAAAAACCGTATGGTATTTCATAATCTTTCATTGTTCTTAAGTCGAACATATCACAAGGTAGATACTCATTTTCTCTTGTATACCATCGATGCCAATCTGAGTTGATTCTTTGTCTCATGTCAGTTAGTTCCCAACATGGAGAAACTCTATAACCATCAAACATATGTTCTTGAATAATTGCAAATTCTTGGTTAAGATCTGCATACGACCATATTAAAGTTGCTAAACTTTTACTTTTGTGTTTTCCATTTGCTTCGAGATATTCAAATACCTCTTCTTCAGTATTAAACTTTTTAAATTTTATCTTTTGCATAATTAAAATGGTATATTAACTTGTTTCGGATTTTGATATGGAATCTCTAAAGGCTTGTAATACATCTTGTCTTCTCCAGGACTATAATATGCTATTAGCTCTGCAAACTCTGTGTCATACACGGGATATATGGCGTCAGGATCTACGTAACCCATACCTGCATAACCATAGTTATCTAAAAAATCTATTCCATATTCTACATTGCATCGATTGCAATTTGGATTAACACAAACTTTATGTGAATTTATTATTTTTAAGTCATCTACACATTCTTTGCATTCATTAACATCTAATAGGTTAGCCTCTGCTTCGTTGTAAATTTTATCACCATAATAATCTACTCCATAGCTTCTATTCCAATCTGCTTCTTCTTGTTCCTGTTCCCATTCTTTTGCATAGTCTGTATATGGTTTAGTTTGGACATCAACAAATTTTCTTTTATGTATTTTTGTGTCAACCACACCTTGGTAAACTTGATATTTTTCTTCAGGTTTATGATATTGTTTTTCTAAGCCAAGTCGGCTGGATATATCAAACATAAGTCCAAGAGTATTTTCTGCTTCTTTGACTATTACATATTCTTCATCTTGATGTGCATTGTAATAACCTGAGCTAATATTTGACATACAAACATTGATACCGTCTTTTTTAAGCTGTCCAACATCTGTAGTAAATGTTTTTGAAAACTTAAATCCTCTGTTTTTTACTAAATCTTTAATTTTTGTACGAAACTTTTCATCATTCATTTCTGTACCATTAATATCCATAGAGAAATCTTCGTTACCTTTTCTGTCTGTTTGTAATGCATAGCCTACGTCTGCAAAGAATAATTTGTCAGCTTTGCTTGAGCCAACGCATCCAACTTCTTCTGCAGCAAAGAATGCTAACTTACACACATCTAAGTTTGCAATAAGATTAAGACAGGCCCATATACCAACTTTATCATCTGCACCACAACCCGCTGGAATTGTAAACTTGCCACCGTATTGTTTTTGTATAGCATTTGTATAGCCAAATAAAGTGTCAAGACCTTCTTTAGTTTTACCTTGTCCAATATGTAGATGATCTATTATACTATGAACTGTGTCTGTGTGTGATACAAAACATGGATAGTGTTCATTACCACTAACGCTACCCTTGGTAACATATATGTTTTGTATTTCTTGAGATAAAAGTTTAATTGTTTCTACATGATAGTTAATATCATGATTTTGTTTTTTTAACAATTCCAATTGTTGTATTATGTACTCTATCATTGACGATTCTTGATAAGAAGCGCTTTGTACTTTTAATATTTCTGCTAATTCGAACTGTATTTTCATCATATTAATCTTTTGTTTATATTGTTTTTAGCTTGTTCTGATTTTTTCTGTCTTTGTACCCAGTTTTTACCTCGTAGTCCTGGATATTTTTCTTGCAATAATCTACTACATCTTTCTATAGATTTTGGTTTAGGATATTTTTTATATATAAACATATTTTGTAATAATTCTTTTGCGCTTATATCATGATTATTCATAGAGTCCCATATTATTCGAGCTACTAATCTTTGGTCGTCATCTGCATAAGCAATATCTTCTTGTAAGATATTTGATACTTTTGTTTTAAGACTGTTTACTTTCATTGTTCTAAAATTTGTTTAATTCTTTTTACTAATGTATATGCACTTATACTTCCCATTTCAAATTCTTCAATTTGATACAATATTCTATCTTTCATTTTTAAAAAACATTTCAGATACATATATAGAATCATGTATGTATGGAGTAAAGTTTAATATGAGCATATCATTGTTTCTGTTTGTTTGTGATACACTCATGTTTGATGTACCATCTTTACAAAAAGCTTCTACTACTCTGTAAGTTTTGACTGTATCTCCATATTCTTTATAGTCGCCTATAACTAATACCGTCAATACTGTATCAGGTATTGTATATTCTAAATACATTTCATCAAACGGATAATTATTACCATCTTTAACTATTGCAAATTCTTTTTTACCAACGACAACAATATAATTTTTTGACATTTGTGCGTATGATGCTAACGAGAATGTTAGTATGCATAATAAACTACTTAATTTTTTCAGCATGTTTTCTATTTTCTAATTCGTAATCTTCTTGTAACAAGTCAACTTTTTTGACTATATTCTTTTTACTTGGTAATGAACTAAAGATTTTACTTTTAGTCTTTGTTATAGCTTTAAGTTTTTGTGCATATGTATGCACGTCTTTAGCTAAATGACTGCGTATATCTTCATAGTTCTCACCATCTTGTAGTTCAGCCACTTGTGTGACATTCCATTTTTCTGATTCGAAGTTACCAGTGTTAATTGCCACAGAGTAACTAATACTAATCTCTTTAATCTTCATCTCTATTATGTTCTTGTGCATCCTCTCGTCTGCGCTCATTATATTCGTATTCACTAATAATAGTATATTGTGAATCGTCTTCTTCGCATTCTGAACATCTCATATATTCTTCAGCGTGTTCTTTGCAAGAGTTACATATGTCGGTTTCTGCAAAAAATTGAGAATCACAACAATTACTTGCTCGGCTTCCTTCTTCATCCACGCCACAACAGCTGGTAACCTCATCAGAGGTAAAGCCATCGTCTTGTGGATTAGACAGTTTATATTTATCATAATTCATTACCACCATGCCCAGTATAGAATTTTGTAACCTTTTTTAATGTAGTCCATAGATTTATCTATAGACTCTAAGTCTTGTTCTTTGTAGTGGTCACAAGCATCGTCTCCCCAAAAGAATCCAGCTCTTTCTTGTAGTGTGCCTGTTAGTATTTTGGTTTGAAGTTCAAGTAAATCTTGATGCGTAACTTGTAATTTATGCTGTGCATTAAATCCACCCATTGAACTAGTATAAGCGTCACCACCTTTATCTGCATACAAATTATCAAACCAACCATGAAGATATGGATGTTTACGCCAAGTTGTTATGTCTACTTCTACAGATGGTTTGTATTTAAAATCTATATGTTTTCTGTTTCTGCCTTTGTAAGCAATTAATCCATGATCTAATCCCATAATTATTTTTTTAAATATTGATAAACTCTAGCTTGTGTTAAGTCTAGTTTTTTTGCTATGTCACTTACTTTGTAACCAAAGAATCGTAACATTTTTGCGTAATACGCTTTTCTTTTAGTGCTAAACTTTTTAAGTTTTCTCCACTCTTTTAATTTACTGTTGTAATTCATAATTATTTTGTTATTGTTACTTGTGTTTCTAAAAATTCTAATAAATATTTTGCGTAACTAGTTGCAAACACTTCACCCTGAAAGGTGAACTCTTCTTTTTTAGATGCAACGGCTATGTCGTAAGCCTTTTTTAATAATGCTACATTTTTTGATGTTATCATCATATTATTTACCGTAATATTCGTCTAGTGCACGCTGTTTACGTGTCTTTGCTTTTTTCTTTATAGGTTTACTTTTTTGTTTTTTAGTTAAACCTCTTTTGTTAAGTACCTTGCGTCTGTATACAGAGAATATAAATCCACCAACAAAACTCGAACCTGTTAACACAGTCGAACCTGTTAGTATCATTGGCAATACTAATGTTAGGCATATGTCCCAGTAAGGACCATACTTTTTAATCTTATTGTAATTATTCTTGTATACATCTAGCAGTGTAAAGGTATATACACCAGCTGCACAGCTACCTAACAGTAACCATGTAAAAAACATTATTGTTCTTTGTCCAGGTCTTTTTGTTTTTCGAGCTCTTGTTCACGAGCTGCGACTTGTTCTGCTGTTTTTAAATCTTGTTGTCTTAACATATCGACATCATATAACAGTTCTTTTAAAGTTCTTCTTTTTATTTCTCTTCTTAATTCTCTTAACGATTCTTTATTTCTACCCATTTTTTATTAAATTATAAATTATTAATGTAGTCATTGTAAGAAGCACAGCATATATAATGAGTGCTTCAACGATTGGCTGATGTTCTTTCATAGTTTATCTCCTAGTATTTTAAATATAATAAGTAGGTTAGTAACTAATGTGATGGTGTTCATCCATTTTTCTTTAGTTATCTTAGACATCTTGCTTCTCTTTTGAGAAAATGTCTGCAAAATTAGCAAATACTTCATCCATTTGTTTATTAGGTTCATCTTTAGTTTCAGGTTCTTCTTTATTATCAATGTTTGATAACTTAACAACCGTGTCTATAACATCTTTAAGTGAGCTATGCATTTGTACCATTTCTTCAAGAGTGTATTGCACCTCTATCTTGCCTAGTTCAAACTGTACCTCTTCGCTGATGTTCATTTTGATATTCTCTAATTTAAATTTCATATTATTTAAGTTTTGTGATTCTAAAGTTATTGTTTATTGGTTTTCTGGAAGCTGATAAGTATTTACCTATCTCGCCCTTTACGTTAGCAAACGCATCGCGATATTTTTTTATACTTCCAAATGTATATTCTGTGTGAGTATCCCACAATTGTAATTCCTGTTCTAGTTGTAGCTCAGAGCTGTAATACTTCTCGAGTATAATGCATGAGCGATGTTCTTTAAGATACTTGTACTTAACCTTCTTGACTTGATAGCCATCAGGATAACTTTGTACACGCATATTGTTAGGAACGACAATAACAATACTAGTGTCCTTATCAGTTCTGTAATAAGGGATACACTTGTTTGTTTGCTCCGCAAGGATTGCATTTGCTACGAAGTCTTTGTTTGAAATTTGAATAGTTGCCATAGTATATATTTAATTGGCAGTTCGGTAAATGAATACCTAACGAAATCAGTCGCTAGCTGTTGCTTTATAGTGTGTGCTCACTGTTATTAATACTTGATGATTGCATAATTAGACATTAGTGACATGTTACTATCTACGTCAAAGAACATAGACCTAACATTAGGCTTAAAGCTTTTTACTGCTTCGATTGCAGATGGAAAGTTATCCATACCTGCATGTATTACACGTTTGATTAACCAAGTAGTTCTCTCTACTTTATTACCACGTGTTTCAATAACAACTAACTTGTAATTGCTATCTTTTACTTTACTTATCAACCTATCATATTTACTAATCTCAGGAGTACATGCTTTTTGCACAGATCCTGTGTAGTAATTACTGCTTGATAAATCTTTTGATGATGCATAGTTTGCATCGAAATTGTAATCTCTCATCTTAATATATATTGAGAGTTATGCGACAATATTGTCTACGTTTGGAATGCGTTACCATTATTACTTATTCTTAATTATTAACTTAACTTGAAAATGTCTTTTTTTTTGTATAACTTTGAAGTCATTATCAAACACTTAAATAAATCAACTCTTATAAAACAATACTTAAACTATATAATTATACATAACTTACTGATACACAGTTACTTAAGTATTTATAGTACTTAAAATAGTATTAAAACTAGTGTTATTGTATAGAGGTATATTATATAACTCTTGTATTATTACATATAAAATCAATACGCCATAGTTATTTTTTGTATCTATCTTACTACTTATTAGTGTTAAAACAACTAGCCTTGTAGTAAAACCCACCCACCCACCTATAAATTATACATAACTGTACCATTTATCTAACAAAAATTGTATAACGCAATGATTATTGCAACATGTTTTATATTATAAGTTACTTAAGTTTTTCATATCATTCTCTCTTGCTTGTATAGCATCTAAGGCAGCAGTGTATGAGATCCATACATTACTCTTTACCCACTTGCCATCAGTAAAATTACTTTTGGACACAGCAATATTAGAGTCAGCAAACGCAGCACCATCTACAATCTTGTAGTATGTACCATTGTCTGTTGTCTTCTCAATCTTGTGAAGTCCTAACTTCTTGAGCTTGTTAAACACAGTAGACATCTTAGCCTCAGCATGTTCAAGCATCTCTTTTAGTTCAGCACCAGAGTATATTTCCATAAACAGGTTGGACTGAATGTAGTAGTCTGTAGTAAACCACTCACCATCCTTCTCAGTTGGTACACCAAGTATGATAGTACTGATGTCGTTAATCTTAGTATAGCCAGCTGAATAGCTTGACTTAAACTTAGTACGAGCAGATACAGAAATCTTACCTTCTTCGTGTAACTTAGTAACTGGAGTTGCAACTACTTGATTAGTGTTACGAACTCTGTTGTTAAAGTTCTCTCTGATTTGTTTTGCTGTCATATTTGACATATTGGTTCTCGCCTCATAACATAATAATGCGGACATCTAACGAGTGTGGTCCTGGTTAATTTTAAGTGAACCCTGAAGAGGAGTCGAACCTCTCCATGTTCCAAACAGGGTTAGCAGACTATATTAAATCTAATACGTCTGTTGCTTCAAGAGCTAAGAGTGCCATACCAGCTACTCTTGTATCCTTACGTAGGTTAGTTACACCTTTGTTACCAGCGTATCTCTTTGCTAGTGTAGAGTGTGCTACTGCTATAGGGTCTTGGATAAGACTTACCTTTTTAGCTGTAGCCTTTGCTACTTTAGATACTCTTTTTGAAACTGTTGATTTAGGCGACTTTGCCATAATAATAACGTGCCAATAAACATACTTAGATGACAGCTACACACGTTCAGCTGTAGTTAGTAATTAAAATATACCACGGGTGTATAAAAAAATCTGCATACACAGGGCGTAGTATGTAATATGTATGAGTGCCTCTCAAATGAAAAATTTTTTTTATTTTTGTAACATGGATGAAGAACAAATCACACAAATGGCAAAAGAGACTGGAATAGATGTCAAAGTGCTAAAACAATACATAAATAAACTTATTACAGAAGAGGGGTATGATGCTCGTAGTATTAAGAAAAAAACACAAAGCGTAAGTAGAGGTAGCAACACAGGTGTGGATGCGATTTATTATAATCAAAAATTAAATAATGAACCAGTATCTAAATATGTAGGTGATGATATATTTTATCCTTTTCCAACAAATGATAAAGGCGATAAGACAGGTATAGACTTTGGTTTTGGTTTAAAGTTAAAAGATAAGAATGGTAAGTTTTTATATCCAGAAATTGCAAATAGCGATGAAGATATAGCTAGACTTACAAAAGATGGGATGGACGAAAAAGAATACATGGGACATTTTTACAATGTGGTTAAAGGTAAAATAAAAGGAGCTGAAACAAAATATAACGATCATATTTTAAAAGGTGATTTTGATGCTAGTAGAACATTTAATAAACTTAATGATTACGAAAAACTTTTAATGGCTGATACAAATTACAATGTTGGATTAAAGGAATTTCCTATGATGATGGGTCATATAAATGCAAACAACTTACAAGGAATTGGACAAGAATATAAGCATTTTTCAAACGGACAAGCATTAGGAAGTAGAAACGAAATGAGAAAATCTTTTTTAATTAAGAATTTAGTTATGGAAAAAGGTTATTCTGGTAAAGAATTAGAAACTTATATGAGTAATGTTGCTGATACAGGTAAAGGTATTTTTAGTCAAATAGGAGATTACTTCGATAAAAATGTAAAACAACCATTGTATGCAAGCGATTTACCACAAGTAACTTTAGATATTCCGTTTAAAGATAGATCTGTTACATTAGGTGGGCAACCAGCTATGGAAGTTCCTACTCCCCGTGAAGATTTAAATGAATATAATGATAGTCGTATTAACCAATTATCTAAAGAGGAAATAGATCCTTACGGCATTAATTAAACATAAATAACATATGAATTTTTTTGAAAGTGCAGATGAAGGTACAGTTATTAAGCATTATGATAATGATACCTATGATGTTATATTGTCTTACGAAAGGTTAGACTCTTTAATTAACCACGAAACACGTGTTATATATGAATTATGTAAAAGTAAGTTTGTTATTAAAGATATAAAAACTACTGTAGACGATAACAATGTATGGAGAAATACATTTAATGTAGTTCCTAACAATTTTTAGTACTTTTGCATAAATGTATTTAGTTAATATAAATAGAGCAGGGGATATTTATAAGGACGATGACGGAGTGATGTTAGTTCTTGAGTTCCAAGAAGTGCTAAAGGCAGAAGGTTTAGGCCAGACAGCCATGAAGTGGGTGGCATTAGTTTGTGACTATGAAAGTCCATATAGACACTTTATTGAAGTTGAGAGAAAAAAAGCAGTTAGTAAAGACCTTTATGGTATTTACAAGTGGGAGGGTGAAACTAAACCAAAGGTACTAGCAGCTGTTGATAAATACAAAGAGTTGCAGTTTGATCCTTTAGACGAACAGCTAATAGCTTTTAATAAAAAGATAACGCAGTTTACTACCTATATGAACAATATGCATATAGATGAAGATACTGCTGAAGGTTTGCAGAAGATAATGATTGGTATCGAAAAGATATACAAGACTCGTCAGACGCTAGTAGACTCTATAGAGCGTAGGGGTGAAAGACAAAAGATTGCTGGTAATAAGCAATTATCTTTCTTAGAAAGAAGAAAAGAAATACAAGAGCAAAGTAAGGATAGTGCGTAATAGAAAAAAAGGATATACAAAAAAGAAACAGGACATAACTGTAGACTATTTACGTTATCGATTCAACTATTTTTACAAGCGAGGGGAGTGGGAGGATGCAAAAAAAGTGAGCGACAGGGCTAACGCCCTGTTTGGTAGGAATCTAGACCAGGAGTTTCATGCGAAGACACAAGATGATCCGCGTGATCCATTTGGAATAGGTAAGGCAAAAAAAATTAAATATGGGTAAAATTAAGGTAGATCCACAAAGGTACAGACCTGTAGCTAATAATGGACACCCTGACACTAATCCTGATTCTGTTGAACATCAAGAGTATTGGGACCAAGAAATGGACAGGTGTATTAATGGTTACAAGCCAAAAGGTATGAAGAAAATATCTGGCAAGTACTACTTCTATCTTAACTACTATAAAATATTAGGTAATGATGGCGAGAAAAATTCTCGTAAGACTTTAATTAGTCCTTGGTACAGGGAAATGGATCATGAGTATTTTGATTTATTTGAAACTTGTAAAAAAGAAGAGAAGGGAATGATTGTCATCAAAGCCAGGGATAAAGGGTTTAGTTATATGAACTCTGGACTGATTGCACACGAGTATACGTTCTTTCCTTATAATGATGTAGGTATAGCAGCTGGTCTACAAGCTACTGCTGATGCGTTCTTTGACAAAACTAAAAAAGGGTTAAATGCAATCCATGGAAACTTTAAACATTCTGTTTTAAAAGATACTGATGGTATGTTACGTTCTGGTTATAAGCAAAAGAACAAGAATGGTAAATGGGAAGTTGGAGGTTTTCAGTCTACAGTAATATGTAGAACTATGGATAATCCAGAGGTTTTTAAGGGTGAGCGTGTTTCGTTAATGGTATTTGAGGAAGCAGGAGAGTTCAAACATCTTAAAAATGCTTATATGTCTTCTAAGGCTTGCTTTATGGATGGTAATGTACAATTTGGCGTACCAGTCGTAGGAGGTACTGGTGGTGACATTAGCAAAGCCTCAAAAGATTTTATGGATATGTACTATGAGCATGAAGCTTATAATCTTATTCCTATGTTTATACCAGCGTCAAGAGCTTACTATGGATACTTTAATGTTGAAACTGGTAAAGAAGACGAGCCTGGTGCAAGAAAAGTTTTACTTGAGGAAAGAGAAAACATAGCTCAGTCTGGAGATAGAGAAGCATTTAACCTACATATACAAAACTACCCATTAGAAGTACAAGAAGCTTTCTTAAATACTAAGACAGCAAGGTTTGACAACTCTAGACTTAACGCACAGCGTTCAAGAATATTGTCTAGCAAGGATTATAGAAGTCAAATACAAAGTGGTTATTTAGATTGGGACTTTGATGGCGAAGATGAGTTTATAGTTAAGTGGCGACCAAATCCTGATGGGCCATATAAAATTTTACACCATCCTAATCCTGATTATAAAGATTTAGATATAGGTGGTATTGACTCATACGATCAAGATAAAGCTGGATCAACTACATCTTTAGGTTCTGCTATTATATACAGAAGATTTTTAAATACAGAAACACCTGGAGATATGGTAATAGCAGACTATACAGAAAGACCAGATAAAAAAGAAGACTTTTGGGATGGTTGTTTAAAGCTAGCTGTATACTATAATGCAAAGATGTTAGTTGAATACACTAAGATTGGTATATTAGATTACTTTAAAAGAATGAATGCATTAAAGTATCTAAAAGAAAAACCACAATCAGCACACTCACCTAATACTAAAACTAGAAATAGATATGGTGTGCATATGAATAAACAAGTTAAGTCTTTAATGGAAGATTTAATGGATGACTATATAAGAGAAAGTGTAGATGATATATGGTTTTTAGATTTGATAGAAGAACTTACATCATATGGTACAAAAAATACTGACCGTGCTATGGCGTTTGGATGTTGTTTAATTCACAATATTGACAACTACAAAAGACAGGCAAAAGCAAAAGAAGAAATAATAGAAGATATTGGCTTTAGCAAATATACAAGAGGCGCTAATGGAATGCCAATAAAAGTTGACATTAATAAAAGAACAGAAGAAACATATAAATTTTAATTATGGACACAAGCTCATACCAATTCCCACCTCAACTCCTACCTGACTCAGAAAAAGATCAGGATTGGTGCGAACAAATGATAGACGCAGTAGCTGGACACATCTACGAAGACAATAGTGTATTTGAAAATAGTGTGTATGAAGACATACAAAATTACTCTATATACAACGGAGATTTTGAACTTACTGACTATCAATATCTTACAGAGCAATATGGTTTTTCACAGCCAGCTAGATTAGTTAACTATCCAATTATACAACCTAAAATAGATTTATTATTAGGAGAAGAGCTTCGTAGACCTATGGATATGAAAGTGGTAAGTACTAATAAAGATGCTACTATTCGTAAGGAAGATATGAAGATAAAGTTACAGCTTAAGAAGTTTACAGAAACTATGAAGCAAGAACTTGTTCAGAAAATAGGTATGGAAGCTAAAACTATGTTAGACGAATTACCTATACCAGATGATATTCAAAAGTATATGGAGTATACTTACAAAGAAGCAGTAGAAGAAGTTGCACAAGATGGATTAGAATATCTAAATCAAAAGTATGGGTTTAGAGAAATATTTAAAGCAGGTTTTAGAGATTTGTTAGTTACTGGTAGTGAGTTCTATAAAATATACAACAAAGGTGGAGATCCATTTATTAGAAGAGTAGATCCAAGAAGTATAGCATATGATACAAATACTGATAGTGACTTTATAGATGATTGTCAATGGATAGGTGAAGAAAGATTTTTAACTGTAAACGAAGTACTTGATGAGTTTAGAGATCAGCTTACAGAAGAAGATGTAACATTTTTAAGTGAGATGGGACAAATATCTAGTCATAGTGACTATGCATCTTACAACACATCTATTGATTGGATTTCTTGGCAAAAAGGACAGCAAGCTAGAATTAAAGTAGTGCACTGTGAATGGAAATCTGTAAGAGCTTTGAAGTTTAAAATATCTCCAAACAGATATGATTCCGAAAAACCATTCTATAAATTAGTTCCAGACAATTATAAGGAAAAGAAAAAAGATACTATACGTACAAGATATATAGATGATATATGGATTGGTACTAAAATTGGAGGTAAGATATTAGTTGATTGCCGTAGAAGACCTAATCAAGTACGTTCTGTAGATGATCCAGGAAGTGCACATTTATCGTATGTAGGTTTAATTAAAAACAATACTACGGGTAAGAAGTCTTCTATGGTAGGACTACTTAAAAATATACAGATGCTATATAACATTGTTATGTATCATATAGAATTGGCATTAGCTCGTTCTGGTGGTAAGGCAGTAATATACGATGTATCGCAACTACCTACTAATTTAGGTATGGATATGCAGACTGTACTTTATCATTTAAAAACAGATGGTATTATACCAATTAACTCAAAAGATGAGGGTGGTCAGGTAGCCAACTTTAATCAGTTTAGTCAAGTAGATTTTACTCTTAGTCAATCTGTACAGCAAATGATTAATCTTAAAATGATGCTTGAAGATACTGCTGGACAAATATCTGGTGTTACAAAACAAAGAGAAGGTGCAGTTGGTCAATATGAGTACGTAGGTAATGTACAGCGTAGTGTTGTGCAGTCAGCCACTATTACTGAAAGTTGGTTTCACGCACACAAAGAGGTTAAGAAAAAAGTTTATAGTAGAGCTGTAGAGCTTATGAAAATGTGTTGGAGTGAAGGTAAAAAATCTTCTTTAATACTTGGTGATGGTGCTAGTAAAATATTAAGTGTAATGCCTGAAATAGCACTTAATGACTATGCTATATTTGTAGGTGACTCTGGTAAAGATGATGCTATAAGACAATCTGTAACACAACTATCACAGTCTGCATTACAATCAGGACAAGTTAGTTTGTTAGATGTTATTAGAGTTCTTAAGGCTGATACTGCTACAGAAGCAGAACGTGTACTTGAAATGGGTATGGAGGCTGTTAAAAAAGAACAGGCACAAGCTCAACAACAACAGCAACAAATGATGCAAGTTCAACAACAAGCTGAAGCAGCTAAATTTGAAAAAGAAGCACAGCTTAAGAAAATGGATAACGATACTAAAATTCAAGTTGCTAATATTCAATCACAAGCTGACATTAAAGTTGCTGAAATAGCTGACATGTCTAAGCGTGATATAGCAGACATGAAAGAAAAGGTAACTTTAGGAAAAGAAGGTAACACAGTAGAGAACTCTGAAAGTGATGCTGCTAATTCTTTTGAAAAAGTAAAAGATAAGGTTACTGAATAATTTATTATATTTGCAAATAGTTAGGGACTTAAATATTAACATATGTCAGAAAAAGAAACAAGCTTAGTAAATTCTGTTGATGAACAGACTACTCAGCAAGAAGAAAGTAAAACATTCGATGTCAATGCTTTTTTAGGAAAAGAAGAAGGTGAACAAGTAGACACCAATACAGATGATCAACCATATACAGAAGCTAAAAAAGACGAAGAGTCTGATGATGACTTTGATGGTTTTTCTTGGAATGAAATTGAAACAGAATCAGAAGAACAAGAAGAAACAAAAGAAGACGTTGAGCCAGAAGAAGATTGGGATGATGTTGTATTTAATAGAACAAAAGAAGATACAACTAAAACCGATGTTGATGAAAAAACTGAAGATACTGAAAAATCTAGAGAAATAGATTGGGCTAATGTAACTAAAGCTTTAGGTTTAAATATAGACACTAACTATAAAGAAGAGCTAGAAGCAATAGTTAGAAAAATGGATGCACAAGGAATTGATCCTATTGAAAGTGCAAAGCAAAATGAAATCATTGATAAAATGCAATCATTTTTAAAATTGACAGATAGAGATTTACTAGCTGAAGAAATGAGAAATGACGGTATGGAGGACGATGATATAGTATCTATATTAGATTCTATGGAAGATGCAGGAACTATCAAAAGAGATGCATTTAGAATTAGAAAACAAATCGGTCAGTACTTAGAACAAGCAAAGCTTGAAGATAAACAAACTGCTGAAAAAACTGCTAGTGAAAAGAAAGAAGCAATAGCAAATAATAAAAAACAATTACAAGATCAATTAAAAGAAATGAAAAGCTTCATGGGAGGCAGAGTAGGAAAAGAGGATATGCAAGAGGCGTATAAGTATATCGTATCTGGTGATATGCAAAAGGACATTTGGAACAGCCATGGCAATGCCGCGGAGGTTGCAATGTTTATGCTATACAAAGATAAGTTTGCACAAATCTTGCGTAGCCAAGGTAGAGAAGAGGGTAAAGCTGGAATCTTAAATATGATTTCATCTCCTTCTCGTGGTGGGAAAAACAAATCTAACTATAGACCAAAGTCTAAAGGATTTGACCCCAACGCTTTTATGAAGGATTAATTTAACAAGGGCAATGCCAAATGTAAGATTATGACTAAGTAAATAATTTAATTTAGTTTTTAATTTTTAATATTTAGAAAAAATGGCAAAATTGACATTTTCAAATTCACAGTACGGTAATGGTACTACTCCAGAAAACGCATTAAACAACGCGTTACTGCAGTATCCTGAGATTGCTAGTACTTTGATTCAACAGTTTCCTAGATACACACTAACATTATTATTAGAAAAAGTTGGTTTGTACGCTTCCGAAAAAGTTTTAGGCGATAACTCTTTTGAGTGGAAGGTTATGGGACGTTATAACAAAAAACAATTTATCGCATCAACTGGAGATTCTTCACATGCGGCAGGTCAGAAAGTAGCACTTACTTTCTCTGATACTTCTGGTGGAGCTGCAGTTAATTATTACAACTTATATGACTTGCTTCGTTTCCAAGATGGATCGACTGGTTTGATTGTAAGTGTTACTGGATCTACTTACCAAGTAGAATGCATTGATGCTGGTTCAAACGCAGCTAACGAAGTAGTTGGTCGTATTGGTTCTGCATTCCCTTACGGATCTAGTGGAGCAGATGTTGGTGAGAACTGGGCATACCCAGAAACTCATAAGAACTTCTTGACTATTATGCGTAAGAAATGTACAGTAACTGGTAAAGACGCTACTGATGTAACTTGGATTGAGAATAATGGTTCTCGTTTATGGTACTTCACACGTGAGCAGCAGTTAATGGATCAGTTTATGTATGAGCAAGAATTACAGAGATGGTACGGAAAGCGTTCTGTTGCATCACCTACTTCTAACTATACTTCTACTAACGCAGACATTTTCTCTGAAGATGTATCTGATCAGTCTTTAGCTGATGGTTCTGAAGGTAGAGTAATTATAGGAGATGGTCTTTTAGCACAAATCGACTCTTCAAACCAAGCTACTTATACTGCTGGTGCACTTACTGAAGACATCATTACTGAGTTCTTAGCTAAGTTATCACTTAACGCTACTAACTCTGAAGGTAATGAGTACTTAGTGTACACAGGTACTGAAGGTCGTTTAGCATTCCATAAAGCTATGAAAGATTTACTTATTGCTCCTTCTGGTAGCTTTACAGGTGGATCATTTGCAGGTGTAAATGGAGATGTTGAATTAGGTGCTAACTTTACATCTTACATGGCTTTAGGTAACAAAATTACTGTTGCTTACTGTCCAGTATTTGATGATAATCACATGCACGGATCTACATCTGGAACTAACGCATTTGGTGACTCAAGATTAAAAGAGTCTGCTAAAATGGTATTCTTAGATATGGGAAGCACAAGTGGTGTAAACAACATTGAGTTGATCACTAAAGGTGCTGAAGGTATGAATAGAAGCTTTGTTAAGAAATACGTAACAGGTATGGTAAATCCTTATGACGCTAATTCTATGATGGCTGCTAACGCTGATGACAAGTTCGAGTGTCACGTATTAGCTGAGTCTGGAATCGTTGTAAGAAATCCATTATCTTGCGGAATCTTATCTGTAGCATAATTAACTTAATCGGCTTACACAGGGAGGTTTAGACGCCTCCCTCTTTAAGCTTTAACTTAATAAAAGTCCTCTGAGTAAAGTAGGAGGCATTACAAAAATGTCTAAAAAATTTTTATATTTCGATACTGCATCTGATGATGCAACAGCATTTCCAGCGGAAAATATTGCTATGATTGACCAAAATGGTGATGGTACTATTTTAATGACGTTTGCTAATGGTGGTGTAACTGATGGTTCAGCAAAAACCGCTACAGTAACACTTAACGTTACAGGAGGATCAGAACTTAATTGCATTAAAGATATAGCGAGAGCTATAGCTCATGGTCGTGGTCCTGTAGTTATTATTGCTGACGACACTGATGGTGTATATGCTAGTACGCATATTACTACTTGTGGAGCTATTGCATTAACTGCATAACTTAACTGAATATTTAATCTTATAATTGTAAAAAAAAATGGCAAATTATATAAATCCCGATAGAAATATCGTAGTACCAGGACTAGATCCTGTAGTAAACTTCGCTAGCTTCAAACACAGAGTTGAAGATATTGCTGCTGCTAAAACGTTAAATGTAAAAGACTCAGGTAAAGTCTTTATGATTAACCAGGCTAGTGCATACGCAATTACCTTACCAGCCGCTACAGAGGCAGAAGCTGGTTGGTTTGCAACATTTATCCTAGGAACTGTTGCTGCTAACGCTGTAACTATTATAGTTCTTGATACTGATGGTAACAACATTCACGGTCATGGTATTGATGGTGAAGATGGCGCTGCACAAACAGTAACAGAAGGTACTGGTGTAGATGTAATCACTTTCATTAGTGGTGCTACTAAAGGAGATCGTGTAAGTTTAATATGTGATGGCACAAGCTATTATGTATTCTCACTTGCTGCTGATAAAGCTCACATAACTTTTAGTTAATAATTTTTAATTAGAGAGGGGTGAAATTTTGAGTAACCCCTCACTAATTTTTATAAATATGGCAGTATACAAATTAATAGATGGAAAGCTTGTGGATGTTAGAGAGATACCACAAGAAGATAAAAAGACACCGCACTTTAATGCGGGAATAAACCTTACTCCAGGGTTAAATTGGGGAAAACGTGGTTACCAAAAAAAATACATTTCTACTGACGAAAGTGGAAAGAAAAAAGTATTTTCGGAGAAGCGTAATACAGGAGAGTAATTAATTTTAAAATCAAAAAAAATGGCACATTTAGTTTACATTAAAGCAAAGAATTTAAAGAAGTTTAACTATGCATCTTTTGCTGCATATAAAAACAAACAAGGTAAAACAGTAAAGCTTATTGATCCAGATGGACAACCATTAGATAAATGGGAGCTTACACAATCAATGAGAGCGTTTGATTTAGATAATGAACACGACAACACAGTGTATCAATTTTTAAAAGATCATCCATTAATTAAAAGAGGTGGATTTACTTTTGTTGATACTAGAAAGAACGAAGAAGAAAATGCAGCAGCAGCTATTGCATCAGCAGAAGCAGTTACGCTTGCTACAAGTATGACACCATCAGAGTATGATGATATGGCAAGACTTATTGGTATATCTATACACTTTGATGATATTGTTACTAAAGCAAAGGTATTGCAATATGCAAACAAGAATCCTGAAAAATTCGTACAAACCTATAATAATAAAGATAAAGACTTTTATGTTTTCTTAAAAAAAGCAGAAGAAAAGAAACTTATATCTTATATTAATGGAGTTTGGAAATATGGTTCTAATAGTATAGGATTGACTGATGATGCTGCTATAGAGTGGTTAAAAGATAATAAAGATGTATATGCTCTTATGAAAAATGAACTAAGGGGTAATGCAACAGATAAAGTAAATAAAAAATCTAAAGTAACTGAATAATGACATTTGCTGAAGCTCACGAACATATGGACTTGCTTTTAGATAAAGCAGACCAACCCTATTTTGTATCTGAAGAAAAGGATAAATTTTTAAATATAGCTCTTTATGACTGGTTTGAAAAAGCAATGGATCAGTATGATGCTAATCCTGAAATATCTGCAGTAATAGGAAAGTTAGTGAGAGAAGAAACTACAGAGTTTGAGTATACAAATTTAATGTATTTTCATAATGCTAGCTATGGAGCACAAACTGTTCCTTATAGAGGGCCTGTAAATCTTGCTGGATCTACAACTTATGGTGTGCCAGTTAATACAGATAGAAGTTTATCTCGTTTCCCTATAGCACGATTAATACATTTACAAGTTAGATATGTAGATGTAGATGGAAACTATGGAAATTTTGTAGAAGCATCTAAGGCTAAATCAAATGAGGTGGGAACATTATCTAATGATGTTAATAGAGATCCATTTAATAAAGCTGACGACAATAATGTAAAATATTATTTACAAGGTCCTTTTTTTAAAGTATTACCTGTTGAACTTGCAGATGGAAAAACATTATTAGGATGGAGGTCTAGTGATGCTGATTATCCTGCAAACATTGGACAATGTAAACTTAGAGCTATAACGTTTCCTTTAGCTTGTAATGTTACTAATGGTGATATGGATTTTGCAGATATACCTAGTGATCCTGCTTCGTGGGGAACTGCTAATTGTCAAATAGGTTCTTTAACTTTTCAACAAAATAGAGATACTACTTCGGATTTAATAACTTATAGTAATAGTCCAGTAGGAGCGCAAGCTTGGGGTTGGCCTATACATATATGTCACGAAATAGTACAAAATGCAGTTAGATTGATGACTAGTAATATTGAAAGTGATAATTATCAAAATCAATTTATTGAGGCACAGCAGAGCAAATCAACATAACGAGCTTTTTGCTCCCTGCGCATTGATAGGTCTGATTGTTTATACATGACGGCCTATCTTTGTTTATAGAATAATTTATCTTAATTTTGCAGTATGGCTACATTAAATGAAATAGCATATAATATTAAAAACCTTGCTTATGGAGGTAGTACTACTACTTCAGAAGAATCTGTAGGTATAAGACAAATAAAATTTTGGATACACTATTACAGAGCTATGCTTATAAAAGAAGAAAGCATGGGCGGTAGAGGTGTGAATACACATTTTTTTCAAGAAATATTATTAGGATATGAAAAAGATTATAATGTGCTTATAAGTAAAACTTGGGCAGATTATGTAACGACACAAGTTGAAGATTCTTTAGAATTTATTATATTTTCAGAAAGAACAATAAATTTATCTGGAGCAGATTCTGAGGTAGTATACAATGAAGATTATTATGGTAGAGATTTTAAAAATCAACACACTTATGAAGAAAGTGGTGACTATGGTATAGCAGTTATAAATCTTCCAAATCTTTTGCATGTAGACGGATACGGTATTAAAAATTTAAGAGTTAGAAGAAATCATAATAGCATTGATTTACCAATTGTTAGTATTAATGAATGGAGAAATAAAAAGTATAATAGATTTACATCAAAAAGTCCTGCAGCTTCAATATTAATATCTGGAAATGAAGATAAATTAATAGTTGGCAATTTAAAATCTGTTTATAGAGAAGCTGTTGGAGAAAGTTATGATACTCCAATAAAATATAGATTTTATGCTGACGCTTTATATGCAAATCCAACAGACAATGATAGTTGGATTAATGATGATACAAAATATCCAATGCCAGATGTTTTAATAAGTGAGTTAAATAAAAGAATACTTACACAAGAGATGGGCGTTGTAATGCAGTCAAAAGAAGATACAATTGATGACGAAAGAGATAGCACAAATGTACAGCAGGCGGTACAAGGACAAGTACCTAACCGTCAAAAACGTACACGATAGTAGTAGTAAAAAATTACCTTATACTAGGTTTTACAAAATAGTAAAAAGGTTTTTTGAAATATTGTTTAGAGATGTAATACAGAGATTAGACCTGGTACATTTACCAAATAAAATGGGTTATATATATTTGGATAAAAAAGAGCATAAAAGAGCTTTTCATTATAGAATAGATATAAACAAGTCTAATAAAAAAGGAGAAAAAGTAATTTATAAGGTTCCAATACTTGATGATTATTATTATAAAATAGTTTGGGTAAGACCACATAAATATAGAAATTGTAAAATAATGCCTTTAACAAAAGTTAAAGAAATAATTAAAAACATTTAAAATGGCAGATACAGACGTAAACGCAGCCGCACTCACGGTAACTATAACAGAATCTTTAGCAGTTGGACATGATGTTACAGCAGATGCAAGAAATTTTGCACAAACAATGACTCATACATTTGCATCAATAGCTAATGTATCAAAACGTGTTCTAAAATTAGAAAACACAAATTTAACTGAAGTTGCTACATTTGGAGCAGGAGAGTCTGTAGGTACTTTTAAAAGAGCTTCTGTTAAATATATAAGAGTAACTAATTTAGATGGAACAGCAGCTCTGCAAGTAGGTTTAGATGACGAAGACTCTGACGCTGGTTATACATCAGTAGCTGCTGCTACAAGTATTATGTATACTGGAACTACTGTAGAAGGTGGTAATGGAGGTAGTACTTTAGATAATGCAACAGCTTTGAAAGTAAAAGGAATTGCTGGACATCAATTAGAAGTGTTTATAGCTTCTACATAAAATAATAAATTATGCACACACCTGTTAATAGAGTATTTAATAATGTTTCTAGAAATCTAGGATTAAATGAATATACAGAACATATAGATACGTGGGCTGAATGGGCTTTCGAAGCAGAGCAATATATAGGTAGTTTAGATACATTTTTAGAAACAGAAATTACATATCAATTAGATACTCCTGTAGCTGCAACTGCAGAAATAAAATTTGCAAATAATCCTGTTGAAAAAGATTTTATTGAAATAGGTGGTACAAGATTTTATTTTAGAGATTTAGCGTCTGCAGTAAGTTTAGGAGATCAAGACTATATAATACCAGTAGCTGCAACTTTAGATTTAACTATGGCTAATGCTGTAACTAAAGTATCGACATCATTTTTTGAGAATATAAAAGGTGTTAGTCCTGCATGGGATAGTACTACTAAAATACTTACATTAACATACGGAAGAACTGGAGATGAAGGTAATAATGTAAATTTAAATACTTCTGGAAACGCAGAAATAACAAAGTTTTTTACAGGAGGTAAAGAAAGAATACATAATAAGCAGGTAAGACTACCAGACAATATGGTAAAACTTATATCTGTAAGACAAGGAGGAAGCATTATATTTCCTACAAGTGCGCAGTTTAAATCTAAAGTTTCTGAGGGTTCAAATAGATACTATGTTAATGGTAATAGATTAAATTTTACTAACATAAGTAATACTGCAGATTTAGTTATAACTTATCTTTCTGTACCAATGTCAGAAGAAGGTTATCCAATGATAAAACAAGGACATGAAGAAGCTATAGCTACATATATTATGTGGAAGTTTAAATTGATAGATTACTATTCTGCAAAAGCACCACAATACATTGTTAAAGATTTAGAAAAAAGATGGTATTGGCTATGTGGTCAAGCTAGAGGTAATGATAATATGCCTAACTCATCAGAGTTGTTAAAAATAGGTAAAGTATTTAATTCTAAAACTAGACCAAGATTATATGATGGTCTTACACAATACTAATGGCAAAAAAACAACCTCAAGCAAAAATAAAACAAAGCCAACCTTCTGGTTTTTTTAAAGGTATGGTTTCTGATGTTGATCCTAGATTACAACCTAAGTCAACATATAGAGACGCGAGAAACATAAAACTTATAAATACAAGTGGTAATTCTCTTACAATAGAAAATGAAGATGGTAATAAATTAGCTGTAGATTTAGCTGCATTATATCCTAATTATGAATATGACCCAACGGCTATAGAATATTTTAGTGAATCGAAAGACGGTATTACTGATAGTCCTTTAGATTTTGCTGGTAATATAGTAGGTCATTATTCATTTAAAAATCAATTACTACTTATTATATGTGGTATATTTAGTGATTCTGTTAACGATAAAGACTTTAGGACACAATTTTTATTATTAGAATTTACTCCCAAAGGTAATTTTCGTACATCTACTGATTTACGAGTTTGTTATGATAATGTAGGTGAGGTTCCAAATTTAAAAATGGATCCATTAGTAAGTTGTTCTGTAGCTGGTATAGTAGAAAATGAATGCATAACAAGAGTATATTGGACAGACAATATGAACTCTTTAAGGTCTTTTTCTTTAAAAGCAGATTTACCTAATTTGTTTATTAATGAATTAGACGTAAAACCACAGTCAAGATTTTCTCAACCTATTTTAGATGCACAAATATCAGGCGGATTACTATCAGGATGTTATTCATATTTTTATAAATATGTTACAGATGAAGGTTCTGTTTCTGGTGTATCTCCATTAAGTAACGTGTATTATGTTTCTGAACACGCAGGTAGTTACATAGGAACATATGGATCTGCTTCAGGTGTAATTACTGGAACTGGATTACAAATAAAAATAAATGATGTAGATCAAAGATATGATTTTGCAGAAATATATGCTGTATATTGGCAAGATTTAGAAATAGCTCCTACAGTTCATGAAGTAGGAACTATACCTATAAGTGGTACAGGAGCGGGAGAAGATATAACATGCTTTCATTCAGTAACAGGACCTCCAGTATCTAATGGTTTAGCAGAAGTTCTAATACCTTCTAATACTTGGGATGTATGTAAAGATATTGCAATAAAAGATAATATATTATTTGCTGCTAATTTAAGAAGTATTACAAATATAGTATCAGATAAAGAATGGAATGTAAAAGTTCGTAGGTCTTCTTTGTTAAATTTTAGTAATGCAGATCCAGATTATGGTGTGTTAACTACTATTGATCCTTTAGTAAAAGATTATTATCATGCAGAAGGAACATATGATCCTGATAATGTTATAGAATTATTTACAAATGGTTCTTATGAAAAAATGACTTTTAATCATACTTATTTGGCGCATAGAGGTGCACATAGGTATATGCCTTTAATGACAGATGGTCCTGTATTGGGAGCAATGTCATATGGATTTAGTGTTTCAGGAACTAGTGGAAACGAGTTAGGTGGATGTAGAGTTTCGTTTAATTTATCAAAAAAATCATCAGATACTACAGGTCCTAGAGGTAGAACAACATTAATGTCGTATGGTAGTGGTAGTGGTGGTTATGGAGATTATTACACAGAAGCATATACAGATGTAAATCAAGCTAATGGTGATGGATTATATAAAGCAGTATTAAGTAATGTAGGTGGCGAAAAAGATCCTGGTGTTGTAGGTAATAATAGGGGGTATCAAAGAGGAGAAACATATAGATTTGGTGTATTAGTATATGATAAAGCTGGTAATCCAGGTAATGTATTATATATAGGAGATATACAAATGCCATATCATCACGATACATATTGGCAAAGAGATTTTGGTAATTATGGTGTAGGTTCTTGGGATACAAGTACAAGAGATGATTTATATAAAATAGATAGTTTCGCAAAAGATTTTAGAGTATCTATAGATGCATCTATGCCAATTCCTGGTGTTGCAAATAAATATTGTAAGCCAGATGAAGATATTAATACTGGAAGTTCAAATTATGGGCCTAAAACTAATTTTTGGTCAACGCCTGGACAATCTCATATTTGGAATTTTGATTTAGGTTTAATCTTTGAATTTAAAATACCAGATCATGTAAGAGAAAAAATATCTGGGTTTCAAGTAGTAAGAGCACAAAGAAAAGATTCAGACAGAAGTGTATTACAGCAAGGCGTATTAAAACAAACTGTTTATTATGGAAAAACATTAGCTCAAGATGGATCTGATCAGTCAACTACAGATGATTCAAGTCATGCCAGTCCTTTTTATAGTATGATACAATTACCATATTCTATTGCTTCAAATCAATCTACAGCATTAGGAGGTCCTACAGCAGTAACAGGTACTGCAACAGGAACAACAAACGGAGGTAATATGTTTTGGCCTGAATATGATTTATTTGTGGGAGGTCATTTAGGATTAAATTATTATACTAATGCTTTGTGGCCTGGAGGTAATGCTCAAAATTATGCTAGTATTGATGATAGTGCTGCATTACAATTACTTGTAATGAAAGATGCAGATGGTTATTTTTCTCAAGGCGGTAGTGATTATCAAACTAATTCAAGATTTTTTGGACAAGATCAATTTGGAATATATACTAACGGAACTTCAACTTATTCTACAAGACACATGTCTTTAACCTGTTGGGTAATGTATTCTCCTGATTCAGCATTTGGATTACGTCCTTATAGATTTACTTCACAAGACCATATAAGCATAGTTTCTACAATGAAATTAAGAGATAAAGTAAGAACACAAATTAGTTCTGAAATATTAGGTTTCTACGATTATGGTGGTGTAAGTGGTGCAGTTCGTACAGGATATATGATTAATTATGCTACACCAGAAGCTAATATAGATCAAGCATCAGAGTTTTGGCAATATGGTGGTTGGATGGCAACAAATGATAGAGGGGACTATTATAGTAGCATTAAAAGACAAGATAATGCAGAAAGAGCTACCGTAGTTTCAGGACAGTGGTCTGTGTATGATACATATTTTCATCATTATATATCAGATTGGGTTACTGGTGGTGATGGTAATAATAGTTATTTTAATGTTGATAAACTTTATGTAACTAGGTCTGACCATAAAACTTTAAATAGTTTTAATATACCTACAAATTATGGTGTAGATGGTGGTGTTACTCCTTCAGATCAAACTAGTCCTTGGTCACAAGTAATAAATGTAGGTTCTGCAAGCATTCGAAAAATGACAGCTCAATACTATAATGGTAACTATTTTAGATTAGCTAGTGGTAAACAATTGTATGATGGCGAAATAGTTGATTCATCTTTTTTTGAAACACAAAATAGTGGAAGTTGGCCTACAGGAGGTAATTCAGGTGGTTTTACTAATCATTCATTAACATTTGCTCATTTATCAGATGGTAGTGCAGCATGGGGTGAAGGACCTGTTGCACCATATTTAGATGGAGCAAACTTTACTGTAAATCAAAGTGCAAAATCTAGTAATGCTAATACTAATGGTTTAGTAGGCGGATCGGCTTATCGTTTCATGGGAGAAAGCAATAGATACTCACAAACATATAGTCAAATAAGTAGAGGAACAAGAGGAATACTTTTAAATATAAGTAAAGCATCAGTCAATCCTCTGTTTCAGGGTAATTTTAATTATTCAAATAGAGAAACAGAAGATGATCAATTTCAAGGTGCACCTGATTTAGCTAGAGTATTAGTTGATCAAAATTATCATACAAGCAATGGTTCGAAAAGCCAAATGGCTAGAAAACATAAAAAAATACCATATTGTGTTTTAGCTAATATAGTAAGAGATAATCCTGCACAATATGGAGGTAATAGAAAAGATGCTATTGAAAATACAAGGTATATAGCTGCTGGTAATTTTCATCCTATTATAGAAGATAGAGTAGGACATACATCAATAGTTTTTGGAGGTGATACTTTTGTTACATTGTATTCACATCAAGCTACTACAAGTCCTTATCCAAGATTTTCTAGATCATCATTTGAAATATTTCCTGTAGAGTCATATGTAAATACTGCACTAAGAAGTGGATTTCATTTAGCTAACAATGATACAGAAGTTGGATTTGATCAACAGTCAGAATACGTAAGTAATGATTGGTTGTATAATCCTGTGTATTCACAAGAAAAAAGTTTAAAAAGATTTGTGTCTGTAAGAGAAACAGATTGTGCTTCTTTAGAATTACCATATCAAATATCATACTCTCAAACAAAATTAAGAGGTGAACCTTATGATGCTTTTAGAACTTTTCCATATTTAAATTTTCACGATGTTGAAGGTGCTTATGGTGAGATTACAGGTTTAATAAATCATAATAATGAAATTTATTTTACACAGGAAAAAGCATTTGGTAAATTATTAATTAATCCTAGAACATTTATTAATGATGCCACTACAAGCACACAGCTATTTACGGGTCAAGGTCAAACTTTAGAAACGGAACAATATATATCTAATGTTTATGGGTCAAGACATACAAGAAGTTTAATAAACAGTAATTTAGCTTTATACTTTTTTGATGTAGATAATGAAAAAATTATACAGTTTATAGATAAAAAAGGATTAAGAGTTTTAAGTGATGAAAAAGGTATAAAGTCGAAATTATCAAGTTATATAAATAAAGGTAGACTAAAAGCTTTTGACAATTATCATGCAGATATTAATGGTAGAGTTAAAAGAAATGATATGCCTTTAAATTTTATTGGTATACACGGAACTTTTGATTATAAAACAAGAAGAGTTTTTTATACAATATTAGATGGACTTAGGGTTGATCCCACAGATAGATCAGATTATCCTGATGGAGATGGAGTTTACACAGGAACTGTTCCTACTTTAGGTATAAATCCTTGGATGCCAACTCATAGTGGTGGATATGCTGATAGATGGAGAATTAACAATACTGTTATATATAATGAAGAATTAGATGTCTTTACATCTTTTTCTGATTTTTGTCCTCCACATTATATAAATCATCAAGGATATATTTATACTACAAAAAATAGATTTGCTTTTAATATTTGGAATGTTTCTTGTGTAGGCTATCCTGATAGAGTAAATGGTACAAATATTTATTATGTAGGACATCCAGATTACGCTGATGTTAACATGACAACAGCTGAAACAGCTGGAGTTTGGAAGTCTAACACAATTAAAATGGGTGCTTTACAATTATGGAAGTATGGAGCAGGTGATATACCAAATTGGTTTTATGGAGATAGAATGTATACTACAAACACTGGCATAAATAATCCTTCAGAAGAATTACAGTATGATGCTAATGGTAATGATTTAAGAGAAATAAATTCAAGTTCAAAAATAATACAAACTTCTATTTTAGATTTTGCAATTAATGATTTTTCTACTGTAAATAAAAAGTTTGATAATTTAAAAATTTACGTTACATCTAAGAAACTAGAAACAGTTGATTTAGGAAACGTATATCACTATCAAAATAGAGTAAGCGTTGATGGTATTGTTGAACAAGATGATTCAAGTTCTTTTGGATCTTTATTTTATAAAGCTACTTTTACTACAGACAATTCCAAATTAGGTGTTTATGCTTTTGAAACAAGAACAGGTAATAATCATAAATATAGAGAAGGAATATTAAGATTTCCATTAAGAACTAACATTCCAGACATAACCAATAGTACTGACACTTTATATGAGTTTGAAAAGTCTAGAATGACAGGAACTTTTCTTACAACAAAACTATATTCGGCTATGGAAGAAAAATTTAATATCTTTGCAATAAGCTCAAAATTTAGAAAATCATATAATTAAAATGGCTATAGATTATAGAAACGTATATTCAGACTATGTAGATAGTGGTGATGTGAGCATGGATAAAGAGAATCCTAATGTTAGTTCTCCATATACAGGCACATTAAATGAACCTACTAGTGATATGATAATGGAGAATATAGATCCTTTGCAAACAGGAATGGATCCATCGTCTGCAATACAAACGGGAATATCTATACAGTCGCAAGGTAAAAAAATATTAGAAAATTTAGGAATAGAAAACCCTTTTGCTAATCCATATGCAACCGAAGGTACTTCTGGATTTGCACAAACAGAAGTAGGAGGTAGAGTTATGTTTAAAGAAGTACCTACAGCTGAAGCAACTGCATTTCAGAATCAAACAACAAATCAAATATTTCAGTCTGATCAATTATATACAGAAAGCGGTCAAGCATTTGATTCTATGACTTCAGCAGCAGAAGCTGGAGTAGATCCTGCAACACTTACACAAGGATCAGAAATGGCTAATACTGTTCCTGTAGCATCAACAAGCACAGGTACCTTTTTAAATAATCTATCAGGACAAGCTGGTGGTGCGGCAGCAGCAAAGTCTGGTAGCGTTACAGCATTAGCTGGTACTGCGTTAAAAATGATTTCAGATGATAAAGATGCTACTACATTAAATGTTGGTGAAACTGTTGGTACAGGATTGCAAGGTGGTGGTACTGGTGTAGCACTTGCTGGTTATGCTGCAAAAGCAGGTATATTTGGTGCAGCAGGATCAACTGCATTATTATCAGCTATTCCTGTAATAGGTATTGCAGCAGCAGCTTTTACTTTGCTTAGAGCTAAAAAGAAAAGAGATGAAGCTAGAAAACTTGAAAAAGAAAAAGAAATTCAAAATGAAACATTTAATCAATACAGAGATTCTTTTGATAACTATGCTGCTCGTAGACAAAGATTTTTAGCAGATCAAAATAAACAACAACAAGACGCAGGTCTTAAAAATACATACTCAGCATAATGGCAGCAATTGACAGAAAAAAATTAGAAAAAAAAATAAGAAAAATATATCCAGGTATATCTGATAAAGCGGTTAGGTCTTTAATGATTAACATGCATATAGAAACTGGGTTAAACGATGAATCTCTTAGAGAAGTTGCTCCTAGTACCGCAGAAAAACTTAAAGCTAAAAAATATGATAGTGCTGGAAAAAAATGGTATTACTCTATAAATAAGAACTTTGATAAATGGAAAAAAGGACCGCCTGTAAAAACAGACGCTGATTATAATTCTTTAACAAACGATGAAAGATTAGGAGTAATGTATGCGGCAAATCAAACTGAAAGTTTTGCTGGAGGATTTGGATTAATACAGTTAACACCAGGAATAAAAGGTAATGGAAGAACTTTAGGAGCTTTAAATCCAACACAAGCTCGAGAAAGATTTGGAGATATAGCTACTGAAATGGGCTATGATAGTGCACAAGATTTATTAGAAGCTGTTCAAACAGACGGTAATGTAGCTGCCGAGTTTAATTTTCAGTATAAAAAAAAGTATGATGGATGGTCTTCTAAAAAATTAAATAAATACGAAGATCCAACGAAAATGCGTAAAAAACTTTTTAATCCTGATGAAGGTGATGCTGTAATGGGTCCAAAAATTACTGTATCTTCAACTGATTATGATAATGTACTTGCTTCATATCAAACTACTCCTATTACACAAGAACAATATGAAGAATA
>Ga0209337_1000234_pt1 | contig 44289 bp, 45 predicted proteins | sample LinPmetageLP53_FD_184044 | JGI IMG/M metagenome (GOLD analysis project Ga0209337, IMG submission 184044) | Marine viral communities from the Pacific Ocean - LP-53 (SPAdes) (version 2) | ecosystem: Environmental > Aquatic > Marine > Oceanic | place: Pacific Ocean | collected 2010-02-08
AAATAAGTAACTATATCGAGCGCTTTTATAACAGCCTAAGGCTGCACAGTAGCCTTGGTTACCGGACTCCGATAGAGTTCGAAGGAATCAATTGATGGGGCGTGTCCATTTTATTGGGGGAAGTCCACGCCAAAAAAGCAGGCTTTTTTGGTTCCCTTCGCTGCGCTCCGGCGCCGGTTACTTTCGCGTTAGCACCTCAAGTCCGACGGCTGTCGTTCACATCATCCGAAAGCCAAGCCTTGATCAGCGATTGATAGGGCATATCCCGTTTGTTGGCTTCGATTTTGATCCGATCAAGCAGGGTTTCCGGCAACCGGAGTGAGATCGTCTTGGTAGAGGGTTTCAGTTTCGGGAACGAAGCCGGCTTGGCCTGACTCCAGTCCAGGTAGTCGGTGGAATCGTGGGTTTCCCAAAATTCCCGCTCTTCTGCTTCAGTTTTGAACTCAGGCATCTTTTTTAGTTTGCTCATAAACAGCCCTCTCTTTTCGGTGCATGTTGCGAGCTGAAATCACCCGAATCAGCGTGCCGTTCTGCCTCAGTGTGAACGTGATGTGGAGTAATCTCTCATCATCGGTTTCACCAAGGGCATGAAAACGGGCCTCAGCCTGGCTGTGTTTGGAGTCTTCCAGCACCAGAAGCGGCTCATTAAAGAAAATTTCTTCCGCTTCGGACTGGCTGACGCCATGCTTCTCCGCGTTCTTTCGGGAGTTGCCTTCGTCCCAGTCAAAGCCAGTAACTTGTGCCCAATTGATCATAAAAGTATATTATCAGCATATACGCAGGCGTCAACAAGTGCTAACCAATGCAGGCACGGCGACGCCCTTTACATTGCGCCTTCGGCTCCATTTCAAGGGCGCGCATGCTGCAGGCGTTATGGTTTTCGCCATGCAACTCTAGTCTGTACATTTTCATTGGCTGCCGCCCCGCCTCCCCCGGAATACATGTTGCGCAAACGATCAAGAGCATGGTTTAAAAATATTGTATTTGGTTTTATCAGTTTTGTTAAAAAATGTAGACATTCATAATTTCTAATGTTTGCAGGCTATACAATTATAGGCCTAAATGACACTCAAGGAGATTTTCTGTGCGCGCTATTCTTTTCGTATCTTTTTACCTGTTGATTGCAGGATGCCAAAGCATTCCTAAAGACCTTTCCACTGTAAGCGTCATGGAGTTCGCTGATGCAAAATATAATGTTATGTTTGTATCATGGGATGTCAAAAATGATACGAAGTCTGCGAAATTCTTTAATGCAAAGTACACAATACAGGATAAAGTAACTGTAAGCCTCCCTGGCGTAGAGGGAATTTTTTTCGATTTTTCGAAGCACTGTATTTCTCAGGGAGCTTCGCCGCAGCTTGTCCAAAAAATGACATTACTATGTTCGAAGTCAGAAGAGAATCTTTATGCGGTTAATGCAGTTGAAGGCGCGAGAGATGCTTGGCTTCAGGTAGTTGAGCCTAAAACAGAAAGATTAAAATCTAATCGCCTACATCTCAGCAGCTACGCTATTAAGAATTTCAAAAGTTATGTAGGTTCAGATATAAGAAGTTCAATTGAGTATTCGAATTTGAACTCTTTGAGGGTTAATTTTCCTGGATATTTTTGAGTTTAAAAGATCAAGTTCCAATTTGTATCGCCTGATAGAATCACCATAACCAGTGCAGGCACGGCGACGCCCATTACATTGCGCCTTCGGCTCCATTCCGTGGGCGCGCATGCTGCAAGCGTTATGTGGTGCCAACCATGCTACGCTTACGGGTTTTAAACCATGTTTAATCACGGGTAGCCAGGAAGCTACTTTTTACTGAAAGGAACTCTGAACATGAGCAATCTGATTGCCGCCTGCGTTGGCGACATGCACGTTTGCCCGATCAAAGGGCACGGCTCTTCCCCCATCATGCCGAACGGCTCCAGCATCCTTGTTGAAGGCAAACCTATTGCTCGGGTGGGCGATGTTACCGGCTGCGGTGCGGTTATTACCCAAGGCTACCCGCTGGCGTTGGCCGACGGTATGCCGGTGGCCTACCTTGGCAGCCCAACCAGCCATGGCGGCTCCATTGTCAGCGGTAATCAGCGAGTCATACTGGGTGTTGCCACAACCACAGCACCGGTAGTCGATTTTGCCATGGCTGGCGCATTGGATGACAAAGGTCAGCTTACCCCCGCCGCCAAGCAGTTGCTGGACAAAGACCCGCAGGAGTTTGTACGCAAAGCCGCTCAGAAAGGTGCGTTGATTGACGAAGGCTTGCCGGACGAAGAACCGGAAGATTCCCCCGCCGAAGAAGATCGCCCCAGGGTTCGGGTAGAAGCTGGCATCTTTTTCGATGGTACAGGTAATAATCGTGGCAACACCCGCGCTTACCAGCAGGAACTTGACGACTGTCTGACGGCCAATGCCGCCGGAGCCATCTCGGAAGAAGAGTGCAGCAGTGAACTGTCGCAGGTGATGGAAGGCAGTTATCTTAATGCCGAAACCAACGTGTCAAAGCTGGAAACGCTTTATTTCAAGGACACCATAGAACAAGACGGTTCTCCTACTTACCGGCTCTCCGTTTATATTTCAGGCGTGGGCACCAAGTTTGGTGAACCGGATGATGGCCAAAGTATGGGCTTGGGGCTGGGAGAGCAAGGCATCCTCAGGAAAATTGAAGATGGTGCCGAGAAGCTCACTCTGGAGGTTGCCAACAGGGTCAATGATCCCGTTGATGAATTGATCATCGATGTGTTCGGTTTTAGCAGGGGCGCGGCAACGGCACGGCATTTTGTCAGCCGGGAAGTGTTTGACACAACGGGCTCCCTGTACGGCGAATACAAAGGGGCATTGGTCAAAGCGTTCGAGCGGGAAGGCATCCCATGGCCTGAGAAGGTAACGGTTCGTTTTCTGGGTTTATTTGACACCGTGGCTGGAGTTGCCGATGTGGGCAATCTCGATTTTTCCGCTCACGATGCGGAAACGGGACGTATCAACGTCAATGTAAAACCGGAGCATGTCCAGCGGGCCGTCCAGTTTGTTGCGAGAGATGAGCGCCGGCACAACTTCTCGTTAAACAGCCTGCGAAGTGAATCGGGCAATTTGCCCGGGAATTTTAGCGAATGGGTTTTGCCTGGTGCGCATTCCGACATTGGCGGAGGATATCCAGAACAATTCCATGAGCGAATTGAAGTGCGTCCGCCGTTAGTGATCACGGGCAAGGATCGTCGAAATCCAGAGGCCAGTTTTGAGTTCTCTCGCATGTTGCAGGAACGAGCCCTGATCAAGGCCGAGGGCTGGATCGGTTCCCTCAATCCATTGGCCAGCTTGGACATCGAACAAAAGCGCCTGCCCATGCTGCCCACTCAGCCGAGTCTGAGCGGAAATAACGTCGCTCTGCACCTATGGCTGGACCGAGAAGTTCGGGGAGAATACTCCAGAATTCCTCTGTACCTGATTCACAAGCTGGCTCTCGATGCCGGAGTGCCTTTTGATCAAATTGATCCGACAGATGCTTCTTATTCTCTACCTCAAGAACTTGTAACTGTTGCCAGAAACCTTGCCGCTCACGTCTGGCACGGCCAAGACTTGCGGCTGTCTCCTGAATCCAAAGCGCTGCTCAAGCAACGGTACATTCATCATTCTGATCATTATTTGGAAATGGGGCCGCTTTACCCGTTCAGGCCTGCAAAAAATGGCCGGCGGGCTGTTTACCCGAATAAAACCAGTGAATAAATGGAGACTTCTATGAGTATCAAGCGTTGGATGATCAGTCTCTGTATTCTGGCACTGGTTGGGTGTTCGGAACCAACGGAATCAGAGGGGCCAAGGCACGGCCCCAACAGCACATATCGCAACATCAATGTCGTAGCACCGAAACACTACGATGTTTGGGTGGATAAGTTCTTTGTTGAATCCTTGTCCGAGGACATTGGCTGGCGGGCGCCTATTGGGATTGTATCCTGTTGCTGGAAAAAACCACACGGGGCTTCGGCTGAATGGCAAACGATGCCGGAGGTCTTCCTTATCCGCTGGTTTTCGTTTGCAGAGCAAGAATCCTATGAGGCCCTGATCCGACTGGAAAACCCGGACGAGATCGAAGAAAAGATGAAGGAAGTTGCCGCATTCGAGCGCTTTGGCGAGATGGTGGAACGCCCGCGATACAACCTTGTTCTTGGCTTGGCACCAGGCGGAACGGTGGTTGCTTGGATCATGAACCGGGGTGAGAATGCTATTGAAGTTGGGCGTTTCAAGGCCAAGCCGTATGATCACGAAAAGAAGGGAGAGGACTACACAGTTCGTACCAAGAGTTACCTTGAAAGGCAGGGGGATTACTTGGAAAAACATGGAATTCGATATGAAGGTTGGTAGCTTGGGAGTAGGCCACCACATAACCAGGCCATGCACCGGATGCCAAACCCTCCGCTTCGCTACGGTTTTGCCACCGGTGATGGCGGGCGTTATGTGGTAGTTCATGAAGGGATTTGAATGCCGAAAAATTTGACTGAAGCGAAGGACAAGCTTTTAAGCACGGAGTACCCGCGTTGGCGCAATCTTTTGTCGTGTGCGATTCTCGTGTTAATCGCTACGGGTGCAGTATCGGCTTGGTGGTATGCCTATTACACGACCCCCAACACTCAGTGCCATAAAGGCTTTTTGTATTTCTCTGTGATATGGCTGGCAGTGCAGTGGGTAGTCATTGGTTATCTATACCGCTATCAAAATATTCCGGCATTTGCTCGGGATGCGATCAAGCTTCAGATATTGTTGGGTAATGTTTGGTTTGGGCTATTTTTGTTTTCGCTGCAACCTTGTGTTCATTAGCCCAAGTATACTCATGCCTGGCAGAACCATATCCGGGTTGATGGTGCTGGGCTCATTATTGAATGTGATATCGCTCATGCGGAGTTCTGGAATGGTTGCCATTTGCCAGGTAATGGCCTTGGCGGTTTGCCTGCAGCGTTGAATTGAAATCGACACTCGCAAATACCGTGCGGGAAGTATTGAGGCCATGGAAAAAGGTGAAGATATAAATGGATGAGTCAAAGCAGAAAATTGCACTATTCATTGATGCAGACAACGCTCCAGCGAGCAAGTTTGAAGATGTCCTCAGTGAAGTTGCGAAATATGGCGTCGTAACCATAAGAAAAGCATACGGAAACTGGAAGAAGGCTTCCTTGAAAGGCTGGGAAGACCTTCTGCATGAATATGCTATTCAACCAATACAGCAGTACGACCTCTCGAAAGGAAAAAATGCATCGGATATCGCGCTGGTTATTGATGCCATGGATGTGATGTACACGAAGAATATAGATGTGATGTGTTTCGTGTCGTCTGATTGTGACTTCGCGCCAATGGTCACCCGTGCCTTGGCCGAGGGTAAAGTGGTTTTAGGGTTTGGGGAACGAAAGACTCCCGCACCATTTGTTAACGCGTGCTCCAAGTTTCTGTTTTTGGATCAAAAACCAGATAAGAGTGACACCGCGGAAGCTATAACCAAGAATATAAAGTCGGACACGAAACTAATCAGTCTGCTTCGTCAGGCAATCGAAGCGACGGAAGAGGATAATGGATGGGCGGCTTTAGGGCCTGTCGGAGCGCATATATCAAATAAGACGTCATTTGATACCAGAAACTACGGCTATAAAAATTTGAGTAGCCTCATTAAAGCAATAGATTTATTTGAGCTGAAGCGTGGCCCAGGTAACTCCTATTTGGTAAGAGATGTCCGGAAGAAAAAAACGGCATAATCATCTCTCCCGAAAAGGTGCCAGAGCAAATATTGTCGGGGAGACCATGGTCACCATCCATGTAAACGGCCAGGACAAGACTAAGCAGATCAATGATTGGAAAATACGGGATTCTCGTCAAGGCCTGGAGCTGACCTGCTTTTTCCCCTCAGGAAAATCCTATACCCGTCCGCTCAGTGAATGTGAGATCACGCCCACCGAAGTAGTAGAAGACGCGCTCCTTGTGAAGAAAAACGGCAGCGTGTTCGGCCACGTCGACAAAGTGGTGGTTTATGGTAACAAGCAAGCAGTTGTCCAATATTCAGTGAACGCTAAACCCTACGTTATGAATATGGACAACATTCGGCTGGTTAGAAAAACCAAGCTCAAGAATGGGGATATCTTCCGTTACTTCGTTTCTGTGGCCGAGTCCAGGCTGGAAAGGGCGAAGGCAAACCCCAGGGAAGAAGCCGCCATTGCGGAAAATGTGTTGCGCCAGCTGAACGCCCTGCCTTCAAATCCAGAGACTGTGTTGAACTCATACTGCACAGGAGTTAGCCGGCCAAGAGAAGCTGCAGAAAGACTTATTTTCCCTTTTGGCATCAATGAAAGCCAACTAGAGGCAGTCGCGGGCGTTTTCTCCTCGCAGGTCAGTATCATCAAGGGCCCTCCCGGCACAGGAAAGACCCAGACGATATTGAATATCCTCGCCAACATTCTGCTGCGGAACGAAACCGTTGCCATTCTTTCCAATAATAATACCGCCGTTGAAAACGTCTATGAGAAGCTGGGCAAAGAAGGGTTGGAATTTCTTGTCGCCAAACTCGGCAACAGTGAGAATCGTAAAAATTTCTTTGCCAACACACTCAAGGTTCCATCAGCTGAGTCCCCGCCTGCGCCGCTATTGCAGGAAATAGAGGCAGATGTAGAACATTTGAAGCAGTTTCTGCATGCACGGAACGACGTGGCGAAACTGCAAGCTGAAATCGATGAATTGAAGATAGAGCGGAAACATCTACTGCAATGGCGGCAGGAGAATCTGGAAGCTGACCCGAACTTGCCCAAAAAAGACCCATTGGAAAAATATCGGTTATCAAGGCAAAAGATCACAGACCTGATGGCTTATCTGACTATGCTGGATGACAAACCCGTCAGCATAAGGAACAGAATAGAGCTGTGGCTGAATTTCCGGATTTTTCGCACCAAACCTTTTAGCACTTCCGATAAGCGCAAGGCTACGGTTCATTCTTTGCAGCTCGGCTACTATGATAAGGCATTGCAGGAAAAGGAAGCTGAGCTGGCTTCCTGTGAGGACACTTTGAGGAAAGGTGATTTCGATGCACTTTTGGCGGGCGTAACAACTTCCTCGATGGCCTACCTGAAAGATCAGCTTCAACAACGAAAACGGTCTGAGGAAGTCTTTACTTCGGAAGGTTACCGGGATCGGATCGATGCGTTTTTAAAGCGCTATCCAATCATCGGCAGCAGTACGCATTCCATCATCAACTCGCTTAAGCCTGGAACGGTTCTTGACTACGCCATCATTGATGAAGCGTCCCAGCAGGACATTATTCCTGGAATACTTGCGCTGGGTTGCGCCCGGAACCTCGTTATTGTTGGTGACGGAAAACAGTTGCCCCCAATTTTCGCGAAGGTTGGCAAAGCAGCGCCTGATGAAAGGTATGACTGCGAAAAATACAGCCTGCTGGACTCTTGTCTCAATGTCTTTGGCGACACCGTTCCGGTGACCCTGCTGAAGGAGCATTATCGGTGCCACCCCAGAATCATCCAGTTCTGTAATCAGCAGTTTTATGACAACGAGCTTATTCCGATGACACGGAATGCGGGCGAAGATGCCTTGCAACTGATCGTAACCGCCAAAGGGAATCACACCCGGCTCTACAAAAACCAGCGAGAGCTGGATTCGTTGCTTCACGTGCTGGATCGGGGCGAAAGCAGCCAGTGGGATGAGACCTCCAAGCGAGGATTTATTGCTCCATACAATGCACAGGTTGCACTGTCGCAATCGCACCTGCCTGCCAGTTTCGTCAAGGATACTACCCACAAGTTTCAGGGCAGGGAGTGTGATGAAATTGTGTTTTCAACCGTATTGGACAAGAAGGCCAGCAACCAGAAAAATCTGAAGTTTGTGGATGATCCTCATTTGATTAACGTAGCTGTGTCCAGGGCAAAAAATCGGTTTACGTTGGTAACTGGTGATGATGTATTCAGTGCAGCAAATGGCCCTGTTGCCGCTTTGATTCGCTATATCGAGTATTACGCGAATGAAACAGAAAATATCCATCGTTCACCCGTGGTGTCGGCTTTTGATTTGTTATACGCCGAGTATGACCAGTCTCTGGAAAAACTGAGGTCGTCTTTAAGGGCGAGCGATTCCCAATTTGAGTCAGAACAGATCGTAGCTCAGATACTGCGAAAGCATCTTTCGTTGCCTGCGAATCAAGCGGTAACCTTCCATACACAGATAGCCTTGAATCAGTTGGTGTCACTTGGCAATGAAGCTTTGACCGCCAGAGAGCGCGGGTTTATGAAAGGCCGAAGCTCCTGTGATTTTGTGCTCTACTTCAAGGTAGGTAAGAAACCGCTGGCAGTTATTGAGGTGGACGGCGGGGGCCACGACAAACCCCAACAGAAACAATGGGATGCGCTCAAGAATAGCATCCTCCATAAAGGGGGCTTGCCTTTGCTTCGCCTGAAAACAGTTGAAAGCCATATTGAAGAAAAGATCGAAAAATTTTTGGTTACAGTGACCGGCACCACTCGCGTTAATACACAGGAAGTTAGCGACTGAAAAGGACATTCATCGATTACAAAATTAGCAAAACCTTGCCACATTCGATGGGCGCCCTTAAGGCTATTCGTCGCTCGCCATTAGGAGCATTTCATGTCAAAAAAAATAGTCATGTTTGAGTACGAGAAGGAAACAAAAAACAGTGTGCGCTATAAGGAGATCCCTGATGAAGGCACGGCTCCTATCGTGGGCACTTTGTATATTCAGAAGTGGTTCGCGGGTAACAGCAAAACTATTGAGGTAACGATCGATAAAAAAGACTAACTCGTAACGGGCTCAGGCCAATCAATGTTTATAACAGTCGCATTTAAGGCACTCGTTATCTGGTTTGCAATCGTCGTTCTGGCAATTGCCAATGGATCACTGCGCGAGTTTTTACTTGTTCCTGTACTGGGCGCTCAGGCGGCGCTCATGCTGAGTGGCCTGCTACTCTCGGTTTTGATAGTTGGTGTGGCGTATTTGTCGTTACCTTGGCTGAACCCAAGCCAACCGGTGCAGGTCTGGGGTATTGGCTTGGCGTGGCTCGCACTCACGCTCATTTTCGAGTTTTCCTTTGGACTGCTGCAAGGCAAGTCGTGGCTGGAGCTGCTAGAGGCCTACACATTCGAAGGTGGCAATCTCTGGCTTGTTGTCCTCGCGGCGACCGTTCTAGCACCGTACATTGCTGCAAAGCTCAGGGGTTGGGCGTAGAGAGCCTTACCATGGAGTTCTACTATAGTGATTAATGTCAGCGACCCAAACTGTTGGCGCCAGATCCCTTCGAGGAGGTCTTTATGCAATCTGAATTTTCACGGCAAATAGCGCCTTACGTCGAGGCAGAGTTGGCGAAAGCCAAGCGTGCAGGTTCCGCTGGTGATGCACAGCAAGAATTTGCCCATCTGGAGCGGGCGCACGTAATCGGGCAAGAATCAACGTATTGGCACGTTAAGGTTCACGTATTGATGTTGGGGTGGGCTTTTCGGTAATCCCCCCATTTTTAGTGCGCCACCGGTCTTTATAGGGGGATTACAATTGCCCCCACCTGGAAAGTGATACTATAGTGTCACTTTTAGTCTGATTTAAGGTGAGCCCATGAAAGTTGAGCTTGTTACGAACCTCAAGCGCCAAGCCACAAAGATTCTGGCAGAGCTGCACTTGTCTAAAGAGCCGATACTGATCACGGAGCATGGTCAGCCATCCGCTTATCTTGTTGATGTGCAGGATTACGAGTTCATGCAGCGTCGGCTTGAGCTGCTTGAGGGGCTCTCACGGGGAGAGCGTGCTGTACTTGAGGGAAGAACGTACAGTCAAAGTGAGGCCAGGGATAAAATGAGTAAATGGCTGAAGTAATCTGGACGGAGCCCGCCCTTCAAGAACTGGATGCCATCGCTGAGTACATTGCGCTGGATAATCCTGTTGCCGCAAGTCATCTGGTCCAAGAAATTTTCGATAAAACCGAGCGTTTGGAAGCTTTTCCCCAATCCGGACGGATTCCACCAGAGCTTCCTAATTCGGTATACAGGGAAGTAGTGGTTCCACCGTGTCGCATTTTTTACCGTGAGGATGAGAAGCGGGTTCTTGTCCTCTATGTTATGCGAGAGGAGCGGCAGCTTCGTGCGTACATGCTTGAGAGCAGCTAACCAGGTGCGTTACTCGGATGCCCTTGTCTCCGCTTCGCTACGTCAAGATCACGCCCCGTAGCCAAAGCGTTAAAGTAGAAAAACCGAGCCGCGGCAGCAGCTCAGTGCAGGCAGTGTCCGGCGAGGATGTTGTGCGAAAGGCTGGCAGGTCGAGTTGCCGCCAGATATCCGTTATGTGCAATCGGTCATCAGATGGGCAACGTCACAGTCACTTTTGCGCCGGTAGGGGTATCGGTACCCGTTGCCTGGTCATTGCTTACGCCCAACTCTCCTCCATGGGCGATGCAAATCAATTTGCACAAGTACAGACCCATGCCATTACCCTGATGGTGTCCGCGAGACGGATCAGCCCTGTAAAAAGGCTCTCCGATGTGCTGTAAATCCTCTTCTGAAAACCCCGGTCCCTGATCTGTGACGGTGATTTCCACGCTATCGGTCGTTTGGCCCCATGTTACGGTGACCGGTTTTTCGTTGCTGTAGTCCAGAGCGTTCTGCAGCAGGTTGCGGAGCACCAGCTTTAGCCGAACCGGATCACCGCTAACGGTTATCTCGGGGCCGGGCATGATTGCAATCTTGTCCTTTTGGTTCGAAGTGATATCTGGGATGGTTGCTTTAATCAGGTCGGATATGACCACATCCTCACAATTCAATGCCCGGTGGTGACCCTCAAGTCTTTCTCCTTCCATGATATCGGCTATGAGTGTTTCCATAATGCGACAATCGTTAATCATGCCTTCCTGGTTCTCCGATGTGGGGAGCAGTTCGGCGGCCATGCGCAGTCGGGTCAGGGGGGAGCGGAGTTCATGGCTCAGGGCAATAAGGAGCTGATGTTTGGCATCCAGCATGCGTTTAATCTGCTGGGACATGCTATTGAATGTCGACGTCAGAACTCCCAGCTCGTCCTGCCGTTTAACCGTGACTTCAACATTCAGGTTGCCGTCTCGAACCGCATCAACAGCAGCGGTCAGGGTGTGTATGGGTCGCAATAGGGATTTGACATAGTGGAAGCAGGCAAAGATCACCAGAATGATCAGGCCAAGGGAAACCAGCGTGCCGGGTGTCAGAAAGTTAAGACCATGAATGGGGCGGTCGTAGATTAATATGGTGCCTCCCTCGGTTTTGCGGGCAAGGGCAAAATACCCCCGCCACCGTCCAGTTTTGAGCTCGGGATCCCGCGTGTCATTCCAGCGGACATCTTTCATGGCAAAAGGTGGAGGAGAGGGAACCCAATGGCCATCGTCGGACTGGATACTGACCTCTGTCATGGTGCGTTGGGCCAGCTTGCGGGCTTGTTCAGCGGTAAAGGGCGGGGCGATTTCCTGGCTGATGGTGACAACATAGTCCACCAGCATATTGCGCCAATGTATCTGGGAACGTTCCTCGGCGGAAAACCGGAATGCGCTCAACACCAGCGCAAGTAGCAAAAGGCCTGTCAGCAAAAATATCAACGTCAGTCGGGCGCTGAGACTGTATAGCCCTTTACGTTGTAAATGCTTACCCGCAATGGGTTGCTGATGTTGTTTCATGCTGTTGCTTCACCGGAAAAGCGATAGCCGCTTCCCCATACGGTGGTAATAAACGTTCGCTTCGACTTCTGTTTCAGCTTCTGTCTGAGGCGGCTAACGGTAATGTCCACGGATCTTGAAAATAGCTCTACTTCTGTCCCCCGAAGCTCGTTCATGATGTCATCCCGGGAATACACTCTGCCTGGGTGAGAGGCAAAAAGCAGAAGCAGGCGAAACTCGGAGGTAGTGAGTTGTACGGCCTGTCCCTCTACGTTCACTTCTTGGGTCGCCGGGCAGATCGTGATGCCTTTGAAGGTCAGCGAATAGCCTCTTTGAGGTTGATCTGAGCGGCCTGTGGCACGTTCCAGGCGGCGGACGATGGTCTGAATGCGCGCGACTAGCTCCCGGGGCTCAAAAGGTTTGGGGAGGTAGTCGTCAGCGCCCAGTTCCAGTCCGACCACGCGATCTGTAACGTCACCTCTTGCTGTCAACATGATAATGGGGATATCCCATTGTTCACGGATACGGCGACATACCTGAAAGCCATCCTCTTCCGGCAACATAATATCCAGAATAATGGCGTCTGGTGGATATTCGCTGATCTTTCTGTAGGCATCGGAAGGCAATACGCTGTGTTGCAGTTGCCACTGATAGCCGTCCAGATATTGCTTGAGCAATCTGGCAAGGTTGATATCGTCATCGATCAATAGCACGTTCATGTCTGCATCATAGCCCGACCCTATCCCGAGTCCATATCGGCTTAAATAACGTGTTTGTGCGGATTGGCGTGGAAACGATAAGAAATCAAAGGGATAGGGTGTTACAAACTGATACAGTCTGATACCCCGGTGAAAAGAAGCCAAAGCGGGTCGCTCCTATGATGGTACCACTGGCTCAATACGAGCCTGATGGTACAGTTATCAGGAGATCGTTATGAAACGCGCAACAACTCTGAAGAAACCTCTGATCTGGCTCTCATTAATTGTGTTTGCTCTCAGTCTGGCTGCCTGCCGACACGGAGAAGAAGGGCGGATGGATTATCTGGCCGAAAAAGTCAGCGATGAGCTGAAATTCGACCAACAGCAGAACGATCAGTGGAACCTGCTGCTTGCAGATCTGCAACAGATTCGCAATTCAATGAGCGAAAAACGGGAAGCGACACACACCATGGTCGTTGAAGAACTGAAATCCGACCAATTGGATGAAGCTCGGATAATGGAGGCTCTGGAGCAACACCAGCAAGCGATCAATAGCAGCTTCAGAACGCTCCTGCCAAAAATCAACGAACTGCATGCAAGCCTGACCTCCGAACAGAAGGAGACCCTGATGGCATGGTTGGAAAAGCGTCATGAGCGTGGACATCGTTATATACACTGACGCAAGAACCGGTTATGCAGCATTATCAGGTTATCGACCCTTATTTCATGCCTGCCGTGCAGGAGTATGCAGGGTGCAATGGTTTTGTAACCAGTCGCGCCAGTGCGCGACCGATAGCCGCAGGACGCCCGACTTGGCGTTGCTGTGCTCCGCGGTAGGCGCTAAGGAGAAATCAAGTATGGAAAAGGTAACAGGTATTGGAGGTGTGTTTTTCAGGGCTAAAGATCCAGAAATGCTGTCGAAGTGGTATGAAGAAAATCTAGGCGTTTCTCCAGTTCCGCAGAATTTTGATCAGCTTCCATGGATACAAGAGGCAGGCCCAACTGTTTACGCTCCATTCGAACAAGAGACCGAATATTTTGGCAATGCAGGCAAGTCCTGGATGATAAATTTTAGAGTTAAAGATTTACCGGCAATGGTGGCGCAACTAGAAAAATCAGGCATTGAAGTAACACTGAACACGGATGAAAGCCCAATTGGCAAGTTCGCTAAACTGTGTGACCCGGAAGGAAACCCAATCGAGCTATGGCAGCCGGGCTCGACAATGGCATAGTTCAGGCTGTGTCTGGTGAGAATGTTATGAGGAAGGCTCGAGCTTTTATCAAATATACTATTCTTTTCACCCGGCAGCGAAAACCAACGGCTTTCAAGTTCTGGCGGTTGCCCATGACCGACGGCGTCTGTAGTACTGGCTTGGCAGGCTTTAACAAAATCGGCTGCACAGCGACCGATTTCCCGCCGCTTCCCGCCTCCAAACCGGCGCGTGAGCCGGGCATTAATTGTCAAAGGAATGATCGATGAACGGTGATTGTCTCTGCGGAGAGGTGAAGTTTGAGATTGAGGGCGAAATACGGAACCTCTATCAGTGCCATTGCTCGTTGTGTCGCCGAGCTACCGGGGCCGCCGCCAACACCGCTACGTTTGTACCGGGGCACAGTTTCCGCTGGGTATCAGGCGAGAGTGAGATTAGGTCTTTCCAAAAGCCCAGCGGCTTTCGAAGCGATTTTTGTTAGAATTGTGGAAGTCCGGTTCCGAATAAACTGAGGGGAACTGATCTGGTCTGGGTTCCCGCAGGCTTGCTCGACGAGTTGATCGAATCACGTATTTCTGCACATCTCCACGTAAATTCTGCAGCCCCTTGGGAACAAGATTCGGAGAGGTGTGTTCGGTTGAATGGCGGGCCCGATAGCCTGGAATCACTTAACAAATTGTTGTAGTACGTTCTGGATTCCCTCCGATAAGCATGACACCCCAGCCTCAAACGGAGGCCTGTTCAAAGACCTCGGGGCTGACGCCGTCCAAGTGGCTATGACGTCGAATTCGGCGGCCTAATCCGCTATCGTCTAGGAAAGTGAAGTCGATGACTCAGCTCGGTAAATTTCGAGCGTGGTTGAGCCTTACAGAGCGTCTATAATTTTTCAGGCCCGACATCATGATTGTTGCTTTCGACAATTACCGCCTCAATACGGATACCTATCAGCTCTTTCAGAGTGACACACTGGTAGCTGTTGAACCGCAAGTCTTCTCGGTACTGCACACGCTGATCGAAAACCGGCACAGAGTTGTTTCCAAGGATGAAATGATCGAGCGCATCTGGCGAGGGCGCATCATGTCTGATGCGGCTATCTCCAGCCGCATCAAGAGTGCACGCCAGGCGATTGGTGACGATGGCACCGCCCAACGTTTAATCAAAACCGTTCACGGTATCGGGTTCCGGTTTGTTGGCGAGGTGAATGCCTTTCCTTCCAGCCCGTCGATTCAAACCAGCGGACCCGCCGCAGAAAAAGACGTTTATCAAACCGCCGGAGATTCCCGCCCGTCCATTATCGTGCTGCCCTTTCAACCTGTGGATGAGGGGCTTTCAATCGTGCCTCAGGGGCTTGCCCACGATGTTATTTCCGGGCTATCAAGGCTGCGGTGGCTGAAGGTAATTTCCAGATCAAGCTCGTTTCGGGTGGGCGGCGATAAAACGGGGCTGGAAGCGTTGTGCCAATTGACGTCTGTGCGTTACTGCCTGTCCGGTTTTATTGAGCAGGAAAGACGGCAGCTGATTCTGAGCGTTGAGCTTGCCGATATTCTCAGCGACTCGGTGGTGTGGGCCGACCGAATTCTCGTGAATGCCCATGACATCCATGATCTGCGATCTGACATTATCAAGCGAATGATCAGTGTTCTGGAGCTTCGCATTTCGGATAGCGAGGCTCAGTTGGCTCAATTGAAAGCGCCTGAGAATCTGGATGCGTGGGAGGCCTACCACCTGGGGATTGCTCACCTGTATCGATTCACTGAGATTGATAATCGCAAGGCCGTTGCTCTTTTTACCCGCGCTGTTTCACTCGAACCCGGCTTTGCGAGAGCTCACGCCGGGCTCTCTTCTGCGGAGTTTCAGAACGCCTTCAATCTCTACCCGGGCGTCGACAGGAACGACACCATCGCGAATGCGACCAGAAGCGCTGAGAAAAGTATCGAACTCGACCGGTTGGACCCCTTGGCCAATTTCGCTATGGGCCGAACCCACTGGCTCCATGGCAATACTGAGGCGAGTTTGCCCTGGTTAGAGCGGGCACTCGCGCTAAACCCCAACTACGCCCAGGGTTTTTACGCTCATGGCTTGGCGTCCTTGATGACCAGTAACGAGCTCAGGAGCTATGACAGTTCTGAACAGGCGATTTCCCTGAGCCCGCTGGACCCATTTCTCTATGGGTTTTATGGCATCAGGGCGTTTTCCTACCTGGCCGATGAAGACATCGACAATGCCCGGCTTTGGGCCGAAAAAGCCGCACTGCAGCCAGAGTCCATTGTGGTGATGGATATCCTCGCGGCGTCGACCTGTGAAATGGCCCAGGACCCTGTTGCTGCGGCTAAATGGATCGATCGGGCTAAAGCCCGACACCCGGGCATCGACAGCCAGTATTTCTTCAAGGCCTTGCCGTTTGTCGCCGGCAATATTCGCACTCTGATCCAGTCTTCGCTAACCCGGTTGGGGCTCTGACGGGTTTTAACGTTCAACCTCCAGTGTTCTACAGAATTCACCCGATTTTCTTCAAGCTTGGCCGTTTCCTTTTTGCAGTAATACATCCTGAGGGTGACCCAAACCATGGTTTGCCTTACGCCACTGACTCAGGAGATGATCATGCACATTCCACAGCTTTCTGATTACCGCGAAGATTTGCTACCCATTACTGCAATCCACGGCTCTGCCAGTACGGGATCACTATGGCGTCAGCTTGCGACACTATCCATGGCCCGGCGGGCGGTGTTCGCGCCCGACCTGACAGGTTATGGCATTGATGAAACGCCCGAACCAGACACTCTCTCGACCCTTGAAGAACGAGCCTGGCCGATCATCGACGCCATTGAACAGTCCGGGCGACCAACCCACTTGGTGGCCCATTCTTTTGGCGGCTCAGTGGCTCTTGAGGTCGTCGCCAGAATTCCACACCAAATCACAAGCCTGACGCTGTTCGAGCCGGTGTCACCGTCGCTGTTGAGAGGCACGGACCAACCGGAGGATCTAAGCTTGCTCGGCGATATCCTGGGATTATCGGAGATTGTCCGGGGAACCTCCGGCGCTGTGGGAATGGAGTCCTTTATTAACTTCTGGCACGAAGCAGACGCCTGGTCACGGTTGTCGGATAACGCCCGAGCCAGGCTGGTCAGGCTGGCTCCTGTGGTACACCAGGATTTCAGAGAAGCCTATTCGGTTGAGCCCCATGTGCTGTCAGCCATCCGTTACCAGGGCCCCGTCAATCTACTCGTGGGTGAGCAAACCAACGCCCACGCAAAAAGAATGTCGGAAATACTCACGCTGCAATTCCCCCAGGCTTCACTTTTGACACTGGCCGGCATGGGCCATATGGGGCCACTGACGCATTCCGAGATTGTCGGCAACGCCATACTGGAGGTTATTGAGCGGGTAGAGAGTGAGGCGCAATCGGTCAGGTTGGCGGCCAGCGGAGGTTGAAAATAGGCTGGAGTCAACCTGACTTCAGCGGAACAAAAAACTGAGGGAACACTAGGTGTTCCCTCAGTCTGATTGGCAGGCATTGAATAGATCAAGCTCTGGTTAATTGCTCTACCGTTATATGGACGTCAACCGGAATGGCTTTGGATACCAACTCATATACTGGAGAGTAGCTCATCAGCTTTCTCACGGTTGCTTCATCGGCAGACGTCTTGGCTTTCACGTTGACGCGAACCTTGCTGAAGCCACGGTTGGCATCGTCTGAAACACCGAAGAAACCGCGTGCATCCATCTCACCTTCCGCCGAAGCATTGAACGCCTGGATCGCAAAGCCCTGAACCGATGCGTGGGCAACGACAGTGGTGGTAATGCAACTCACCAGCGAATTCAGATAGTGTTCAACGGCGTTGGGGGCAGTGTTGTCTCCCGCCAGAAACGCGGGCTGGTCTGCGGCAACGATGAGTGCATGGGCGCGTTCAGTCCTTTCGTCGTTGCCTGCATAGAAGTCCTTGATTGCGGTGCGGCTCAAATTCCCGTTGACCCACTCGTTGTCAGCCCGGAAACGGAAGTTGCCGTAGCTATCGTCCTGCGACATTTTGGTCGCGAGTTCAACAATGCGGGCTGTATCAATGCCGTTTACGATGTGGTCAGTTTTGATGGCTGTATTGGTCATGATTATTGCTCCTAACGTGGTTGGTTGTTTATCGACGCAATCTGTCGATATGAAAAGGTTATGCAACCACGGGTTCGACTGATACGACTGAAAATGTAGTAAACAGCTACTAAATCTGTAGTAACCTGATTGTGGGTTGTCCTTGATTCAAAATAACTTGGGGTGAGGATTTATGGACTATGGACAGTTCTGCCCGATTGCGAAGGCGACCGAGTTACTTGGTGAACGCTGGATGTTGCTGATTCTGCGGGAGCTCTTTCTGGGTTCACATCGTTACAGTGATATTCAGCGAGGCTTGTCACGAATTTCCCCGTCATTGCTAACCAAGCGGCTCAAGGAACTTGAGCAGGCGGGCGTGGTGGTGCGCAAATCAAAACAGGGCCGCACCGGGCGTGATTATTATCTGACCCCGGCGGGCAAAGAACTGGCACCGTTGATCGAAAACCTTGCGGTGTGGGGTATGCGCTGGGCTCGCGGGCAACTGCGTGATGAGGAGCTGGATGTTGAATTTCTGATGTGGGATATCCAGCGCCGCCTGCAGATCGATAAATTGCCTGAGGGTGAGACAGTATTCTGTTTCATTTTTAATGACATAGAAAGATACAACAATTGGTGGGTTATCGTGCGTGACGGAACCGCCGACCTCTGTACAGAAAATCCCGGCCTGGATGTCGACCTATATATCCGCAGCTCGCTGCGTGCCATGGTTGAAATATGGGAAGGTGACCTGGCGCTAAAGGCTGCATTGCAAAGCGAACGCGTCACTGCACACGGCAAAAAACATTTGGCAAAAACAATGACGGATTGGCTTGGTATTAATCCATTCTGTGATATTCGCCCGGGTGATCCTGAGTTGATGAGGGTTGCTGCTGTTTAATAACAGTTTTGTTTGGCTGGAAAGTCCGCCGGGCCTGACGGCCCTGAATTCGGGTTCAGTGAGAGCTTCACTGCATGGTGCACAACCAAGCCGCATAGGGACGAGCTGGATGTGTGTATGGAGGAAAAGAAAGTGGATTTTGGCTCACCCCAGGGCTACTTTTACCATTGGTCGTTATCGGTGGAATTGTCTTGGGGCTGAGCTTTCAAACTCAACTTGAATTAAGCGCTGATTCAGTCTCATCATGGGTTGCTGTTCTTGTCACCGTACCTGCCTCAATTGCAAGCGTTAACGAGCGAGACAAACCATGACTGGCGAGAGAAATTTAGAAAAGTTACTCAAATCCATGTCTCCCGAGCTAATGGATGGGGAGTATGTATTTTGTACATTTCAGGATGCCCGATTCGGAGATTATTCCGAGTTGGAACCAATAGCGGCAATCTGCGAATCTGAAGGGCTTACATTAGTCATCCCGAAACCCAGGGCTGATGAGAAAAACCTTGCTTACGAATCTGTCTTTAAGGGCATTACATTGAAGGTTCACTCAAGCCTTGATGCCGTTGGGCTAACAGCCGCATTCTCAAATAAACTTGCCGAGCATGGAATTAGTGCAAACGTAATGGCAGGTTATTACCACGATCATATTTTTATTCAGAGCAAATCTGCACAAAAAGCCATGGATGCTCTTGATGAGTTTGCTCGCTAATTGCTGTTCGTAGAATGATCTGGAAGGTAGCTTGCACTGGTGGGATACCTTATCCCTACTAAAGCAATGCTTTCTCCACCGAGTCAAAGCGGCTGGCGGAATCGCGCTTGAGCATGCGCGTCACAATTGAGTCCTTGGCCTGGTTCAACGCCACCGAGGTTCATAGCTTTATGCATCATGGAGAAGCCTGTGAAAGAGACCGGTAAAATCAACTATGTGGAAATGCCTTCACGAGATCTCGAAGCAACAAAGAGATTCTTTGGTGATGCATTTGGGTGGTCGTTTATCGACTACGGCCCTGAGTACGTGGCAATTCAGAACGCTGGTCTGGATGGCGGCTTCTTCAAATCAGACCATGTGGCCACGACCGGCAACGGAAGTGTGCTGGTTGTTCTCTATAGTGCCGATTTGGAAGCCACGCTCGATAACGTGAAGCTGTCTGGTGGGACAATCGTTCAGGATATATTCACGTTTCCCGGTGGCCGCCGTTTTCACTTCAACGACCCGAATGGCAATGAATACGCCGTCTGGTCAGAGCTAAATGCATGATAATTGGAGGTCCGTAGGCGGCTTCGGGAAAGAGAGGTGATATGAAAGCATTCCGGAGAAAATCAATATGAACACGGCTCCCGCATTCTATCCCATTGGTACGCCAGGCACTCCCTGGGGCGACGTGGAACGCGCTGAGTGGTTGTCGCGACAGGCGCGCCAGCGCAGCTACGAGTCCGAAGTGTTGAGCGTGATCGAGCGCCTGCGTCCGCGCTTTGACGTGGAAGAATATGGGCGCCTGGATTATGGTCCGGATACTTACCCGCTGATGGCAATTCGCAGCCGCGACTGGCGTGACGATCTTCCGGTCGTGCTGATAACGGGCGGGGTACATGGCTACGAAACCAGTGGTGTTCATGGCGCATTGCAGTTCGTCGATCAGCGTGCGGAGGATTACGCAGGCCGCGCCAACCTGCTGATTGCCCCCTGTGTCAGCCCTTGGGCCTATGAGCGCATCCATCGCTGGAACCCGAACGCGGTCGACCCGAACCGCTCATTCCGGGATGACAGTGCGGCTGAGGAGTCGGCGGCACTGATGCGATTGGTGGCGCCCGTTCGTGAGCGTGCGCTGATGCATATGGATCTGCACGAAACCACCGATACGGATGAAAGCGAATTTCGCCCTGCGCTGGCGGCACGCGACGGCAAGTCGTTCGAGTCGTGTGAGATTCCCGATGGTTTTTATCTGGTCGATGACAGCGAGAACCCGCATTCAGAATTTCAGCTGGCGGTGATTGAGGCGGTGGAGATGGTCACTCATATCGCTCCGGCTGACGAAAACGGGGAGATCCTTGGCTCACCGATGGCAGCTCGGGGCGTTATCCAGTACCCGCTCAAGCAGTTGGGCCTGTGTGCCAGTGTCACTAGCGCACCTTACAAAACCACCACCGAGGTGTATCCCGACAGCCCCCGTGCGACCCCCGAGCAATGTAATGCTGCGCAGGTTGCTGCGGTGTGTGCCGGAATCAACTATGCGCTGGCGCATCGTTAACTATTGAACGAAGCGGTTTCAGTTTCGGGCAACGGCTGGCGCTTTGCCCTGCCGGCGATCAGGGAGCCCAGCACAATCAGAACACTGGCGGCGATAACGGCACTGGTGGCTTCGCCATAACCCGCGACGATCAGCAATACCACGGAAATGAGTGGAGCGCCGTATGCCAGGGTGCCAAGCAGCTGGATGTTGCCGTGCTTCACGCCATAATCCCAAGTGAAAAAGGCGATACCCACCGGCCCCAGGCCAAGACCCAGTACGCCGGTCCATTGAACCCATCCCGTTGGCCACACCGTCGTTTCCCAAACCAGATGGCACAGTAGGGCCAGAACAGCGGTTACACCACAAAACCAGCCCACGGCATCTGTCGGTACGTTTTTTACCAGCCGTGACAACACAGAGTATGACGACCAGATTAGCGCGCAACTGAAGGCAACCAGATACCCGTCGAGATTGCCTAACGCAAACCCGTTGCTATTGCCTCCAATCAATAACCAGCCTCCCATAAGGGCGAGCACTGCCCCCAAGAGGTGCTGTTTTCGCAAGGACTCGCCGGGTAAGAAGGAAGACATCAGAACGATAAACAACGGCCAGAGGTAGGCAAGCAGGCTCACTTCTACCGCCGGGGCCAGCGTCATGGCCTTGAAATAGGCAAAGTGGTAACCGAACAGACCACCAACCCCGATGCACCAGGCCAAAAGTGGCTGCCGCAAATACCGGATTCCACTATGCCCAGCGCGGAACCAGCGAACACACATCAGCAGAAATGCGATGCCAAAGGTCATCGCCATCAGCTGAAATTCCGGAATCTCCCCACCGGAAAGCTTGGTCAACAGCGCAAGCGTTCCCCACAAAAATACAGAGATGGAGCCTATCCACGTCGCCGCAATAATAGTTGCCATGACTTCCCCTTGAAACCAATCAGTTCATAACCTTCAGGAGACGAAGTTTATGATCAGTCGAGGGTAGCCGGCTTTCTGATTACGGCAGCATTATTTCGATTTTCGGCGGAAATAACTGGGCGATTTTCCAAAGTGTCGGGAAAAGCGATCGCTGAAAGACGACAGCGAGCTATAGCCCACAGAGTCAGCAATTCGCTGAATATTTAGATCCGACTGTTCCAATAACCGCCAGGACTCCTGCATGCGTAGCTCTGTCAGATAATGGTGAGGTGTCATGCCAATCTGTTTGCGAAATAACTCATTAAGCTGCCGGATACTCAGATGGGCGACAGCCGCGAGTTCGGCGGTGATAATTTTCTTGTGGAAGTTATCGTCAATGAACTGTTTCGCTGTCGACACTCTCCTATCCAGGTTCAGCTTATCGCCGTGGCGCTCCTGCAAAAGCTGAATTAACAACAGCAACATCTGATGCTCTGTGTGAGATGAGCCTGCCCCGTTTACCAATTGAGAGTGCAGAAACTGGATGTAGTGAAGCAATGCCGAATCCAGCTCAACAAAGAAGGGGAGCCGCTCCAATGCAGGGGCAAGAATCTCTGGTACATCAGCGACCAGAAATCGATTTTGGTCGGATGCGGAATACCCGTGGTCACTTCCGGACGGAATAATAGCGGCCCGGTTCCGCTCAACGGCGCCCTCGGTTTGGTCTACAAACAGTGATAATTTGCCCAGCAGAGGCAACACCAGTTGGTGGTGCCCATGGGAATGGTGTTTTCCTTCATCACCATAACTTCGCAAATGGAGACTAACGTCGGATTTGGCCATATAGGGAGTATATTCGAATGGCGCCGGTGATTTTCCGTTTTCTGGTAATGGTGTTGTTGGTGGTTGGCAGTGCCGGTATGGTCAGCGTATTGTTTTGACGGCACTAATTTGGGGTGAGCCGGGAACACCGGCTCTGAGAGTTAGATTTGCCCCGGTTATCAAGGAGATGTGATTTTGCGTTTGCGAGTACTGTCGGATTTGCACGTTGAGTGTTTCAAAGACGGTCGCGACCTGCCGGATGTGGCCGCAGATGTGGTTATCCTTGCCGGAGACATTCACCGCACAACGGAAGGCCTTGCCTGGGCAGCGGAACGTTTTTCCGGGCAGGAGATCATCTACGTTCCGGGCAATCATGAGTTCTACGGAACAAACATGCCCGACACCCGGGAAGCATTGCGTGCTGAAGCCAGGCGCCTGGGAATCCACCTGCTTGATAACGACACGGTGAACATTGGCGGCGTGTGCTTTCATGGCACCACATTATGGACAGATTTTGACCTGTATAATGGCCAGCCCGAGTATGATCCGTCGCAGACTGAACGACGTGCGCTCGCGTTTATGCCCGATTTCCGCATTATCGAACAACCAGCGGGCGAGGTGTTCAGCCCTGAAGGGAGTCAGAGGCTGCACGCAGATGCCATAGCCTGGCTTGAAGTGGCGCTAAGCGAACCCTTCCCGGGGCCGCGAGTGGTGATCAGCCACCATGCGCCGTTACCAGAGTGTATTCCGCCAAAGTATCAGGGGGATTCGCTGTCGCCGGCCTTTGCTTCGGATTTGCGGGCGCTGATGGGGAAGATGGATCTATGGGTTCACGGCCACGTTCATGAGCCTGTTGATCTGCAGGTGGCGGGCACCCGGATATTCGCCAACCCGGGGGCCTATCCGAAAGAATACGAGCCACCGTTGTTTGTCGCAGACAGAATTATTGAGGTCTGAGCCATCGCCTACCCAAAACAACTGTTCATGATTTTCGCCGCTGGCTGGATTTCGACCGCCAGCGCCGATGAAGCTTGTCTGGCGTCAGCCCAGTCGGATCTGGAGCGCCTATACTGCGAGGTTGTAGAGCGCGGTGGAGGTGCAAGCCTGCCTTCTATGGTGGATTTCAAGCGTAATGATCCAAAGGTTCAGGCGCTGCTGTTACGTCAGCCTGCCAAGCGTCTGAACTTGGCATTACCCGAGGTTTCGGGCAGCCCTGAACCGGAATCTGAACCTGAGGCGACCACACTACCGGGAGGACCCGCGAATGAATCCGGCTCTGAACCTTCGGTTGCCTTGGGGTTGGCGGATTGTCAGTTGAGGGGCGAGTTCATCCAGTGCCCGACAGTGGCCTATGAACTGGTAGACAATCGCACACTGGCATCACTGGACGACGGCGTGCTGGAACCGGGTAACCGCCTGGGAATAGCGCCTTTTGATGGCGAACGTAGCGATGATGAAGCCGTGCGATCCTATCTTTCGGTCGCTTATGATCTCTACATTCCCAAAATGCTGGCCATTGGTCTTGGTGCAAACACCATGAGCTTCACGGCGTTCCACAACGCCTTTCACACCCTTGAAAGCAGCGGCGTGGATTTTTCCGAGCGTATGGGGCAAACCTACGAGTTGCTCAAACAGGATCGAAAAACGCTGGGGGTGAAAGCCCGCTACCACGATGAGTTGCCGGAAAACCTGTCTCTGTGTGAAGCCATCGATCGTGATGTCATCGTGTGCGACAACGTCGGGACCAACTGGGTCTTTGTTCGGGCGAATTAATAGCCCCTGCGCAGTACCTATACTCAGATCGAGAGACTCCGGGTATCAAGGCCTACAAAGTGGGATTGATTTTTCCACGGGTACACCGCGTTATACGGCGGTGTGTCGGGCTATCTTGTCAGGTGTACATTGGGCGTCTGAAAAAAGCGAGGCCTACAGAATAAGCCTCGCTGCAGAAGCTTTTAAACTAGTCGCTTGCCATCCACTAGCTGAGAAACCTTCAGTGGATTGCCGTCCTGGAGAGCTTCAGGTAATAGCGCCTGAGGAAGGTTCTGGTAGCAAACCGGGCGCAAGAAGCGATGAATTGCAGCACTGCCAACGGAAGTGGTGCGTGAGTCTGAAGTTGCCGGGAAGGGGCCTCCATGAACCATTGCGTGGCATACCTCAACGCCCGTCGGCCAGCCATTTGCCATCACCCGGCCAGCCTTTTCTTCCAGGGTGGGAAGCAGGAACCTGGCCTGCTCAATGTCACCTTCGTCCATCTGTATGGTAGCGGTTAGCTGCCCTTCCAGCTTTTCTGCAACACGCTTCACTTGTGCTATGTCGTCGCATTCAATCACGACGGAGCAGGCGCCAAACACTTCGTCCTGAAGGCTCAGGTCACTGATAAACGCTTCGGCAGAAGTGGTGAACAGGAAGGCCTGGCATTGGTTTGGCGCTTCGCTATTCTCGCCGTTGCCCAGCGAGCGAACATTGTCGTTGTCAGACAGCGCTTTAACGCCCTGTACATACGCATCATGGATGCCTGGCGTCAGCATGGTCTGGGCCGCCACAGCGGAGATGCTTTTGCTGGCTGCTGCCACGAATTCATCAAGTGCCTGGCTGCGTACAGCAATGACCAGACCTGGGTTGGTGCAGAACTGGCCAGCTCCCATCGCCAGGGAGCCGACAAAACCCTCCGCCAGCGCCTGGCTGCGTGATTGCAGAGCTTCGGGTAATAAAAATACCGGATTGATACTGCTCATCTCGGCATAAACAGGTATCGGCTGAGGGCGAGCCTGAGCCGTTGCCATCAATGCCATGCCGCCACGGCGTGAGCCGGTAAAACCGATGGCTTTGATCCGCGGGTCTGATACCAACGCCTGACCGATCTCGTTGCCGGAACCAAACAGCAGTGAGAACACACCTTCTGGCATTTCGCACAGCCTGGCTGCGGCTTGCACCGCGAGGCCGACCAACTCGGAGGTGCCGGGGTGAGCGGAGTGTCCCTTAACAATGACCGGGCAACCCGCAGCCAGGGCCGACGCGGTGTCTCCACCGGCGACGCTGAATGCTAGCGGGAAGTTGCTGGCACCGAACACCACAACAGGGCCCAGGGCGATATGTTGCTGGCGCAAATCAACTCGGGGTAAGGGCTTACGCTCTGGCAAAGCCGGATCGATGCGGACATCCAACCATTCACCTTCACGCACCACGGATGCGAACAGGCGTAATTGGCCACAGGTCCGGCCCCGCTCACCTTCCAGGCGTGCCCTTGGAAGGCCGGATTCAAGCATTCCACGCTGGATCAGTTCATCGCCGAGCGCTTCTATCTGATCTGCAATGGTGTCCAGAAAAGCCGCACGCTGTTGCAGTGAGGATGTTCGAAACTCGACGCTTGCCGAGTCGGCTAGCGCGCATGCACGTTCGACCTCGGCGGCACCACTACTTGGGTATGCCGGCTCAAGCCGCTCACCGGTGGCAGGGTTGACTGCCTGAATGGGAGCACCTGTTGCGAAAAAAGTATCCTGGCCGATCAATTGCTGACCTTTGGGTTGCATATTCTTGCTCCTACGTTGCACATAACAGAAAAAGGATTGGATCCTAACGTATCGACAAATAGCCCTACTCGGCGGCAGTGTGCTGCCGGGTAGGGCGGGCTAAATAACTTCGTCAGGCGCTTTGAGCTGCACCCGTCGGTTTTTGAAGTGGCTTTTTGATTGCGAGAAAGTAGACGAAAACCAGTGTGAGAATGACAAAGAACAAGCTGTCCAGGCTGGTAAAGAATGTCATCGGGTTGCCGTTGGAAAGAGCGAGCGAACGGCGCAAAAACTCTTCCAGATTGGGGCCAAGAATAAAGCCAAGCAGCATGGTGACCACCGGGAAATCATTCTTTCTCATGTAGTACGCCAGCACACCCAATACCAACGCCATCATCATCTGAAAAGTTGAATAGGTGGCTACGTAACTGCCGACCACGGCAAGAAGGGCAATAGAGCCATAGAGTATGTCCTTGCGGATCGAAACAATCTTGATGAAATAGGGCCCAAGCAGGAACAGTGTTAAAGGAATCAATACCACCGCGCTGAACAGGAGTGATGCGAGCACCGGTGCAATCAGGTCAGCTTGCCCTGCCATTAACTGAGGGCCTGGCTGAATGCCGTTGATCACCAGGACGCCGAGCATGATGGCGGTAATCGGATCACCCGGGATACCGAACGTCAACATAGGTACCAGGGCGCCACCGCAAACCGCATTGTTGGCGCTTTCGGATGCCGCAATCCCCTTGGGGTTGCCCTTGCCGTAGCTTTCAGGGTTCGGTGAAGTGCGTACCGTTTCAACGTAGGCGAGAAAGCTGCCCATCGACCCACCTGCACCGGGCAGAGTTCCGACCGAGTAGCCGATCAATGACGACTTGATATAGCAGGCAAGGCCGATTTCACGAATGGATGAGAGCGGGGGGATGAAGTCGCGGCGTCTGATCTTAACCGCGCTCATGGCTTCGGTCATTTTGCGGTCTTCTTTTGCTGCCCCGGCCTGCATCAGGATTTCACTGATGGCAAAGGTGCCGATAATGACCGGCATCAGGTCGATGCCCGCGGTGAGGCTGCTGAATCCGAAGGTGAAGCGGGTAACGGGCTCCATAGCATCCAGGCCTATGGTCGCCAGCATTAAACCAATGCATGCGGCCATGGCAGCTTTAATGACCTTGCCGCGTTGCGCTATGACGATGACAACCATGGCAAACGCTAACAATGAAAACTTCCCGGTGGTCTGTACCAGTAACGATGCCTCTGCAATGAAGGGCGCAAGACCAATAAGCAGCATAGCGCCTATCGCTCCGCCAGCCATTGAACCAATGGCGGCGTGCCCCAGAGCCAGGGCGCCCTTGCCCTGTTTCTGCAGTGGGTAGCCATCCAGGGCTGTCATCATGGATGAGGGCGCCCCGGGGATATTAATGGTGGTCGCTGTAATACTGCCGCCACACATGCCCGCCATATAAATACTGGCGCAGGCCATCAATGCGATGGTGACATCCAGGCTGTAGGTCAGCGGTAGCAACAGCGCCAGCGCCAAGGTTGCAGTTAACCCCGGAATGGCGGAAAAAATAGTGCCGATGATAAAACCTGCGATTACGTAGGCCAGTACCACAGGGTCGAGCAGCTTCGTGAAACTGCTGGCTACAAGTATAATGAATTCCATAAGTTAACCCCTCAAGGTCGGGAGTCTAACTCCGAAAAGTAGTTCGAAAACGAGGTACCCCAAAGTGGCGATCACGATTGAAATGACGGCCTTTTGGGCAATTTTTTTCTTTTCGGAAAACAACAGCATCATTGAAAAAACAAACAGTGCTGAGGGGATGAAATACCCGATCGCTGAAAAGGCAAGAATGTAGATGAAGATCAGAAGAACAAGGATCGGAGCCGCATATGGGCTGCTTTCATCACCGGAATCCGCTGCTCCGCTTTTTACAAGAAGCCATTCTTTAAAAAGGAGTATCCCACTGAACAACACGGCAAGTGAGCCGATGATCAGCGGAAAAAAAGACGGCTGCAGTCGGCCGTCCAACATTGGATTTCCAATATTGAAGGCAGTGACGAGATATCCGACAGAAACAATAAAAACTAAAAACTGAAAGATGATTTTTTTATAAAAATAAAACATATCATGCACCTCTGGGTATCATCCCCCTGTCAGCACTGCAGGGGGATGTGCGCCACATCGTTATAGACCGAGTTCGTCCATAACTTTGAACGTTTCAGATTGCAGGTCATCAATCCACGTCTGCACATCATTGGCGCCCAGCCAGTTTGGCGTTACGCCTACACCTTTTACCCAGGTTTGAAACTCGTCGCTTTCAAAAGCATCCTTGAACGACGTTTCGAGTGAGGCAATGAATTCGTCAGGCGTGTTCTTCGGTGCAGCCAGCAAAATGAAGCTTCCGGTCTCCAGATCGTAGCCGAGAGTGCTAATGGGGGGCACATCAGGAAACGATGGATTCTGCATCGATGACAGCTCCACCACGCCTTTCACATCGCCAGATTCTATGACCCCGCTGAAGTCGCCCAGGCTTGAAATCGCGGCATCCAGTTCACCGGACAGCAGAGCTTCTGCCTCAGCGCTTGAAGATCCAGGGTAGGTGATAACGTTAAACTTGACCCCAGCCTGTTTCTCTAGGCGACGGACGGCAAGAAAAGGCCCTGACCCTCTGGGCGCAACGCCCACGCGGACGGTATTGGGTTTTGCTTTGGCGGCTTCAATCAGTTGCTTGAAATCGGTAAAGCCAGACTTTTCCGACACCACTACAGCGTCGGCTTCGCTTGTGATTCGAGCAATCGGGGTCATGTTATCCAGCGAGTAGCCTGGAACCATTTTGCCGCGCGGAAGGGTGATCACGCTGTCGTAGGTCAGCACACCGATGGTGTGACCGTCAGGGCGAGCACGGGTCATTTGCATCAAACCGGAAGCGGTCACGGCACCGGCGATGTTTTCTATGTAAATTGAAACCGGCATTTGCTGCTCGGCAATACTGCCGAGCTTTCGTGATATGGCGTCGGCGCCGCCGCCGGCAGGCCAGGGCACGATGAGACGAATATCGCGGGAAGGATAGTCAGCCGCCGCTGCAGTTGAGGCGAGCAGGCAAGCGCCGATGACGCAAACAAGTTGGTTTTTCAATCTTTTTAAGATCATGGCTATGTCTCTTTTTGTTTGATTGTTATTTATAGGCACTCAATTCTTACGACAATCTATTCAGAGCGAGGCGCGAATATCGTTGTGATTATTGCTTTCACCTCATGGGTCTGGTGACCACTATGCCTTTTGGTTGTTGTACTCCTCCAGAGTTTCTGCGTTAGGAGGGTACAGCCCAATGACTTTGCTTCCCGCCCGAACTTTATCCAGCACAAAATCTTCGAAGAGCTCCATTGCAAGTGCTTCTTCTGAAACCTCCTGTGCAATTTCCACAGGGATAACGATGATGCCGTCACCATCGCCGACTAACACATCGCCTGGATTAACCATCACACCGCCGCAGCCGATCGGTACTTGTATGTCTACGGCGTGGTGCTTGGTCAGGTTGGTTGGAGCGCTTGGCTTGGCGCAAAAAATCGGCATGTTCATTTCAGATGCATCGTTGAAATCTCTGATGCCCGCATCGGAAACAAAACCCGCACACTTGCGAACTTCCAATCGAGTAAGAAGGATGCTCCCGGCAGAAGCAGCTGTTGCGTCCTGACGACAGTCTGAAACCAGCACCATGCCTTCCGGGACGGATTCAACGGCCAGGCGCTGAGGGTGCTCAGGGCTTTTGAATGCCGCAACGGTGTCAACGTCTTCACGAGCCGGGATGTAGCGCAGGGTGAACGCCTGGCCGACCATCTTTAGTTTTTGGTTGTTGATGAGGCTGACACCCTGGATGTAGGTGTTGCGTAAACCTCTTTTGAACAGCGCAGTGTGCAGAGTTGCTGTCGACACGCGACGAAGATCGTCAATAACTTTCTGACTTACCTGCATATTTTTAGTGCTTGTTGTCATGCATATCTACCTTGACTGAATGGAACACACCCTGACTGTACGTTATGGGATTTTACAAATCAAACAACTTTTTACAACTTAGTTGTTTTTGTAATATTCTATTAGGCAGTAGTCGATAGAAGGAGGCTTCAGGAAAGCGGTCTTCAGGAAATTGTCTTGCGGAAAAATGTTTTAAAATGATAATGTTCGGCGATGTTTGCGCAATTTTATAGATAATAAAGGCACTGTGAACGAAGATTTTATGGTCCCTGTGTAAATGAATCGTTAGCCATATTGGTCACCAGAGCTGTTAAAAGTTGTCTCTTGTGGCATTTTCTACCCTGTTTTGGTTGTATAACTATGCAGATGCACAAACAAGAAATCAGTCGGTCGCTCTCGTCAGTGGCTTACCAGAAAATTCTGGTGGCAATTATTAGTGGCGAGTATCCGGCGAACGAGAAGCTTCCTAGTGAGGCCAAGCTTTGCGAAAAATACAGCGTTTCCCGACCTGTGTTGCGGGAGGCGTTAACCCGACTAAAAGAAGACAACCTGATTGTGTCACGGCGGGGATCAGGTAGTTTCGTCATTAAGCGCCCGGATGATGCAGTCCTTTCATTTTCCAGGATTTCCAGTATTTCCGGTATTCAGCGGTGTTTTGAGTTTCGCACGAATCTCGAAGGCAGTGCAGCGGGTCTCGCTGCTGTGCGGCGCACGGCCGATCAACTTAATCGCATCGTTGTAGCCGCAGAAAAAATTGATGAAGCAAACCGACTTCATGCAATTGCCAGCGAAGAAGATTTTGAGTTTCATCTCGCCATTGCCGAGGCCTCTAATAATCAGTATTACTCGACGGTGATGAAATCGTTACGGGAGAATATTAAAGAGGGGATGAACATCACTCGTACGCTATCACTGCAATCCACTGACGTTAATCGCATGACCCTGGTTCAGGATGAGCATAAGACGATTCTGAAATATATCATCGATGGCGATGCCGAGAACGCAGAATTAGCGATGAAGAAACACCTGAATAGCGCCAGGATCAGGATGTTTGAGGGAACCGATGACTAACCTGTTTATGTCTTGTTTGCACGTCGAACAGGGCCCTGCAGTTAACCTGGCGCCGGTCAGTTTTCTTCGTTGACTGGCGGCTAGCTGGTCATGCGGAGTGTTCCGGCGAGTATTTCGGCATGACTAAGCCATCTATCTACCCTGGGAATACCGGGGCAGCGTTCAGGTAGGTAGGCGCTGCATTCGGTAGCGCCGCTCTGGCCGGCCAATACTGCCATAGCTGACCTCGGCCACCAGAGTGCCGGTGCCGGTCATGTATTCCAGGTAGCGTCTGGCGGTGGTGCGCGATGCACCCATGGCGCTGCCCACCTCCTCTGCACTCCAGGGCTTGCCGTCGGCAATCAATTCGCGAATCTTGTCCAACGTAATGACATCAATGCCCTTTGGCAGCCGGTGCTGGCTGTCGTTGCCCGTGTCGCCGGCGTTGCGCGGGAGCAGGGCGTCTACTTCGTCCTGGCCCAGGTGTTTTAATGCCGACAAACGAGCATAGTGATCACTGTAGCGGTTGATGGCTTCTTCCAGGCGCTCGAACACCAGTGGTTTCAGAATGTAATCAAACACCCCACCGCGCAGAGCGGTGCGCAGCGTGTCCACTTCTTTGGCGGCGGTAATCAGAATCACGTCGCTGCTGCTGTTGCCAGCGCGCAGCTCGCGCAATAAATCCAGGCCGCTGCCGTCGGGAAAGTACACATCCAGCAGTATCAGGTCGGGTTGCAGCACATCGGCCTGTTCCCGAGCGTCGGCCAGGGTGTGTGCGATGCCGCATAGCTCCACCTGACCCAGGCGCTGAATAAAGCGGCGCTGGATTTCCGCAATCTGACGGTCATCTTCGGCGATCAGCAGTCGGATGGGGGTCAAGGCTGGCTCCTGCCGGTGAATGATTTTGGTAAGTATAATGTGAAGCGGCTGCCACCCGCATCGCTCAGGTTTTCCACGGTAATTGAGCCGCCCCAGGTGTCCAGAAACTGGCGCACAAGGTGCAGGCCAAAGCCATGCTCATTTCCGGGCTTGCTGGTCACGCCTTTTTCAAAAATCCGGTCTTGCACTTCGGGGGCGATGCCGGGCCCCTGATCTTCTACTTCAAAGATAAGTTCCTGCCCCAGATCGGTCATCGACAGTTGAACCCGGCCGTTCGCGCCGGTGTGGCGGCGGGTGGCCTCCAGGGCGTTATCAATCAGGTTGCCAAGCACACTCACGAGCTGTTCACGGGGGAGGTTATCAGGCAGGTCGGCCATTTGGCTGCCTGGGTCTATTTCAAGTTGCAGACCCATTTCCCGGGCGCGATTGTGTTTGCCCAGCAAGCAGCCGGCAATAATAGGGTCTGGCACGGCTTCCAGTAGCAGGTGAATCAGCGCCTGGTGGCTGCTGACTTCACTACCGATCAGCTTCAACGCATCGTTATAGGCGCCTAGCTGAATCAGCCCGGCAATGGTATGCAGTTTGTTGGAGTACTCGTGGGTCTGGCTACGCAGGGTGTCGGCGTATTGCTGAATGCGGGTGAGTTGCTGGCTCACTTGATCCAGCTCGTTGCGCAGGCGGAAACTGGCGACCACGCCGATAATGTCATCGCCTTGACGCATGGGCAGCCGGTTGACCACCATCTGCCGGTTGCGTAGCCATACCTCACGATCGAAATCCGGTATGCCGCTGCTCATAACCGACATCAGATCGCTTTCCGGGAGCACCTCCAGAATGGGGCGCCCGGCCACCGGGGTGTCGGTGTTCAGGCCCAGCGTGGTCAGAGCTGCTCGGTTCACGGTGGTTATAATTCCGTCGCGGTTAATTGCAATAATGCCTTCGCGCACCGATTGCAGTGTGGCGTCGCGTTCCTGAAACAGGCTGGCAATTTCTTCTGGTTCCAGGCCGAAAATAGCACGCTTGAAACGGCTGGCGATGACCACCGCCGCCAGAATGCTAACCAGCAATACCACCCCCAGAACTCCGTACAGCACAAAATTATAGCGCTGCACCGTTGCTTCCACCTGGCGCAGGCTATAGCCCACCGACACAATGCCGATAATGTTGCCGCTGTCAGGCTCAAACACGGGCGCTTTACCGCGCATGGACTCGCCCAGATTGCCGAGTGCACGTGCCACATAACCTTCACCCTCCACCAGTGCACGGCGGCCGTAATCGCCATCGTCGTCTGCCATTGAATAGCCGATGCGGTCCGAAGAAGGATGGGCCAGGCGGATAGCGTCGTGATCGCCAATCACGATAAAAAGGGCTTCGTTGGTGGTGGCCATTTTGCGGGTAAGGGCATTGAGAGCGTCAATGTCCCGTTCCTGTATACCCTGGATAACGGCGGGGCTGGCCGCCACGGTTTTGGCAACCATCAGCGCGCGCTGCCCAATTTCGCTGTACAGGGATTCGCTAAGGTAATAGCCGGCAAATACGCCGATAAACGCCGCTTGCAGTGCGCTCACCAGGCCCAGGGTGAGAATCATGCGGGTTTTGAGCTTTGTGCGTCGTTTTACAGGCATAGGTTTTAATCAAAGTTGTCCAGTGGTGGGGTGGGTAAAGGGTAGGTCACCGTCGTCGAGTTTGCCCGTGAACTTTATGCACAAAATGCGCAGTAGTTTTTTTAAATGCGTTACGCCCGCAAGCTTCAGCAACTACGCATTGCCTTTTACTCTGTTTGCTGAAACAACAAAGAGGCAATGAATATGTTTATCAAAACAACAATAGCATTTGCGGCTGCGGCCACCTTCAGTATGTCTGCCATGGCCTGGCAGCCCAGCGGCAAAGTTGAGTGCCTGGCACCGGCCGATCCGGGCGGCGGCTGGGACTTTACCTGCCGCAGTGTGGGCAACGTTATGCAGCAACTTGACCTGGTAGAAGGGTCGGTACAAACCGTGAATATGGCCGGTGCGGGCGGTGGCGTGGCCTACGCGCACACCGTCAGCAAGCGTAAAAACGACGACAAGCTGATCGTCGCGGCGTCGACTGCCACCACCACCCGGTTGGCGCAAAAGCAGTTTCCCGGTATGGATGCGTCCATGGTGAAGTGGATCGGCGCGCTGGGCGCAGACTACGGCATCATCGCAGTCGGTAAAGATTCGAAGTATCAAGACCTGAACCAGTTAATGGATGCTGTAAAAGAGAATCCGCGCGGCGTCAAATTCGCTGGCGGCAGTGCGCGTGGCGGCTGGGATCACCTGAAAGTGCTTATTGCGGCAAAGGCTGCGGGCGCTGACAAACTGCCGTCCATTCCTTACCTGTCTTACAACAACGGCGGCGAAGCCATGACCCAGGTTGTGGGCGGCCAGGTGGATGCTTTCACTGGTGACGTATCGGAAGCGACCGGCTTTATGGAATCCGGTGATCTGCGCGTACTGGCGGTGCTTTCAGAGGAACGACTGCCGGGTAAGTTTGGCGATATTCCTACTGCCCGAGAGCAGGGGATTGATGCGCTTGGTCCGAACTGGCGCGGATTTTATATGCCGAAAGATACCTCGGCAGACGCGCAGCAGTATTGGGTTGAATCGATCGACACGCTTTACGCCAGCGAAGAGTGGAAAGCGGTGATGAAAAGTAACGGTCTGATTCCGTTCCATCCCAAAGCCGCTGAGTTTGAAAGTTTTGTGACCAATCAGGTTCAGGAAATTGAAGATCTGTCCCGGGAAATAGGTCTGCTGAAATGACTGGTATGGGCGATCGTATTCTGGGTTTGTTCCTGCTGGTGTTGGCGGTTGCCTATGGCTGGGTAGCGCAACAATGGCCCGAACCCTTCGGCGGTGCCGAGGGCGTAGGGCCGGAAACTTTCCCCACCATGCTGGCGATCGTGCTCGTGGTGGGCAGCCTGTATCTGATGATCAAGCCAGATGCCGATGCCAAGTGGCCTGTGGGCAGGTCAGCCCTGGAGCTGGTGATTTCAATCATCGTTCTGGTGGTTTATGCGCTGCTGCTGGAGCCGCTGGGCTTTATCATCTCCACCACCCTGGCCGTTGGTGCCTTGAGCTGGCGCATGGGCGCGCCGGTCGTCGGGTCGTTTGTAACCGGCCTGATCAGCGCCGTTGTGGTGTTTGGGTTGTTTAACTATGGGCTGTCGTTAAGCCTGCCCAATGGCTTGCTGGGAGGCTTTTGACCATGGAAACCATTGGCTTTCTGATGGAAGGGTTTGCGGTGGCGTTGACGCCGTACAACCTGATGTTTGCATTGTTCGGTGCCTTTGTGGGCACGTTGATTGGCTGCCTGCCGGGCCTGGGCCCGGCGAATGGCGTTGCCATTCTGATTCCTCTGGCCTTCACCCTGGGGTTGCCGCCTGAAACCGCGATGATTCTGCTCACATCGGTGTACGCCGGTGCGATGTACGGCGGTCGGATTTCGTCGATTCTGCTGAATATTCCGGGCGACGAGCCGGCCATGATGACCTGCCTGGATGGCTATCCCATGGCGCAAAAAGGGCGGGCGGCAGACGCTTTGGCGATATCAGCGATTGCGTCTTTTGCGGGCAGCCTGATCGGTACCATAGGGCTGATCATGCTGGCACCTGTGCTGGCACGCTTTGCGCTAACTTTCGGGCCGGCGGAGTACTTCGCATTGTTCTTGCTGGCATTCGCGACACTGGGTGGCATAACCGGCAAAAATCCGATGAAGACGGTCATTGCCGCAACTCTGGGCATTATGATCTCTACCGTGGGTATCGACATTTCCACTGGCACCCAGCGTTACACCGGAGGTGTGCTGGAGCTGTATGAGGGTATCGATTTCATTCTGGCGATTGTCGGTCTGTTTGCCATATCCGAGCTGCTGTTTTTTGTAGAAGCACGAATGGGCAAAGGCCGCAGCAAAGTGGAAGTGGGCAAGTTGACGCTGACCTTTAAAGAGGTTGTGTCAACACTTCCTACCCAGCTTCGTGGTGGCTTACTGGGCTTTATCGCCGGGGTCTTGCCGGGTGCCGGTGCATCGCTAGGCAGCTTCATCAGCTACACCCTGGAAAAATCAGTGTTGGGGAAAAAAGGCCGCTTTGGCGAAGGTGATATTCGGGGCGTAGTGGCGCCGGAAGCGGGGAACAATGGTGCGGCGTCTGGCGCTTTGGTGCCGATGTTGACTCTGGGTGTGCCGGGCAGTGGTACCACAGCGGTATTGCTGGCCATGTTGATTTCCCTGAACATCACGCCAGGACCACTGATGTTCACCCAGAACGCCGACATTGTGTGGGGTGTGATCGCTGCGCTGTTGATCGGTAACGTGTTGCTGCTGGTGCTGAACATTCCGATGATCGGAGTGTTTGTGCGGCTGTTATCCGTGCCGCCGATGTATCTGCTGCCGATTGTGACCATGGTGGCATTTGTGGGTATTTACTCCATAAGTCACAGCACCTTTGATCTGTACTTCATGATCGTTTTCGGGGTTGGCGGGTTCATTCTGCGCAAGCTGGACATTCCCATGGTGCCCATTATTCTGGGCCTTCTGTTGGGGCCTGAAATGGAGAAGAATCTGGGCCACGCGCTGATCCTCTCTGATGGCGACTGGACAACGCTCTGGTCAAGCCCTTTGGCCATCGGTTTGTGGCTGGTGGCCGGGTTGGGCCTGGTGTTGCCGACGGTGTTCGGGCCTTTGCTGCGCCGGCGTATGCGCAATGCCATCAAGGAGGGGCCGGTCAGCGATTGAGTGTCAGGTAAGCCGCTTCGGCGCAGATATAGAAAATATGCACCGGGCTTTGCCCGGTGTTTTTTGTTTAAAACCCGTTAAACTTGAACGAGTTTTCTCACCGCTCAGGAATTTATGTCAGACCTTTCCCTATTCCAGTATGCCCTGATCGCGCTCATTTTCATCTGGAGTGGCTTTGTGCGCTCCGGGCTGGGCTTTGGCGGGGCGGTGCTGTCACTGCCATTTCTATTGCTGGTGAAAGACGATCCGCTGGTATTTCTGCCTATTATTGCGGTGCACCTGCTGGTGTTCTCATCGCTGACCATCTGGACGAACAATCGCCGCAGTCACAAGAAAAAAGCCGGTAAAAGTGGCCAGAAACTAACCGGCTTCGGGCCTGATGTCGACGCAGATGCGCCGGAAGGCACGGTTGACTGGCCCTATCTGTGGCGAATGCTGCGCATTATGCTGGTGCCCAAGCTGATTGGTGTGTTTGGCTTGTTTACGCTGCCACCAAATGTGCTGAGTGCAATTATCTTCGTGATTGTCGCGATTTACTCAGTGTCCTACATCATTAATCGACCGTTCCGCAGCAGTAGTAAAACCGTGGATGTAGCCCTGTTGATGGCCGGTGGATACATCAGCGGCACCTCGCTGATAGGCGCACCGCTGATTATTGCCGTTGCGGCACAGCACGTGGCACGGGAGAAACTGCGCGATACGCTGTTTGGCCTTTGGTTCATTCTGGTAATGATCAAGCTGGCGGCGTTCATCTGGGTCGGGCTCGACCTGCAGCTGATTCATCACCTGTGGTTGCTGCCCTGTGCAGCCATAGGGCATGTGATCGGGCTGCGTTTTCACGAGCGCATTCTGGAGGCAGAGACACCGGTGTTTTTCCGCATGTTGGGCGTGGTGCTTTTGGTGGTCAGCAGTGCCGGTATGGTGAGCGTGATGCTTTAACAGCGACACGCTCTCGCGTTCATGCCCGGTTGATGCTTTCAGCTTTGCCAGTTCCGTGCGAAAGATCTGATGCTCAGCACTGCGGCAACAGTTAATAAACTGTATCAATCAGCCCACTGCCACGGCGGTGCATCCAGCAATCCCTGGCCTTGAATGATTGTCTCCCCGAGCTCCTTATTCAGCGCAATAGAATTGCACTCCCCATCTTGTTCCAGCGTGGCAACTAGCCGTGGTGCATGGGAAACCACCCAAACCTGGGTCTCCCGCGAGGCGCGGATAATCAAGCGCCCAAGGGCGGGCAGCAAATCCGGGTGCAGGCTGGTTTCGGGCTCGTTCAGCACCAACAGGGAAGGGGGCCTGGGTGTGAGCAATGCGGCCACCAGAAGCAGGTAGCGAAGCGTGCCATCTGAAAGCTCTGCCTGGTTCAGGGGGCGCAAAAGTCCGTCCTGCAGAAATTGCAGTACGAAGCGGTTGCCGGAATCTGCGGTAAAGTTAATCGTTGCTCCTGGAAACGCATCCTCTATCGCGCCATACAGCGCCTGCCGGTCGCCAATCTCGTATATGGTTCGCAGTGCTGCAACCAGGCTATGGCCGTCATGATCAAGCACTGGGGTTCGTGTGCCTATCTGAGGTGTGCGAATAATAGATTGGGAATCGGTTCGGAACTGATCGTAGAAGCGCCAGTTACGGATGGTTTGTCTAACGGCATGAACCTCTGGCACCGCCACCGGGTCACTGATTTCGTTCAGAATGCTCTCGTAAGAATTGAGGTGGGCGTTATACACGACCCACTTTCGACCGGAGCGCACTTTAACCACCGGCCCGACTCGGTCGATCAGGCAGCTGCTGGGCCGGCAAACATCGCCAGCCCAGATGCATTCACGCTTTATCTCCGGGTCGAACTGAAACATGGAGGGGTCTTGGTAGCCCGCAAATCCCTGCGGCGCGGGCATCCCCAAAGATATGGCGTAACCGAAATCTTCACCCACAAAACCCAATCGCAAGCGGGCGTTCTGTTTCCTGGCGGAGCCTTGAACGGGCGCGGAGCCCTCTCTCATGCCTTGGGTAAGGTTTTCCAGCCCGGCCCAGAATGTGTAATCCAGGCCGCCTTCCTGGGCAATCGACGAGATGAGATTGCCTTTAGCGGTTTCTGCGAGCAACCGGAGCGACTTGTACAGGTTGGATTTGCCACAACCGTTGGGCCCCGTAACCACATTGAGGCCCGACAGCGGCGAGACAACATTCTTCAAACTGCGGTAGTTGGATACTGCGAATGCTTTGATCATACGGTCAGGCTCAATGATGACTGGTTGAGCATGAAAGCGCCTTCACACTCCGATAGCGTGCAATGTTACGCGAAAAACAATCAGGCAACCGCGTCGACCGGCCGGCCCAGATCCTGAAGAACGGTTTCAATGACCAGTGGGCTCCACAGCAGCCGGTGATGCCCCAGGCCACTCGTGCGCAGTACCTGAGCGGCTTGCCAGTTAGTAGAGATTCGTTCGCTTTCATTTGGCGCAATCGAAGTATCGTCATCGTTAATAACGATCATGCCACGCTGGGTCAGCGACCGGGATAGCGCTTCCAGATTCAGCTTATCCCAAACCGAACTCCCGAAACGCTCCTCCATTAGCCGAAGATGAACGTCGAGAACGTCCTGGCTTAACCCCCATTGCCGCCCCAGATTGTCCATCACAGCCGTTAAGCTGAGCGGGGGCGCCAACATGACCAGGTGCTGGGCATGAAGTCCGTCCTTAATTGCTCTTGCAGCCGCTATACAGCCCATGGAGTGCGCCAATATTCCGTGAACCCGGCCAACACTGTCAGCCACTTTCGCTGTGACCTCGGCCATCTCAAACAGGTCGGTACTGCTGCCCTGGGCACGCCCATGGGCTGTTGCGTCGAACAGCACCACGCGATAGCCGGCTTCTACCAACGGATTCACCCAGGCACCAAACTGGATGCCTGCGCCGGCCCAGCCATGAACGCCCAGAATGACGGGCCCCTTGCCCCAGGAATACACCGGAATGCTGTGGGCACCATGTTTGAGTCGGGTATAGCTGTCTGTATTGTCCAGCAGGTATTCATAGCGAGAGGGCATTGGTAGGCGTGATGGCCGGAATGCCATGCGATTTACCAGTTGGCCTGCTTTCTGCGGTGCCATCCGAGCGTAAAGCTGCAATGCCAGTCGGGTGGCTGAAAGACCGGCACGGCGAACGGTAGGCTGTTGAGTAATCGAGAGTTGGGTGTTCAGTGGTGAGTTCATAGTGAAAGTCCTTCTTCCTGCTTTGGTTGATTACAGCTTCAGGTTAGGGCTTGCAGGCGGTCAGTAGGAGTGTCATATTCGACATATAAAATGCGAAAAGGGCCATTTTAATGTTTCATGTCGCGATTGTTGCCTTGCCGAACTGTCATGCCTCCGGTGTGCACGGAATAATGGATTTCTTTACTGTTGCCAATTTCGTTGGTAACAAACCGGCGGCTCGGCGCCAGCCGCTGTTCGATTGCCAGATAATCACCGTGGATGACGAGCCGGTGCGCGGCTACAGCGGTGCTGTGGTTACACCGACCGTTTCGCGCGGCGCCTTTCAGGCAGATTTGATTGTGGTGGGATCCTCAATGGAAGCGATTGTTGGTGCAGGTCGCCTCGATCAAGCACTGGCCCCGGCGATCCCTCTGCACGGTTGGCTCAAGGAGGCCGCGGCACGGGGTACGGTGATTGCGAGTGTTTGCACAGGCAGTTTTGTGCTGGCGGAAGCGGGCTTGCTTGACGATCAGGTGGTCACCACTCACTGGCGAGCCGCCCCAATGTTCCGCAGCCGTTATCCACACATCCGTATGGATGCGGACCAATTGCTGGTGGATAACGGCCAGATCATCTGTGCCGGCGGGGCTTCGGCGTTTGTGGATCTGTGTGTTCATCTGGTGGAAAGGTTTGCTTCGCCTTCGGTCGCTCTTGCCTGCAGCAAAATGTTGGTACTGGATGGTCGTCGAATGGAACAGACACCCTATATGGCGTTTTACAGCCAGAAGGCTCATCAGGATGAGGCCATTCGCAAGGCACAAACCTGGCTTGAAGGGCATTATGCCGATCCTGTGACCATCTATGAGGTTGCGGTCGTTGCGGGTCTTGGCACCCGTACGTTCAAGCGCCGCTTCAAGGAGGCCACCGGAGAAACACCCATTGGTTATCTGCAACACCTGCGGATTGAGGCTGCTAAACACTTGCTGGAATCCAGCCGTGAGCAAACTGCGCGTATTATCTGGAGTGTGGGTTATGAAGACGCCAGCTCGTTCCGGCGCCTTTTCAAAAGGATGGCGGGCTGCACCATGGAGCAGTACCGCAAGCGCTTCAGTTATGTATCGCTCTCTGCAGCTTAGTTGCTCACCTGCGCGTTGCGGTGTTCTACCCTTTCCGCCCCAGCCTCTCCAAAGCCATCAGCGTATCCGTGTAGTTCACAAACCGGTTCAGATACTCCGGTGACAACTTCTGCATTTCAGCCATTGCGCGGCTCACCAGTCGGTGGGCGTTTATGGGGCCGGCATCTTTTGGGGCGTGTTCGATAGCGTCGCGAATACGCTCCTGCAGCGCTTGCTCGCCCCGGCCGGCGTATACCCTGGCCATGGCTTTCAGTGGCTGGAGCCTTCCGGCTGTTGCAGTGTATTGCGTAGCGGCTGAGCCTTCCTCGGGCGTTCCGAAAACCAGCTGTTCCAGTGTTGACCGGGCTTCCGTTGAAGGTGTATCCGGTGTCTGATTCAGCCTGTCCAGCAGATCTGAAAACGGTGAGGGGGTGCGTGCTTCAATGGTTTGCGAGGGCTGGGCTGATGATGCAGATTTTGTCTGATAATCGGCGACAGCCTGCTCCAACTTCTGCCAATGCCAGCTGTGCTGCAGGCCTTTCGCGCGAAGGCGCAAAGCCAGAGCTTCCAGATAGCGGAAGCGAACCGGGTCTGCCTTGTCCGCGCCGGAGTTTCGGAGTTCTTCCAGTTGCGGGTGCAGGGGGGCAGTCTCAACTGTTGTGGTCATCAGTTCTCGGCCCCGGCGTTTGCGGGCGTTTCGGGAACCAGGGGCACGGTACTGATCTCCACGCGCCGGTTCCGGGCCCGGGATTCGGCATCCATATTCGGCACGGCCGGGTGGTGCGGGCCAAATGCGGCGGCGAATACTCGGTCGTTAGGCAGGCCAAGCTCCATTAGCGTTCGGGTGACCGTCAGTGCCCGTTGCGCCGACAGCCCCCAGTTGTCCTGGTATCGGTTGCCGCTGTGCATGGGCAGGTCATCGGTAAAGCCGCTGATCATCAACAATTCTTCGTGCTGGGCCAGGTAGGTTTGTAGCGGGGTAACGAGGGCTTCCAGCACTTCCTCGCCGTCTGCTTGCAGCTGATCCGAGTTCAACTCAAACAGCACATTGCCACTAATGCCGATGCGGCCATTCTGGAAGGTCACCAGACCTTTGGTCAGTGGATCTTCCAGTGCTTGCTCCAGAGCAATACGGCGCTGCTGCTCGGCTTCCCGCTTGGCTTTCTCTTCCTCCAGAGACTGGCTGAGTTCCACCTGAACGCCGATCACCCACACCAGTATCAGCACCAGAATGCCCACGAGAGCCGCCATCAGGTCTGAGAAAATCGCCCAGATTGGCGTGGACTGTTGTTCGCCGTCTTCCAGGTATTCCATCAGCCAGCTCCGCCGGTCTCGGCGTGGACGGTTCGCAGGGCCGCAGCAGCATCAATTACGTCTTTCTGGGACGTGACCGAGAGGTCGATCACTTCGCGGGCCTGGGCAACGTAATAGGCCAGTTGCTCGTCGTGGCGGTTTCCGGCGCTATCCAGAGCCTTCTGGATGTTGGTCAGGCTTTCCTGCAGCTGAGTATTGGAAGCGCTGAACAGTTCCACCGCGGCCAGGAAGGCTTCGCTGAGGGCGCCCACTTCCTGGCTGCTGCCCGTGATGTTTTCGCCCAGTTTGCCGAGCTGCTGGCTTTGCTTCTGAATCAGAACATTGAAGCGTTCGCTGATCCCTGTGAGGGTATCGCCCGCGCCGCTGATCAGAGAATCCACGGCCTGGCGCTGGCTGTCTGCATTGCTGCGCTGGGATTCGAGAAGGCTGTCCAGCTCCTGCACAAGCCGCTGGCGCTCTTCCAGTAATTCGTTTTCCCGTTCGCTGTTGCGGGCCATCTCGCTTTGCAGTTGCGAGATCACCTTTGCCGCGGCTTTCGGGGTTTCCGACGCGGTTTCTATCAGGCGGGTCATGGGGGCTTCCAGGCTGGAGCCCAGTTCATTCAGGTGTTTGGTGACGGCAGTTTCCAGCTGAGCCAGCCGGTCATTGGCCGCTTCGCCGCGAGTTGCTTCTTGCTCATGAAGTTTAGTGAGTTGCTCGCTGATACGGGCAATGAGCGAATCCAGGCCTTGTTGCTGATGGGTGGTGAGCTCAGCCAGTTGCTGCCTGGTGGTAGCAGACCAGTTTTCATGAAGCTTTCCGGCACTGGACTGCAGGGTTGTCATGGCTTCGGTCACTATCGGCTCTATGCGTTCAGCACTCAGGCGAGTGCTGGATTCCAACACCTTCTCCAGTGACTGAGCAACAGAGTCCGCGAGGGTCTGGTAGTGATCACCAACGGTACTGTGGAACTCCTGCTGGTTGCGGGTCAGGGACTGCTCCAGTTGCCGGCCTAGCTGCTCCATTCGGGCGGTCATGGTTTCCATGGCCGTAGCCATTTGGGGCAGGGCGCTGGCCTGTGATTCCAGTGCCAGGAACGCCTGTTGGCGCTGGTAGTCCGCCGACAGGTGGTGCAACCGCTGGCGCAGGGTTTTATCCAGCTTGCGAGAAACCTGTAACCGTTCGCGCCGGCTCAGGGTGGAGGCCAATCCCAGCATGGCGGAGGCCGCAACGCCGGCGATGGAGGTGCCAAACGCAAGGCTTAGCCCGGCAATGGGGGCGGCGAGAGCGCCACGAATCACGCTGAGATCGGTGCTGCCGTCCAATGCAGATGCCGCACCGCTCAGGGTTACGATCATGCCGGCAAAGGTACCCAGTAAACCGAGCATCACCAGCAGGCCGACAAGATAGGGCGTTAGCTGCGGGCTGGGCAGCGCGGCAAAATGCCCATCAATCCGTTTCTGTACTGCAAACTGAACTTGCTCTGGCAGGCCAGAGAGCCAACCCTCCAGCTGTTCACGGCTCTGCGGAACACTATCAAGCCGCTCTGCAAGCTGCCGGGTGGTGCGGCGGAACCCCATCAATTCGACAAAGCCCAACCCGTACACCAGGGCAATGATGGCGGTAACGGACAGGGCCAGAAGGTCGGAGCCAAGAAAGCGCTGGCCAATCCATGCCACTACGGCCAGGCCTATGGCAAAAGCGAAAATGAAGAAAAGTCTGCTCATGGAGAATTCGTTACCTCGTTGTGGCAGGCCTCAAGCAACCCCAGCACCGGCTCCAGCCGAACATCCAGTTCAGCAAGTAAAAGATTCTGCGCTTCCTCGCAGTAACGGTGGAGCCGGTCACCGGGCGCACTGCCGGTTTCCTGGGAGGCTTCAGAGGGTGTCTGTTGTGTCTGGGATAGTGCCGGGAATAGTGCGGTGTTTTTCAAGATAGTTGGCACTGTTTCTGTGTTTAAGCCGCGTCTTTTTCTACCGCACGCTTTTCCGGATTCAGTGTCGTTGGCCCAACGGGCTCGCAATTTCTGACCTGGCGACCTCCCCA
>Ga0209337_1000235_pt1 | contig 44173 bp, 30 predicted proteins | sample LinPmetageLP53_FD_184044 | JGI IMG/M metagenome (GOLD analysis project Ga0209337, IMG submission 184044) | Marine viral communities from the Pacific Ocean - LP-53 (SPAdes) (version 2) | ecosystem: Environmental > Aquatic > Marine > Oceanic | place: Pacific Ocean | collected 2010-02-08
TATAGTATATCATGTCAAAAAATATCGATTCAATTTTAGAATTTGGAGATTTCTCCAAAAAGAAGCGCGTTAACAGTAAGCGCAAAGGCAGTAACTTTGAGCGTAAAATCGCTAAGATACTGAACGAGAGGTTTAAGACTAAGGAGTTTAATAGGACTCCTGGTTCAGGTGCTTTCGCTACCACCCATAAGGATTTACCCGACCATCTACGGATTCAAGGGGACCTTATTACCCCCGTTACTTTTCCATTTGTTATAGAATGTAAAAATGGGTATGACGTTCAGCTTGATGATTTGTTTAAACGAAAAAGCGATTTTAAGTCTTTCATCTCACAGGCACAGAATGACGCCTCTCACGCCGATAAGGATTGGATGGTAATCTACCAGAAGACGCGCCGTATGGCTATAGTAATCGTTGGGAAGCCTTACAGTATCAAACCCGAGCTAGTTCTAGACGGTCTTTACTTTATCTATCCTCTTAATGAGTTCTTGAAGCTGTCTAACGAAGTCTTCGGCTTTCATAGCTGAGTTTCCTACCTCTTTATCAGGTGGGTTTACTCCCCTAGCGGTTCTACCTCCGCTCATGTTCTTCATATTCTTCTTAGTCTTCTTAGAGGGGTAGCGGACCTCTTGAACCTTAGAGTTATCTTTCACACGGCGGGTTAATTCCTGTCCCGTACTAAGTTTAGTAGAAGTTCCTGTTACGGCTATCTCCGCCGGACCTTCAGGGTTTCCGTACCCCAAAACCTCCTCGATAACCTGTCTATTAACTGCGTCCGCCTCCGTGCCTATGTACGTATCTCCTCCAGGGTCAGTAATAACCAGTAATTGATTTTGAGAAGCTGAACCTGCTTGCATCATTTCTATAGCCAAATTTGTTCTAAATCCAGGGCTATCTTTATGCTTGTTACGATAAGCTTGGGTAAGGGTAGTTTCCAACCGTTTTCTAGCCTTCTCCTTCTCAACACTTCCCTCAGGGGCATTCTCATACTCCCCAATATGTTTGTTGAGCTCTCCAAGTGCATTAGCGTCTTTATAGCCCAGTTTCTTCATCTCCTCGTCGACAACTTGACCTATAGTTCCTGGGTCTAGCCCATCCAAAGCAGCCATCGTATCATGGGAAAACTTAACCTCCCCCAGCTTATAGTCTTCAGCCGCTTGCGCGTCCTCTGAGGTAAAGGATACTCCAAGATTTTTCGCAACCGTCTCTATGTAATTCAAAGAACGATTTCTAGCCGATTTAGTATCCGGGGTGAAGCCGATAATATCCCCTTTCTCGTCTCTTTCCACTGAGTCAACTACAGCAGCACCGATTTTGCCCATCTGGATTGAATCACCTCCTTGTGAAACTTTCACGTTTACACCTACGGTGCCCGGTCTTTCATCTGCTTCGTAATGCTCACGGTTTTTATCTTCATCGCTTCCGTAGCTTCCTTCTCCTGAGCCCACATTAAATTTACCTCCTTGGTCTGCGAAAGCTTCTAGGTGGGTTTTCTCTTTTCCAGAACAGTTCACCTCAATATCTTGGGTAACTTTACCGCCATTGGGTTGTTGTCCGGTAGGACCTCTTCCTACTACTTCAAAATCACAGTTTTTGAACTGTGGGTCCGATACCAAAGGGTCCCACATGTTTAACATGTTGGCAGTAAACCAGGCTAAAGCTTTAGCGCCATCAATCTCGCCGCCCAGCTCTTCTTCCATCTGGTCCAAAATAAGGTCCGTGCCAATCTCATCGATATTAGCGAATTGAGATTGTGGGACGGTTCCCCCACTCCGTTCTTCGGCTCCCCACACAAGAAGATTTAAATTAAAATTTTCTTGAGCCATCATATCTTTGAGTTGGGCTTGGAGTTCGGGACACGGTTGTTGGTAATTACATCCCATCCATGCCTTAGAAAGTTTGGGACCGTATTCATTCATTACTCCCATCATTGCACGGTATGCGTTTCCTTTGGCTGCGTTTGTGCCTCCCCAGAAAACAGCTGGCTTTGGCTTCCCCTTACTATCCAGTCCGTTCTCTCCGTATAAAGGGTTCTTCTCCTTTAAACTATCATCGTGTATCTGTACCATCATCGCATACAAAGGACCATCTTGGTTATTTATTTGTACACCATAACGCTCGCCTCCGTCTTGGTATTCTATAGCAGCGGCGGCTAAGGGACCTCCACAGAACTGCCCGGTAGCATCATCAGGAACCATATAAATACCTTTCTTTGCAGAGCCTCTTTGCCCTCGTAAGCGAAAGCAATCGGTAAGGAACTTACGGTCAGACTCCGTCAAACCCTTTCCATCGTTATTTAGTTTCCTTTTAATATCAACCAACTTCTGGACGGTCTTCTCTAAATGCGCAACATCCTCGGCACATGAAGCCGCTTGCTCCTGAGCCTTTTGTGCTCCTTCTTCAGGGGTTAAGGTAGATTGCGCGTCCTTGAGCTCGTCGCCCGGTAATTGCGTCACGCGGAGAGCTTCGTCAGACTTCTCTCTAGCCGCCTTTTGTAAAGCTCCAGAGCGACCGCCACCGCAGACCTGGCGGAACATGTTTCTTATTGCGTCGTTGTTGTTGGCGAAACCCACAGAAGCTAAAGCTTCTTCTGTTCTTTGCGCCGCTGCGTCGGTGACGGCTTGAGTCTCTTCCTCTACTTGCTTTTTTAATTTTTTCGCGCTTAAGACTTCCTGAGGGGAATCGGCTGGCACGTCACCGGGGGTAAGTTGAGCTCCTTCTTTAAACCTTCCTAAAAGGGAGGTCCAGTCGGTTTTATCAAACTTAATGAGTGGGATGTCTGGTCCTTCTGGCTTACATCCAGTTCCCACATAATACACACTCTCCTTTGGGTCCGTCGGACTTTTGGTTGTGTACGACCCATATTTCATACCCTTAGAATCTTTTAATAGGTCATACGCTTTGCTTGGCTCGGTTATTGGCACCTCAGCGGGTGGGTCTACTAACCCAGCAAACAGACACAAATACTTGTCTAAGTTATCTTTGAGCTGCACTTCCAGCAAAGTGTGTCCACTGTCTCGGTACGCGTCGATGAATTCAGATAGTTCCATATTATATTAAAGTAGGCTTCCCTGATATTATATACCAGGAAAGCCTAAATATTTTTCAATTAAAACTTAACCTATAGCTATCGGGGACATTACGGAATCGATATCAGAGGATTCAGTGAACTGAACAGCGAAGTCGTAGCGTAGAGTCATTTCGATAGTATGGAACTCGTTAGTTGAGTAGTTAAACTCGCCAAGCTTCCAGCCTTTAGGGTAACAGCCGTAAAGATTAACGTGAGTAATCGGGTTACGGTGAGCATCTAATTGCCAGATAGTTACAGTTCTCTTGAAGATAGGAGCTTCAGTAAGACCAGCAAGACCTTCAGGGCTTTGGTTTACTTCGCTAGTGCCGTTGCCTAGACCACCGTAATGAATACCGTAGACTGGGTCGTACACACTTCTCATCCACGCAAAAAGAGAGTCAGCGATATCACCTTTGATTAAGTTATCAAAAGTAACTGTGATTTCATCAGGGGTTGCTTTGCCTGGGTAGTAGAACTTTTCGTTTACACGATGAACTTCAATATCTTCAACAGTGAAGCCCGGTTGAGTAATTTGCTTTGCAGCGAGAGTCAGACGGTCTTGAGAATCAAGACCCGGAACGTTAGAAAGAGCGCCCGCGAATTGCGGAATTTGAATCTCCCAAGCGTATGCACGGAAAGATTCCAGTGCGTGGGAAAGACGGGGGCTGTCGGCTATTAGCTCGGCAGCTCTGTCTACGTAGTATTTTCCATTTGCCATGTTATTTGTTTACCTATTATTATATAGTGTTATACACTAGCTGATTGATTTGTGAGATTAAGCTCGAATACCAAGATTTCAGCGGTCTTAGTAGGCTTAAGAATAATCTTGCACCAAAGTTCGTTTCTATCAACGCGAAGCGGGGTGTTAGTAGTTCCGTCACAGGTTACCGAGAACTGTGTGATACCTCTTCTTTGTTGGATATCAGCTAATGCTGGGTTAATGACGTTTCTAACTGCTTCCCAAGTAATAGGGTCGTTAGGCTCAAAGACAAATCTACGAGCAGCTTGCAGAACAAGTCTTCGTAAGTAAATCATCAAGCGGCGAACATTAATTCTATCCAAAGCAGTAGATGCTCTTTGGGTTGTTTTTTGACCGTAGATAACAATTCCATCTTGTAGGAACTTAGTAATTGGATTAACAACGTTACCTGGACCGTAGAGAGCGTCTCTATCACCTTGGTTTAGTTGAACCTCAACATCAGTCGGCTTCGTTAAACGACCTCTTCGCAAGCCCGCAGGAGCGAACCATGGGTCAGAGACCTCATCAGTAAAACACATTTGTCCAATAGCGAAGATTGATGGGTCGAACCATTTGTCTGCTCCGGTATAGGTATCAAAGGACTTTACCCACGGCCAATATAAAGCAGCGTAACTGCTGTTTAGAGCAGAACTTCTGCCTGTTGCGGTGCCGTTAGACCACGCAATAGCTTGTTGTGCACTTCTAAACCCTACTGGAGGGGATACGATTGCGATAAAGTTTTGAGTAGTTTCCGCCAGAGACACAAGCTCGTTCTGTACATTCTGGTCAGTTATGCCAGGGACAGAAGCCATAGTAACCGGAGTTGCCTCCGAATCTAATGCCCGAAGACCTTGGCTAGTAGTTTGTCCAATTATTGCAGTCCTTACGTTAGCGTTACTTAAGTTGCCTCCGTAATCACTTGCATCACCATTCTTGCCCCCAGACAGGTCAAAATAAATGTTAGGGTTATTGGCGGTGCCGTCTAGGGAGACACAACGGAAAGCGTGGGCAGCTGTAGCTACTTTTGCAGCATCACCAATGCTGTAAGCAGTGGAAATTGTTGTGGCGTTAGAAAACTTAGTAGCAGGAACCCATACGTTAGCCCCAGAAGGGGTAATGCCAGCTTCGTACTGGTAGAAGTTACCTTTAGCGTACTGAGACACAGAATTGACGACGCCTTGACTAAGTACGTCCTCTGGGAATAAGCTCGTTGCGGAAGTCGTAGAACCTGGTTTCCACAAACCCATATCATAGCTTTCTTCTAAACCTCCATCGGAATAGAGGTTGGTCACAAAGCGACCTTGGTCGTTAGTGTGTACAATATCAGCTTGCAAACCACGGTACTGCAATCCTCCCGCGTAATTCATCGCGGAGTAATTGTAACCTAGTCCGGGGTATAAGGAGGCGATTTGGTAAGCGCCAGCCTGGGTCGCGCCGATGTAGTCAAGAAGAGCTCCAGAAGGAACGTTTCCAGTCCATTCACTATCTGTATATCCTAAAGTATCGGCTTGGGCTGCTTCAAGTACACAAGCACTTCCGTTGAAGAAGGTGGTTGGTCCTGTTGACATCTTCGGAACGACGAATAAAGGTGTGGCGGATACGGTTCCTAGAGAGTTTTCTGTAGTTGCCGCAGCCGACCATACGAAATCGTTGGTGTCGAACGGTGTTGCTGATAACCAGGTTCCGGTGAAATCGAATTGACCTCTGGCACCTCCGCCAACGCTGAGGGAGGAGGAGATGAAGGTGTTTATCGTAAGTCGTGAGGTGTTTCCTGCTGTTGCACCAGGCTCTTTCGCCACAAGCATACCACTAGCCGCGCCATAACCACTAGCAACAAAACAGAAAGGTCCTGTAGTTGCGTTTACGGCGTCACCTAAACCAGCTTGGATGGCTTCTTGCCATTTACCGGTAGTCATTCCTGCCTCAGTTAAAGGTGCAGGCATGATAGACAGCCCGGAAGCATATGGACGGTCACGATAAGCGTAGAAAGTAGTAGTAGCATCTCCAACGGCGACACCATTCTTATCATAGGCATCGACATCAAACCTGTAGGCTACTGTACCGTTTGCCAATCCAGTGAAGCCGCCCATGTTTAGCGCAACGTTGGGGTGGGTAACTAATGGAATAGTGTACCTTGCGTCATTTTTTAGCGTGGTTGCAGCTCTAACATAGTAAACTTGGTTAGTCTTTTGGAGAATCTCCAAAGCCGCATAAATGCCTTGACCACCTGTAACTAGGTCAGGAGTACCGAACTCCCGTATCACTTGTGCAGGGTTAGTAAGTAGAGTTGGGGTATCGACAGGACCGCGAGAAGCGAAGCCTACCAAGCCAACAATAGATGGATTGACGGAAGGAGCGAAATCAGATACGTCCTTTTCAATTGTGTATACACCGGGGGAAACGAAATTAGCCATATTTTACCTTAAATTATGTTGAGAAGATGTCTTTTGTGAAGCTCCAGACAAAGGTCTGTAATTGATTTTTCTGGAACAGAAATCTTCTGTCCGGCAGTTAAGCAGATATGCTCAAATAAGCGACCAGACTTTAGAACTATTTCTAAATCTTGACCAGCGATATTTATTATTGTACGATTTTTCATAAACTTCTTCCTCTTTAGTATTTAGTTGATTAGGAGGCAAAAAAAGTCGTATTTTAAAAATTAACTCGAAGGTAGGGGGGGAACTACTAGAGTCTCAGAACCAGACGTGGCTAATATAGATTCAGAAGGTATACCATTCCCTGAAAATGAGATATCGGTTTTTAGCTCTACCTCATAGTTCATCTCTCTAATGGCTCCATTACTTTGAATCATGTACTGCCTCGTAGGCATCCACGTCTCCACTTCAAAAGTGACTGTCTTCTTAATAATACGGTCCTCTCTATCAGGCACAGTAAGGGTAGAGTTATCTGATATAGATGTAATAAATGCAGGGGCATTTGTATTGAAGTCCGTATCAACCGTTAATTGAGGTCGAAACTTACTCATAACGTATTCAATAAGCTGGTTCATATCCTCAACATATCTCGACCATAAATTCAATTGGTAAGACACTTTAACAGCTTTGGGTGCCATAGCAGCCACGCGGGTATATCTCATACTTTTCTTATCATGAATCGTCCAGAACTCGATATCAGTATTAGGCTTTCTTCTTTCAAGGTCTTCCACGGTATCCGCTATAGCTAAGGTCATTATAGGTAATGTTAGATTGCGGGTCTTGAAGAGCATGGCGATAGCTCTTTCGTAGTTAGCATAAGAGCAGTTAACGCTTTGTATTTCGTTATCACTGCCTAGTATTTGTCCATCGGAAAAAATATTTAAAAGTTCTCTGGATGTCTTTCTATAAAAAGCTAAGCTTCTAAAATTTTTATTTTCTCTTTCAAAGATTTGACGCTTGATATCAAAAATATTAGAAAGACGTTTGCCATTGTAAAACGTTTCTCTAGTACCATCCACCATCGGAGGATACCTATCATACGGGGGTCCAGATACTCTAACCATTAGTAAGTTGTAAACGCAGCAGGTTCTTCAATCTCAGATAGAAGCTGATTTTCTAGAAGTTCTATTTCTCGTTGGGACTCTGCTATAAGTGCAGGACCATTAAGAACAGCGCCTCCTTGGGGAGATGGTAGTGTTGCGTACTTACCTCTAATCTCACCTAAAATACCTTTGGATATTGCTAAAGTGTATCTTTGGAGCCAGCTGATGAAGTAGTGGTGTAGTGTATCCGAGTTAAGGCATTTGTATTCTATTACCACACTGTCTTGGTCAGAGAATGAAGGTGTAGGGTATACCATAAGGTATTTGTTGTTAGTGATTTGAAAAGACCCTTCACGCCCAAGAATCTTTCTAATAGATTTGAGATGCATTTTCATTAAGAGGAAATCACTTACGGCGAAGTCTTGAAATAAGAAGTTATCCTGGAAGTACTTAATAAAGAAATCCATCTCCATAGATTGACCTGCTAAAGGTACGCTAAGCAGGGATTTCTTGTAGGCAGCATACCTAAAATTGTTTACAATGAATGAGGGCATTTCATACATGTTACACCCTGCTACTGTTTCGAAAGCAGCTAGTTGCGTACACCAGTCTGGTGCGTGGTAGTCCAGCTTACTTATCGCTTCATCAATAGCAGTTAAGATTTGAAAATCATCCAACTCAACTCTTACGACAGGGTGACCCAGCCGCGATTTAACCCAGTCTTTAATAATCATGTAAAACCTGTTAAACTCCACGTTCTCAGAGAAGTACCTTCTGTTTAAAGAATCATAAGGGATATCTCCAGAAGGGGCTGTAATATTAGAGGCATTGGAGCCTGCGCCATGACGGTCGACTAAAAAGGGTCCCCATGAGAAATTCGGTGTTACTGGTCCACTTGACATACACTATTATATATGGAAGAAGCCCAGCTAAAATAGCTGGGCTTCTTTTTATTAATCTACTAAGGAGTCTTAGTAAGAGCCGTAGCCTAAGTTGTTATTGTTTGACGCCTTCATGAATGGAGTTGTCAAGTAACGGCTATCTGCACCAACGATACGGATGATACGGTAGAACCTTGAAGAAGGGTTAATTTGAGCAGTCGCATAGCGAGTAATCAAACCTTTTCTTGGTTGGAATGTCTGTGGGTCCGTGATAGTCGGAAGCATTTGTAGCGGAATGTACGGAGCGTACACAAAGCCTGCATCCATCGGTGAAGCACCTTTGTAACCAAGAAGAATTTCGTCTTCAGGGTATAGAGGGTCGACATACACGTCATACTGTCCCATCCACTTACCTTTGTACTCAATAGAAGCACCTAGGGAACCGGCTTGGCTTTGGTCAATACCACCCTCAAGTTTAGCAGCAGACTGTAACATAGCAGCCACGAAAGGTGAACATACAATGTAGTTTGCAGCAGAACGAAGAGTAGTTCTGTAGATGTCTTGTGAAGCAAAGTTAACAACAGCAACTAAGTTACTGTAAACTTCACCTACGTGACGAGGAGCTAGTCCAAGAGCAGTTGTACCGAAGTCGCAGAAGAATACGTTAGAACCTCTGTTAGGCTCTGTTGGCATACCAGTGCCATCGCCTGGGTTACTTCCTAAACCATACCTATCAGAAGGGACGCTACCATCACCACCATAAGGTTGGTTGAAAGTGAAGCTACCCTGTGCACCAGTGCCTGTACCGTTGTTACCTGCACCCTGTGGTAAACCAGTGTTGCCAAAGTTGTTAGAGTTACCGCTATCAGTGTAAGCATCCCATTCAGAGTTGTTTAGACCTGGAACGATGCCGTAAGCTAAAGTACGAATAGACTCAACGATTTCACGGTCGATTTCCAAAGCAACTTCCTTAGAAAGAAGCTCAGTCAATTCACGCTCAAGGTCAAGGTTGTGGTAAGCACGAAGGTCTTGTGAAGCTTCCAACGTCCATAGGGCGCGGAACTTACGAGTACGTGCAGTCACAGACTGTTGCTCGATAGTGAAGTTAACTTCAGGAATACCTGAACCAGCAAGACGCTCACCAGCAGATACGAAGAACTGCGGACCAGCGATACCAGAGTTAGGGAAGTTCGCAATACGAGACCCTGCAGTCATACCTGACATAGAATCACCGCCAGTGCCTTCAGACCATGCTAGAGAGTCAGTATAAGCTTTACCTGCAGCACCACCAGAAAGACCTGATAAGGAGAATCCGCCAGTACCAGCAGTAGCTGCTGCGCTGTCAAGAGAGCCAATGTTGCTTTGGGCTTTACCCATGCGACCAGCGTATACCATGCGGTACTTAGAGTAGACCACATCAGAGATAGAGGCACCAGTACTGTCAGCGCCAGCACGGTTATAACCTAGGTAGAAAATCTGAGACACAGGACCTTGCATAGGCTGTACACCACAGATTTTGTTAGCGATTAGTTCCGGGAAGACCCGGCGAACGAGAGGAAATGCGAACTTTTGGAAAGTACCGAGGTTACCCACAGTAGTTGCTTCTTCAAGAGTACCAGAATCGCGAGTGTTCTCTGTAAGAATACTTTTGGCTTGGTTCTCCAGTAGAACGGCAGTCATCTGACGAGTTGATTCATCGCCGATTCCTTCCAGGATTGGTTCCCACTTCTCACATAAAGATTCATTAAGATTTGAATTGTTTAACATAATATTATTTTTAGTCTTTTAAGACTTCTCGCTGAGCGAGATTGATTACGTCTTCGGTGAGGAAGATGTTGTTAGCCGCTTCTCTCGAAGGTCGACTCGAATCGGTTTCGTTAGTTATAACTACAGCGGACTCAGAAGATTTAAACGGTAGTTTATTACTTTCAGTTAGCTGCTCGTTTGCTTCGTTCAAACTCTCTACTTTACTAGAAAGCATAGAATTTTCGTGAAGAGAGTTTTTAAGTCTGCTGTTTACTGCAAACAGGCTCTCTTGTAGTTCCCCAAGCTCTTCGGCTTGTTGGGCAATTTTAGAATCAACGTCGGAAGTTTCGACTTCAGCAGCGACCATAGCACGAATGCTTTCAAAGATTCTGTATCCACGAAGGATTTCGTCCTCAGACTCCACCTCTTTCTTGGCTACTTCTTTTAGGTCAGCTATTTTAGTACGAAGGAAACCGCTTACTTTGGTCTCCATTAACTTAACTTCAGCGGTGACACGTTCTTCGACAGCCTCATTAACCATCTTCAAGACCTCTTGAAGACCGGCTTCCGACAAGCTATCAGGAAGTAGTTTTGCGATTTGTGTTAGTTTATCATTCATAGAAATTCTCCTACTGTTTATATCTACTGGGTTTACGAAAAAAAATCGTTAATTTTCATTCAGAAGTCTGCGTAAAGCTGTTAAATAAACTCGCTCTTCTTGTAGTTTATCTTGGTAATCTGCGGAAACATCTCTATGCTCCATCAGTTGCTTATGCTCGACTAGAGATGGAAATGCGTTTTGGCACGATGGGTCAGCTACCATGTCCCAAGTAATCATACGTAGATTATCTTGAACCATGTAAGCGTCTTCTTTCATATCATGCTCAACGCTACCAGTAGCGCGGGAAGAAATGCCAATACGTACACCAGCTTTAGCTAGTTCTTGTAGGATTCTTCCGGAAGGTGTGTCGAGGAATTCAGCTTCCCCAATCAAATTATTGCCTTCCATTTGTAAGTTTGTAATAATGTGAGATACATTCGAAAGATGTACAATCTCATCATTAGGGTGGTCTAGTTCACCACATAGACGGCGCTCGTCCAACATAGGCTTTAGTTTCTGCACCTCTCTCTCTAACAACTTTCTTTCATAAATTCTACCGTTGCCATTCTTCTTCTCAGCTTCGCTGAAGATACCACGTACTTTCATGGTCTTGCTACCCTTACCTTCACTTAGAATTTGTAGGGGTTGGAAATCGTTAAAGTCTCTTAATAACATTAGGCTTTTAGGTAGTTTAAAAAGTCACTGTGTGTGGCTTCGGTCTTCACTTTTTTCGTGCGTTTTTTGGGACTAGCCTTTTTATACTCTGGTCCTGGTAGTTTAACTTTCTTAGCGTCTCCTTTAGCGCCGCCTGCCATGTTAACTCCAATAGAGCCGACGCTTGTCATCTCTTGAATTTTTTCTATAATTCTTTTGGCTTCGGACAAAGTCTCTAGCTCTTGGGCAGTAAGCTCTAAGCTTGTGGATGGTGCGCCCCACCCTGAAGGAGTAGAGGTTTCTTCTTTCGTTTCGACGATAACTTCTTTCTGAGAGTTTATCCCAGCGACTCCCATTAGCTCAGCTCGTTGTGTGTCGTTCATCTCGAGCAACGTATCGTTGGGATTCATTGCAGGCATAGAAGCTTGATGTCCTTGTGTAGGGTCCATAGGATTTTTAGAGGGGTCCGTTAGAGCCCCTCCAAGAATCTCGTCAGCCATTTGCGCCATGGATTTTTCCATCACTTTTTTAGAATGTGCCGTCTTTCTTTTGCTGCTTTTCAATCGTATCTAAGTCAGCGTTGGAAGGTCCGTCTTCGTCATCCTCTTTCAACTTCTTCTTTAGCTTCTTTAGCTTTGCAGCAACTTCATTTACCTCAAAGTCTTTGCCTCCGTGGGTCTTAGACTTGTCGCCTTTCTTACCGCCAAAGGCGCGTGGGTCACCCTTCTCATCGTCCTTGTCAAAGTCTTTGCCTCCGTGGGTCTTAGACTTGTCGCCTTTACGTGCACCGGTCTCAAAGTCACCTTTGTCGTCGTCCTTATCTTTGTCAGCAGACTTATCGCCTTTCTTCTTACCTTCATCTAGCTTGATAAAGATTTCGTCGCCAAAATCGTAAATATCACCTAGAGAAAAAGGAGACTCTTCAAAACGTACTTCGTTAATGAAGAGGTCCGAATGGCTTTCATCCAAACTCATGCGAGTTCCGCTATCTAGTTCAATAGCCTTTAGAAATAGGTCGCCTTCGATTTCAAAAACTTCTTCGTCAAGAACAAAGACAGCATCATCCCATTCGTATAAGCTAGGCATATCAGTGTTGTCTTCAACTTCAGTTTCGTGAGCTACAGACTCATTAATTTGTTCCGAGGCTTTTGGAGTGTTAGGTGTGTAGCCCATGCTTTCCAAAACCTGATTGCGCAAGTCGTCAGAGAGGCTTGCTGCGCCACAACGGTTATCTTCGTTTATAATGTATTTCATAATTGGGTAGAGGTTTTCCTCTACTGTATCTAGAGGGGTTTAAAAAAAATCTATTCTTTTTTACCTAGCATTTCTTCTATCTTTGCTAGGCGGACGTCTTGTTCTTCGTCTCTAGCGTCAATATCTTTCTGAGATACGGTATTTCCGAGGTCGGAAAACTTCTTTACCCATTTTCTACCGCGCTTAGTTACCAGAGGTACAAGCACGAAGATTGCCGCATACCACCAACCGAGTTGAAAAATTAAACTTTTTGTTTCGTAGATGGTACTTGCTGTAGTTCCTGGTGCGGGCTTGCCTGAGTTAGCAGCCGCCAAAGCGACGGCATCACTTATAGGCGCATCATTACTAGGATACGCCATTTGGGCGACGGCTACACCAGCCCCACCACCTAAAGCAGCGGTTGCTGGTCCTCCTAAACTTCCTACTGCTGCACCAGCTGCGCCTCCAAAGATGGGGGCTAAAGTTGAACAGCTAGATGTTAGCAGCAGGACGCTTATTAAAAGTTTCATTCGGCGTCTGGAGTTTCCTCGTCGTCACAGCATTCGGCGTCTGGAGTTTCCTCGTCGTCACCGGATGTCTTTTCGACCACATAATCAACCGCATCAGTTAGAACCTCTTGGGTTCCGTCAACGATTTTGTTAGTCATAGCGCAGGAAAGCAGGAATACACCTGCGAGAGCTCCCAGTACAAACATGAAAAGAGCTTTCCAGTTCGCTAAGATGAGAGTATTGATATTATTTAGAATTGTTTTCCACATAGTCTATTATATAGGTTTAAAAATTATAATTGAATTATTTTTTAAGTGTTGTCACTAAAACCGGTAGGAGATGATACGGCTACGTAATATCCTACCACATTATTGGAGTCTGCTCGTAGGAACGCATCGAACTCGTCGTTATTTGCGCGTGGGATAGCAATCTGCACTTCTGCGGCATCAGTTAGTGTGAAAGCCAGTGACATTGTTGCAAACTGGTCAGCGTCTGTCCGCACATTAGTGGTTATACTCACTACGTTAGGGGTAGTATTTCCGCCTGGGTAACTACCTCCTTTATGAATACCTATTCTAACTCGCCCGTCACTCCTTTGAGTGTCGTTTAATTGGACCATGCAATTCATAATATAACTTCCTGCAGGGAGGAAAGTAGAGTTTGACCTATTTGATGCGAGCGCCGGCGCAAGATATCTATAAGCTTTACCTTTCATGCTTTCTAATTCAATAACCCTACTTGTAAGGTTTAGAATTTCCTGATTGAGAGTATCTGTTATAGGGACTGTAATAGCTTTAGCATGGGTCTCAGTAACAAACGGGTTGTTTGCGTTAGGTGAAAGGGAGGCTGCGATAGCTTGTCTTTCGGCAAGTGCCAATTCAGCAGTTCTGAAGAATGGTCTGATATCCTTTAAATATTGTTCGGGGATTGGTGCACCTTCTACGTGGCTTTGAGGAACATACACATAAGCAAGGGGAAGAAAGAAGCTTGCGTTCTTATTTGAGTCTGCCCACTCCGCTAGAGTCTGTGAGATTTCTCCGTTTGCCATTATATCTCTTGCGAAGTTAACATTTATTACGTCGTCCGGGCTCGGGATAGTACCAAACTCAGGGCTGGGAACAATATCCCCTTCTAGATTTCTTCCGTAATCATTTAAAGTTTCCTGGCTTTCGCCCACGGTAATAAACCTTTCGCCAATTACTACTTCTCGTCTGTTATTACCTCCTACAATTCCAGCACCTTTTACGACTGCTAATCGAGGGAATCCGTCGCCCGTCAATACTCCTGGAGCTTCAGCATTTCCCGGTACCCAAGGGTCGTCCATAGACCCATTCATAGTAGTAATACCGATAAGGTCGATACGACCTGCTGGCGCGGTTGTGTTCCCGTCAAGGCTAGTTGCGTCGACCCAGTCTTCGAACTCGTCAAAGCCGAATTTATCTATACTAACATTACCACCTTTAAAATTAAATACAGAAGTTCTGCCTACGTCTGAGTTGTTTATGGAGCCTGGGTTAAATACGGAATAGTTTCCTGTTGGGTTATTCCCGGTTCCGAATGTGGTAGGAGGCTCTGTCACCTCCTGTAGACCGTCAAAGCCTTGATTAGTATCAGGAGCTCCGCCACCAAGTTCGGAGGAGGAACTCCTTTGTGTGCGACCAATAAAATTACCAGGTCTTACAGATATAGTTCCTGGTATCCCAGCATCTATAAAAGGTTGGAGCTCTGTGAACCCAGCTCTGCCTACAGTATTTCCCCTATCAGATGAATTAATCTCATCAATTTGAGATTGAAGTCGTACATCGTTGGACAACAAATCCTCTAAAGGAAGGTTGTCTACTTGATAGTAGTACGGGTCTGCGGGTAGGTAAAACCTAATATCTTCATTAACTCTTTGTGCCATTATACTAATCTCTCCAGGTCAAATATGTTGAGCGACCTTACTCCCACTCCAAACGAGGCTTTATCGGTGTCGGCATCTCGACCCTCTCCTCCGGCTTGACCCCCCATATGGGACCTATAAATGGAGACCCCGTTAACTTTATCTTCAGCCATATGTTTCGCGTTTTGCCACATACCAGCTGCACTTTCATCGAACCAATTTCTCATATACCCTAGTGAATCCATACCTAAAGGTGGTAGAGGGGTTACTGGTTCAGCGGTGGTATATATCCATCCACTATAATCTTTACCTTCCAAGCCGGAAGTTGCGTTGTAAGCACTGAATCCACCTAATCTAGGTTGCATGGTTGCTACACCTGCAGAAGGGTTCATCGAAGGCATTCCCCAGCCAAATACCCTTAGGCAGCTGGATAGTTGGTAGATACCATTTGGGAAGTCCGAGTCGGTTCCTGTAATACGTCGGATGTTATCGGCTGGACCTAAAACACGAACATTCTGTGTCCAGTGCGGGTATCCTGCGCCGTTAACTTGGTCTACAGGGGAGCCTCCTGATAATGCGGTGTCTCGCCATCCGTCTGCGCCCGTTGATACCCCACTTAAAGTACTTACATCATAAAACGATTTAAGGTCGCCTCGAGTAGACATCATTAGGCGGAAAACCCCAGTATTAGCAAAGACAGAACCACAACCACCATAGGTAGTTCTACGACCACCTAAACCGTAGTAGTCACAAGCTACTCCGTTTCTCCATTTACCCATTGGACCGTGACAGTTACTTGGGGGGTTAGGGTTGCCTACGGAACTTAGAGACCATGTTAGTGGGTCCATTCCGTTTGCTAGAATATTTGAAGCATGGATACGAGAAGTATCTGCGATATTCCAAATCTGAATTTGGCCGCCCATACATTCCACATCGGACATTAAACTTCCGTCTGGTGCGTTGATAATGGCTCCCGCTTTCGTTCTCATGTAAGCACGGTAACGGACGCGAGGGTCTCGCTCATCTCCAATTACAGTCATACTTCCTACCTGGTCGTTCTGTGTGGTTGCGCCAAACTGGGAGTCTATTGTTCCCTGTCCAGCTACAGTTGCTAATGCACCTTGATTAGTTTGGTTTTGGAGTGTAGCATTGGTCGCGGTACTGCCGCCAATTCCAACAGTATTGGTGAAGTCGTTACCGGTTTCGCCAGTTCCACCTCCTAAGCCGTCGCCGTCTCCATCCAAGGGACCTGGACCCTCGCTATACAGTTGACCGTCGCCCGGCTCGATGTGGTAAGTGTTACCTCCACCTCCAGCTCCAACATCTGGTTTAGTGTCTGCGAATAGTTCACAGCCTGTTCCATTTAGGTTGTAATATATACCTGATACAGAAGACGCTGCGCCTTGGAAATGGAAGTTAACAAGGTTTACGTCTATCGCGCTATCTTCAACAGCTCGGACGCACATACCGCCTGTCATACCATCTCGGTGAAAGTGGTCTGTGGCTCCAGTATCCTGCGTTCTGATTTCAGGGGTGGTAGTATTGAAACTTAAGTTGTTGGCTAGACCTGGTGATAACGACACTCTTGCTGCATAATCAGTTATTACGCCACTCACAAAAGCATTCGGATAAAACTTAACATACCCAGCAGAGGTGGACCTATCCCATTGAGAGTTTTGGTCTCCGATATACGCATCAGCATATCCCGTAGCAAATACATCGACAGAGTTAAGAGTTTGTGAAGTTGGACCTTCAACAACCTTCCCGCCCAAACCAAATAATTCGATATTAGAGTTCTTATTTGCAACCAAACAAGCTCTCGTCGAATGGATTTCCAGTTTTGTATGGTTAGGCTGTGTTACTGCGGTACTTACATACGGAAGAAGATGGTACCCGGATATGTCCAGGATATTATCGGTACCGATAAAAGTAGGAGGTTTAACTTTAAGATTAGAGTTATTCTCTGCTAAGAAAGGTACTCCAAATCGAGTGGATTTGGTTGGACCAGTTACTTCAACGTTTGAGTTATCACTCGCTACTACGCCCGCAGACATCCAACTTCTAAATTGCTGTGCGTGAGTGGTAACAGGAAAATAATTAAAAGTGGTACAGGTAGAAGAGGTTCCTCTAAACGTTAAGTTAGAACCATTAGAAGCGATAGCGACTTTACCTTTTCCAGTATCATGTGAGTCGACAGCATAGTTAACCCCAACCAGTTCTGCGTCAGAGTTATTAGTAACGACTATTCCCGGCTGATTATTTGCTCTATATGGAGTTGCTCCGAAGTGAGTTGCTGGTAGGTATCTAACATCGTTAGCTATGTCGTAATCTGAGTCGGTAGGGTTATCATTTAGCCAATCGCATCCCCCCCATTGTCCTACATGTAAAGGGATATTATTTATTTGTGCTACTTGTATAGATGATGACTTGTCAATCAATAAGTTTTGGTTATTGGAATCTACGTGGAATTGTGCACGGTTTCTAATACGCCGGTTTTTTATTTCAGTAGGACCTGCGCCAAAGTTATTTGTTTGAATAGAACCGTTGATAATACGGGAACCTTGAGTAACTTGAGAGTAGCCGTCTGCACGTACTAGGAAGTTTTCACTTCCTCCTCCATACGTCAGTTGGGAGCCTTCTAAACTTACACCCCATGCCGAATTATTATTACAAGTAAATTGAGGGAAAGCTCCTTGGGAGCGTCTTAGACGAATACCATCCCCTACGTTGAGGTAAGAGTTTATTCGCCCATTGAAATCAATGTCAGTTCCTTCGCTGTATAATCCATGCTCATTACAATCAGAAATATTGATTGTGGTTGTGAGGGTGTCACCGCCAGCACCTGAACAATTTATCAATGAAATCCCATTAACCGTTCGGTCCAGACCGTAGAGCTGCGAACCTCCGTTAGGGACTGCGGACACATCCGCGGTCCAGTTAATTCCGCCTCGTATCGTGGAATTTCTTAAATCCATGCCACGCTTAGACTTAGTAAACAAGTTAATGTATTTTCTTGAATCTAGGTAACTAGTAGAATCCCATTCGACATCGCTATTGAGGGCGTAGAAGCCTACACCATTCTGTAGTCTCTCGGTAGCCAGTTTTCCAGTTTTTGTATAGTTGCGATAAGCAATACAGTGCCCTGTCACCTTAACTCTAGAGTTAGTAGCTCTAAACCCGCCTAAGGCACTTCTCATAGAAGTAACATTATCTAAAATCACTTCGGTGTTTTCTATATCAAGACCGTACTCTCCTCTATGAATTTGTCCTTCCGCACCGTCGTAATCATTTTGAGTGTTACCTGCGTCAACAAGAATATCCCTAAGAATAACCGTACCTTGACAGTCTTTGAGCGAGATAGAGCTAAAGTATGCTCCATATCCGACAAGGGTACTTTGTCCTTGGGTGTATTCTACGGCACGTTTTTGAATCATGTAGTCGGCGGTAGATGAGCCGTACCAAGGGGTTGCATCTCCCCACGCGCTTGCAGCAGTACCTGCGATAGCTGTATCTGCGCCAGCACCCCAATCATTTCGCCAATCGTATGGGTGGGGAATGACAAACCTGCCGGCAGCGGTTCCTTTCCAGCTACGCGTGGTGCCTCCAGATGCGACATACGCCGTAATATTATTTGCTTGGCGGTCTGTGTCCGGTCCCTGCATGGTGAATAAGCGGGCATTATCGTACCAGGAAGTTGCGTCCGCAAACTCTAAACCGAGTCTAGTGGACGAGACATTCATCATAGTAGCTGAAGCGAATACCGAATTGACGCTTTTAACGTACTCGCGGTTTGTTAGCGCGGAGTCAGCTGGGCTTCCAGACACGTCTTCTACAGAGAAGGCAGATGCATTTACATCTTGGAAAAACGCTTTGTTTCTAACCTCTAATTTTCCTGCTCCCTCACAAGTAATATTGGCGAGGTCCAAGTGTCCAAGTTGCCCGTACCTACAAATTTCAATTAGGACAGGGAACTTAAGTCTTTTAGGTATTCTTTCAACAATATCGTCAATAGAATCATAAATGGCTTTGCTTTCATCGTAATTACCTTCAGACGAAAGGGTAAAAGTTACGCCTTCGGGGTTTCCTCCGGGGGAGCCCATGGCATTATAAAGGGTATCTCCTCTTTGTTCGATAACCCACAAAGGTATATTATCTTGTTCCCAGTTATAAAAAGAACTTGGGTCATATTTAGGAACATCTCCCCAATTGAGGGGGATGATTCCATCACCGCCTACACTACTTACGTTTTTGAAACTTACCATTAGAATTCTATCGTCCATCTAAAGACTAAAATAAATGCGTCGGTCTTATAAATCTTTTTAAAGTACCGGTACGCGCATAACATGGAAGCATCAGTGGTTTCCACATAAGGGTTTTTGCTATACAGCCCAATCTCATTAATGTACCCTTCAGGGTAATCAGGAGTGGGGTCGCCTACGTTGAGGGTTTGTTCGTCTAATACAATTTGCCACATACATTTCGTGGGGGTAATACGTTTAATATAACCATAAGGGATTCGACCAAAAGGAGTAGTAGAGCCTCCTTTAGCTCCATCCGCGATGAGGTTGTGAATGCTCATATCCAAGTTTCCAGTTCCGTACTGTGCGCGGTTAAACGGGTCTTCTACATCCGACCTACTTGAAACTTGGTAGGCTGCTTGCCCTCCAGACCCACAACGAAAATATACGCATTGGAAATTTTCTACATCTACAGTCGGCTCTGCATCAAACATCTCCGCTAAGGTGGCTCCCATACCACTACAAATAACATTGTCGTCTTTGAAGTGAAGTTCCTTGCTTCCATCTGGATAATGCTTCCAGACTTCTAAGTGTCCATGGGGATTTGATTTTTCGAGAAATTTCATTTTAGTAATTGATATCCCATATTATAGTAATATGGTCTGTGTTATCGTAATCTATTTTTAGACCAGGTGGAAATGTTACTTTCTTATTGGTTAGATTAAAGACAGGATTCCGGGAAGGGTCTGCTATTTTATATAGTCCTACTCGTGAAGTTCCGTCATATGTGGTTCCAGTTCCGCTAATCTGGAAAGCGGTGCCTAATTTTTTATAACTTTTCTTGTAATCAAGGCTGTTTAGTCCTAAGGCTCCCAGTCCACCCATATAATAATCCAAAAACCTCCAATCGTCTTTATGAAGTTTTAAGACATACCGAAGAGTTTTGTGGGAGTAAGTATTAGCCGGAGTGCTCAAGTAAGAAGATACGATAAACCCAGCGCTGGCGTCTCGCGCCGAATCGTCAGGACTAGCGAGAACGTTACGGTAAATATACCCATCGCTGTTGACGACGCCCATTTGGTTGAGAACACCAGACACTAAACCTCCACTAGGAGCTAACCCGTAAGGTTGTTGGGAGTTCTGTAAGCCATAAGTTCCTGAGCCGAAAAAGAGTCCTGCAGAAGGGAGGTAGGCTCCCATGGCTACAGCTTCCTCTAAAGTCTTCTCCCCTGTAATAGACGGAGCCATTGGGTTATTAATCGCTCGCAAACCGCTTAAGTCTGGACCGTCAGTGGCGGCTTGGCTTGTTAGTTTTGCTGGGTAATAGTCAAAGAAATTAATTCTGTTTAAGAATTGTCCGAGTTCGCCGGGGTTACCAGAAGGTTGCGTTGATTGAAGTGTTATGTCAGCTGGAGTCGGGAACTCAGGGAAATTAAACGTTGCCCCCGATACATGGTAATGGTTGGAGGAGGCGTCAGTCCATTTATAAACTTTAAAATCTTTTATAGCAATATCACGCGCGTTAGTTCCCCCAGCATCCACAATAAAACTTGCCGTTATCTTGGTGTTAGGTCCAAACGGGGGAGTTATAACTTGAGAAGAAATCAGTTGATTCCAAGTTTTAGCGTCAGCGAAAAACTCATCAGTGCTTTGGGCGCTTCTGTTGTATAAAGGAAAAGATAAAATTCTTAGTTCTGTCCCTGGATTCCATTCTCTTGTAGTGAGGTCATACTGATAGCGTACCCCGTTGTACTTTGCTTCAAGCGCTACTTTAATACTGTCGGTAGCTGTGTCGAGAGAAATTCCTTCTAGCCCAACAGCAAACAGCTCTCCGCTTTTGAGATTATACTCCCCTAATGTAAAGTTTTGGGTAAGCCACGGAGCAAACGACAAACTGGTCTCATTCTGAATTTGCATAAGGGGAACGAAGATTGGGTTTGCTACTCCACCCCCACCAGAGGTAGCTTTAAACATGAGACCTCCAGGTGTGGTCCACGCAGTCATGGCTGACGGGGAAGTTGTGTTGGATAATATTGCCGCGCCGTTATTACGGTTTCGAAGTTTGAAGACGGCGCCGTCGTCGTATTCATCGTAATGAGTGTTTCCGTAGGGCTCGCTTGTCCACTTGCTTGCATCTCGAATCCATCTACTTCTACCGTTACTGGCTACTAAGGAGACATCTTGCAAGCTAACATCGTAGAGGGTGTATACTCCACCTGCAGCATCGATAATGTTAAGTTGGTATTCAGTATCTCTATCCAAACCATATAAAGCCATTTTGGAAATAAGATTACTTGGGCACGAAATAAAACTTTCTGGTGAGTCGTCGGTGTTTTCAGAATAGTAATCCGTGGCTTGGATGGGTTCCGGTTGCCAGTCACCAGCTGTAAAATTATAATATAACTCTTTCCATATATCCACATTGGTTCCGAGACCGGGTCCCTTGAGAGCAAGGTCGCTAATTAAGGTTGAGCCGGCTTCTGCGTTAGGTCCGTACACGCCTGCTGTTATCCGGTAATCGCCACGACTGCCTAAAGTATCAGGCGTCTCTGCATAGTATCTGCGGAGTATTCCGCTGTTTACACTGGGTAGGGTAACCTTGTTCGAGTATGTGTATGGGGTGAAGTTGGAGGTATTGGTTTCAGAAGGTAAAGGCAAGAAGTACATTCCGGAAGCGCTTCCTCGGTACCTAGGTATTGTTCCCGTTACAAAAGAATCCCATTCGGCTGTCTGCCAGTTAAAGAATGTAGGGAAGCCGGAACCTTCACTCATAGAACTTAGTACAAAGTAAGAAGGTGTATTTAAACTGTTAAATACCTTCATAGAGAGTGTGTACTCTCCAGCATTGGCAGCGAGGGTATCAGAGGTGATAGAGCTTGCAGCGGATGAGCCGGATGCCGTAACCCATAAACCCCAATCTAAAGGGGTGGAGCTCTCATCGTTTAGAGATTTAGAAAAGAACGGGTGCGTAGCTCTGTGAGCTGCGGTATTGGTAAAATAAGGGTTTAAGTTAGTTGGGGTGTTTAACGCGCTGTAGTTTCCCCCATTCTCTTGCATCCATGTAGATAAGACATTATAGTTATTTGTCCCAGGAGTAGTTCTCGCTTTTGCCTTTAAACTATACTTAAATTGAGGTAACGTGTTTCCCGCGTAAGTCCCTTTGACTGCTACCCTATAGGTTTTAGTCGGTTCCAACCCAACGAAGTTTTGGACTAATTGTGTTTTAGCTGGGACATTAATCCCATTTATTGATGTAGTAATGTCAGCAGCAGCCGTGCCTCCTAACGTAGCGTACCTAGTAGCACTTAATTGTAATCCTGAAAAAAGTTTGCCTGGCGTTACGCGGGGTCCGTCCGAATTAATTGCCCACTTGGAAATACCACTTTGGTCGTATACATAGGTTCTCCATCCAGCTAGTGGACCAAAAGAAAAATTTCTTATTAAATAATAACAGAACCCGTTAGTCCCATCGCTTCTTCCAGTACCCGCGATGCTAATAGTATATGACTCTTGCTGCGCGTCGGCTGGGAGGATGACCTGGGCTCCTGTATGGTACCAAGTATTTTTGGCGGTGTAAGAAGTATTAAAAGTATTCCCCCCAGCAACCCAAATATCATTTTGTAAAGTTATGCTTTGTTGTGTGAAGCTATATTTAAACCCATCGGAATCTCTTGTTAAGGTAACTTGAAGATTTCCACAATTCGCTGCGGTGGCTTCCCCGGACACCATTGTGTCGAAAGATAGCATTAAGGTTCGGTTGTTATCGTATTGCCCGTTAGCGGCGGCTAGTAGCTCTGGTTCACTGCTGTTCTCATTGGCAAACGCGAAAGTATTTTTATACTCGTTTCCTAAATTAAACGTTTGTTCTATTAATGCAGCCCCACTAGAATCTAATTCAATGGAAGACGCATACAACGCTATCCCATCAAGTTGAGTGAGGTCAATCGCTTTTTGATTTGTTGACAGAGGAAAGACTGCCCCTACCTGATTGTTGTCCTCTCTATTTCCAGGGTCGCTTGAGTCCCTGACGAGCGGGTTTAACTGTGTCCAGCCTGGAGTCTTATAAAGACCTGCTTGGCTGCATCCATTAGGATTCTTGGCATCAGAAGCAGGGAACTCTGCCACTATGTCAAAATCGTTATTGATTAACAAGCTTTGATGTTCTAGAAAGTTAGGGTTCCTGAGAATTTGGTGGCGCTCGTCACATACTTCCAGACGCACAATATTAATGTAAGGATTTACGTAATTCTCATCCCATGGCGCAAAACTTTCATCTACAAAACCTATGGACGGAAAGATATATTCAACAAAGTATTCGTTGTTTGGTTGGAATGCTTGGTCTCTTGCGCTACCATTTAAGCGGAATCTGAACTCATCAACCTCGTAGAAATTCTTGAGCCTTACCGTATGGCTCAAATCGGTATTGTCTTTGTCCAGAACAACAAATCGTTCAGTAACAAAATCATAGTACTCCAAAGGAACATCATTCTTTCCGCGCGAAATACGAATATCCATAGTGGCGTTAAGGGCTTTCCCGTTAGTGTATAAAGTATAAACACCCCCCATTTCCATTTCCGGGAGTCTTTGTCGCAGAGTTACTTGTTCCTGCCCTGCGACCAACTCGAATTTGGTGATATGGACTTCGCCTTCCGAGGTAATATCTGTTGTGGGGGTTAGCATGCCCTCCGACATATTATGCAAATAGTTTACAGTCCATCCTGCTGTCGTCCTTAAGGTCGGGTTAACTAATAAGTTAGCGTCTACTTGGTTATCATATTTCCATTGGTTGAATCCTATACTAGAATAGCAATCCCACATCTCGAATACGGCATTATCCGTAACAGGTAAGAGTTGGTAGTTCTCGGCGGACGTTGCCATCCCACTATACCAGAATCTCGAGTCTCGTTGAGAGTATCCTTCTTTAGCACTTCCTAAGGTCATAGCTTGGATTTGATAGCTAGATACTGAGCTTGTCCCAACTTCCATTTGTGCCCCTCCACTAGGGTTAGGCATATAGGTCATTACGTCGGCAATAGTTTTCCTAAAACCATCAACCACCATGTTGGAGCCTGTGTAAAGACTCTTATGCTCGTCTCCATAACTTTGGAAAATTTCTATATTACCTTTAATCATTTTCTATAAATCCGTAAATTCCGTTTGTAGCAGAATGGCTGCCTCCCCAATATTCTAGATACTCGCTACGGCTTCCTCCTGATAATAGGTAGGTTCCGGAGGAATCTCTAGCGTCTCTCGAAGATTTGCTTATACTTAAATCATCAAAGAAATCAAATATATCTACAAAATCCTTTCTAGTATAGTCTTCAGCATAAACATTATAGAGTTTATTTACAATATCTACTCCTAATAATGTTACTCCATTAAATTCTCCAGTTCTATCTCGTTTACCTACCTCCACATAGTAGACAGTTTCGTCATTATGTACTGGACCCGCAGAAAGGAAGTATCCACCTAAGGGACCATCTTGAGAGAGGGAATGGTACTTGAGGGGGGTGCGGCTGTTCTGAGTGTTAAACTCGAGGATGTGGCGAGTAGGCTCGATAGAACTCCCAGGGAAGGTTAACTGTTTCCACTGCCTATCGTTAGAGGTTTCCTTCGAATTAGACCATGATTTGGATACCCAATCATAACACCAACTCTTGGCGAACGAACTCCAGCCGTTTCCTAAAAAAGGTTTCAGGTCTGTTACAACTCTCACATACAAGTTTTCATTAGGGTGGGTTTGCGCTGCTGCTATTCTAGCAACCCGTGCATTAATACCTAAGAGGTACTCCTCATCTTTGAAGAGTTTATTTCCCTGTCTACCAGCAGTAATCTTTGTAATACCTTGTTCATGGTTTTCGATTCTGATATTTCTTATAACGTACCCATTAACATTAGTTTTAGCTCTGGAAGCGGGGGAGATAAATAATTGGTAATTGTCGTTTTGGTGGAAGGTAGATGACGGGGTAATAGTTCCTATAAAAGTACTAAACGCAGGTTCTATCACAACGCTACTAACCATGCAGTTTACTAAATTAGACGATAAAGTGTTATCTATTTCCCTCCACTGTCCCACAGTGTTTGTGTCGTATTGCGTGGTCGGCTGTACCCATTGTTTATTTTGAGTTACGTTAAATAGGGCGTACGTAAGTTTACTGTTTACTCCCGGATAGGCAGATGCGTCTATGGAAAGACGGTATGAGTTAGACGGAGTTAATGTTCTTAAGTTAGCAGGGGTTTGGCGGTCCGTTACATCAACAACGGTCGCGACGTTAGGGGTTTGGGCTGTTCCTAATACCCCCGACATAACACCTAGAGTTCCTGTGCCAGAAGTCCCTCCTTTGCCCTGTATGCGGATGTAAGGTAGCCCGCTCGCAGCTGTATTCCAAAACTCTATTTTCGAGGTTCCGTGTCCGAGATGCCCATCTTGATTAATTACGGGAGTTCTGTTTTCGTCTTGGAGTGCCCAGCCCGCGATTGCGGATAGCGATTTGCTTCCACGAGCTTCTAGATTTCTTGGAGGAAACTTTAAGTTTCCATTATAAGAGTAATTCATATTACCGTCTAGAGCATATCTTGCGCGAACTGTTTGGAAAGGATTGTCCGTTCCATGCCGTTGCACCAAGGTAATCCCACTTGGAGAAGTTAAATCAATATTATAAGATGGGTTGGAAGGGTTATTCCATACCGCAAACGAGTTAACTTGAGGAGCCACAAAATCTATACCAGAAAGCAGAGTATTGTTGGTGTGGTAAATCTCACTTGGGTGTTCAAACACATCCAGCGGGTTTTCGTACGTGCCATAAGCTCCGGCAGCCAAAATACCGTTTGTAAGTTCGACGTCTTCGCCTAAAACGTTAATATATACATTGTTTATTCCTACAGCCCGTGTAGCTGCAACCCCACTCCAATCTGGGTTAAGGGCGGAGATGCTTCCTCCGAAGGTTCTAGGGTAAGATTTAGACCCTAAGTTATCTTGTATATTACCTTTAATAGAAAAGTTATGGTTAAATAATAGAGGACCAAACACATGAGCTAGGATGTTAAACCCTCCCGCGTACCTGTCACCACCCACCTGCGTCTCTTGGTCTATCCAACACTGAAGTTGTTTTCTGAACGTGTTGTTGTAATCCCAGTAAAGTTTTTGGGTGCCTTGTCCGAACTTAAAGTTCTCGAAACCTTGGTCTGTAAAACGGTACCACCTAGCATCCTTCCTCCCACGTCTCACAAAGGTTTCCGTCATAGCTCGCAAAATCTGCGAGCCAAAAACATCCCTTAACTGATTAAAGCTAGAAGCATTCGGTTCAAAGTCTGGGATGGCACGGGCAGGGAAGAATGATGATGAGTTAAACTCGAAGAACGGTGTAGCAGAGGTGTTATAGTATGAGTAAACTGAGGATAAACTTCCGCTTGTGTCTACAAAATTTTGAGAGGAGAAGTTAAATCCTTTTGGTACGAAGCCTGGAAGATTAAGACCTCTGGCTTTAAGAACGGGTTGGAGGGTTCCTCCACTCATACCAAACCAATCTGTGCTAATAGGTTGGTTGAGTCCTTGTCTGTTTTGTGCCCAGCCGGTAAATTTATATTTTAAATCTTTTCTTCTGCCGGCGGTTCTTCTTGCGATAAGCTGTTTAAGACCTAAGTCATCTTCAACTCCACCACCACTCCAGAAATACCCCGGGGCTGTAGTTCCTCTTGTTCCAACGAGAGTTGCGGATGGTAGATACCGTCCGTTCTGTGGATTCCATACGCTAGGAAATACCCCAACACCACTAAAGGAGCCACCTGCAGCCCACGCGCCTGGGAAGGCGGACGCGGTATACGAGCTATGGAGTTGGTCCATGTCGGATTGAATAGTATTTACTACTTCAATGTCTGTAGTTCCGGACCACGGGATGTCGTGGTTTGTATCACCAACGGGACCATATCGCGTTCCCCAATAATCATCAACGATACCGGACCCAACATAAATCTTATTCAGGGTGTGAAAAGGTGAGAATTGGCGGAATATATTAACGATGGTTGGGATTCCTTTACGTCCAATTTTAGTCTTGGCTAGATTTGTATAATCATTAGAGGAGAAATCAATCGAAGAAACAAAAAACTTGCTGTGCACCTCCGAAGATTTGGAATTCCAAAAATCAAAAACACTCATACTATCTAAATCACCGTTCCTAATCACACTTTCGTAGTTAAACGGAAGTTGTAAAGAAGAGGTCATAAATTTGAATGAATTATTGGCTCCCCACCCTGGTTCATTTATACCGTTTGCTTGTTTAATAGAGACAGAGCTTGAAATATATTTTGCTACACTATTGGCAGCAGTAGAGGATACTCCACACCCTGCTTCGTTAAACGTTCTTGATAATATAGAAGATACGCTACGAATAAAATTATCCATATTAGGACCAATACCGCAGTTCTGGTAGAACCTGCTTTCTTCCCAAGGAGGGATAGTAAGGAAAGCGTCTCGGTACTGGTAGCCCGGGTTTTTACCTCTCACAACCTGTTGTTGCCAGTAAGCAGTTTCCTTGTAAGGGATTCCCCCAATGTCCAAATAACCGTAATGGTAATTCAGCAGCTCTAAGATGGCGTCCACCGCGAAGCGGACATTGTTGTCTTGGTTCTGCGGGTCGTAATTAGCCACGCTTATAGGTATTCCAGACGCCGCTAAGGAAGTGGTCCACGCCTGTTTGAAGTTTAAGTACGTTTGGGGATTTTTTCCTAAATCAGTCTCGGTCTTGAGAGTGTAATAAAGAAGGTTTGGTACGTAAGACTCCCATAACTCTTGAAGTCCCGACACCTGGTTGTTCGGGCTATAAACGGAGGACGGAATGACCATGTTGGTCGCGTTTGCCAGCGCCTGTCTAGTGCCTTTAGCTTTATAAAGATAGATAGCTTGTTTTAGTTGGTCACGCCACTTGTCAGGGTCATCAGAGAAAAATGTCCACCCTAAGTATCTTCCTAGGTATTGCAGAAATTCTTCAGGGCACTGTTCAATATCCAATAAGTATTGTATATCTCTAATAGAAGTTTGTACATCATAGAATCCGTACGCAAGTGCCTTAAGCATTTTACCCATAGGACCAGCGTTCTCCATCCTAGTTACGTCAAGTCCCAGGAGAGACGCGTTAACGATGTCTCTGAAGTATAACGAGTTAGGGTCGTCTTCGTTTACCCATACGTTCACAAGCGTGTCTAACGCGCTTACAAGCTGTCCTCCCGAGGCATAAAAATTACCTTGCTTTCCTGCAGCAGGAATGAACGTAGAGGAAGGAGTGTTGAACGGAACAGGTACAAACTTTTCTCGTACAGGAGACCATAAAGTAGACCCTCCCTTAGCGTTAGTGTACATCCATTTAAATAAGTTTCGTACGCCATCAGAAGTTTTAATTCTCTTACCGTAGTATATGTTGTCCATAATGGAACTATACAAAAAGGAACTTACACCTACTGAATTAGAATCAACGACGGTTCCAGAAGTATTTTGGAAATATACCCATCCAAGCTTATCAATTAAGGTGTTGGATACAGCTGAGACGGTTGTAATATTAGGGTCAACAGTACCGCTGAATGCTTGAGCGAATGTGTCGCTTACATAATTGAATTGAGTGTGCGGAAGGGCGGAGGTTAAAAGAAAATTAGAAAATTCGTCCTTGTTCGTGAAACTTCCAAAGGTTCTTCCCAAAGGTTTTAAAACATAATTCTCGTAAGTGGTAGGGCTTACATCGGTAAGATTATTGAAGGGTACAAAGTATGGGACGTACGCTTCACTTCCACTAAAAGCAGATACTTGGAGATTGTAAGTTGTCGGTGCGCCAAGCAAACTAGAAACATTATTAGCAAGATAAAGGATAGACCCTAAAACCCTATACTGTAAATCCTCCTCGGACCCAAATAAGTTGTACTCGGTCGTTTCATAATACTCAGGAACAATTCGTCTGATTACTTCAATGTAATTAGATTGAAAGTGTTCTTGTCCCGCCCCTTTGTCCGACATTGTCATAGTTACACAAGCTCCGTACTAAATTCAAAGTTGTTTAACTGGACAATCTCGTTAAAATTAACATAAACTTCTTCTGGAAGATTGTTTACTTGAAAGAACCTAATCTCTGGGACCGTTAACATAAAGTTGTTAACATCAGCCATGCTTATCTTTTGCCCGAAAGCTAAGTTATCAACGTCAAAGAACTCAAGAAGTTTATCTGCTGCTTTTTGTTGAATCGAATCTATAAACCTCTTGTTTGATTTATCTATGTAAAGGGTTGCTACCATATCTAACGTTCTTACTACTCCATCAGAAATAACAATGTCATCAGTTAACATTTTGTAGTTCTTAAAATAATCTAACAGTTCCTTTTTCATTGCAACAGATGCTCTTTCTAGCTGAGTCTGGGATGCTTTAGAGAGCACGAACAAGTCAATAACGTTAGCTGCAGCCCCATTAGTTCTTAAAGAAGCCATAGCTTTGGCAGTCGTTCCTCCTGTACCCACAAACGAATTGGCGAGAACATTATAATCTTCTCCCGTAACTGCTCTGTATTGAGTTCGGAAGAAGTAAGGCGCGTAACGTTTTGCGTGAGCTACGGACTCGGGAGGGTTTCCTCCTGAGCCTTTGGTTGTGTTTGTTATAGTTGCGTCAATCGGGTCGGTCCCTGCATTAAAGCACCTTACGGTAGTGTCCAATGTTCCTTGGGCAATATTTCCATTACCTCCCCCACCAGTGCGGTAAGTTACTACGAAATTAGCGCCAGGGCTAGGAAGCCTTCCTCGCACTCCATCGCCGAAAGTAAGTACACACCCAAACCCACCAGTATATGTTTTCTCGAAAACAGGGGTCGTTCCGCCGGATGCTAAGAATAAGTTACTAATCTCGTTATATTTGATTCCGTTACCCGTTCCCTCAGTTGAAGATACACCAATGCTTCCCTCAATGACGGGACCATCAGTAATCTCAAAGGTTTGACGTGTTTTTACACCTCCTCTGAATACTCCTTGCGCAGTATTAAACTGCCCTTCGACCAAAAATAACCCGCTCGCGACCTGCCCATTGAAGTTCGTCGCGTCCAAGGATAAGTCCTGAGAAAATAAATCCAATGTCCCATCGGTTAATTGTTTTGTTACCGTGTAGGTTAGAGGAGAGTTACTTCTCTGGTTAATAACCTGAATGCTTCGCGCGGCATTGTTGATTACCACCGGGAAACTTGGGGTAACGTCAGTGGGGAAGGTTAGAAGACCGGTAGCTTTGGAGGCGGTAGGTCCTTTCATACTTACACCAATCAACTCCAGAAGCCTTTTTAAGTTGTCCTCATTCTTTACTGTATCAATGTACATTTCATTGGCTGTCATGTCTGCACGTAAGGCTAGAACGGAGGACATATAAGCAAACATCTCCAACAACATCTGACCTAAGTCTGAGGCTGCGAAGTTATTATAGTCCAGAGGATACACTGACCTTAAGTAGTTTTGCAGAGCCTCACGGTACTGGTCAAACCCGTTTATATTGTAATCAATAAGGTCGGACTTTCGGTCGTCAGGTACCTGTCCTAATTTTAAAAAGTCGGACTCAATGGTCCCATCAAAGCCTGAGATGTTATACAGACCTTGGAAATAGCGAGAGTAATCGGTGTTAGTTGGCATAGTTATACGAGAACCTCCACCAGTTCTCCATTTAATAAATCATCTTTCGATGTGATGTAAAGCTCTACTTTTAAAGTATGGTTTTCGTAGTCGGGTGTTAAAGATATACGTTTAACGATAACTCTTGTTTCATATTTAGAGATTGTTTCTAAAATCTGAGTTCTTAAACCGTCAATCATATCGTCAGTAAATTGCTCAAACACAGAGGCTCTTAAATCGGTACCGTAGTCAGGTCTCATCACCCTGGCACCTCTTCCTGTCATGATTAATTGCACAACACAATCCCTTAAAGACCGTAAATTTTCATTCTGTGCAACGTATCCACCAATCCCTTCATTCATCATAGGGAAAGCAACGCCTAAAATATTATTCTTAGCGCTAGTTTTTACATAAGTTAGTTCAAAGTTGGTCATGTTTAAGGGTTTGGTATTAAGATATTATGAAAGAATCCTTTTTGGCTGTCATAGTTTCGCTTGGCTTCAGATGTATTTAGAGGTCGAGAGTAAACCTTAAAACTTCCGATAAAGCCGTCTAAACCACTGCGAGGAATAATTCTTCTACTAGAAGAGGTTCCACCTTTTCCTCCAGAGAGTGGCGGGTCATGTTGACCCACAACATAATCTCCCATCGTACCGCAGTCGATTGAGGATACAGAACCCCCTTTTTGTGTCTGTTGATGGTAGTTATTAGTATTACTTCCTAGAAATCCTTGAGGTCTGAAGTTAGTACCCGGTATTTTGGGTATGTTATCCGTATAACCACCTCCAATAATCCAAGGAGTGAATACCGGAAACGCTACTCGTTCGGGGGTACACCTTTCATCATAAACAGTGTTCCCTAAAAAGCTTTCAGCCGTGGGGTCATTAAATAAAATCACGTCGGAGTTATTTTCCAGTTCTATCTTCACTCCGGTTGGGAGGACAGTATCGTCGGGAGACCCTCCAAATGTGTCCGTTATTGAGGAGGTAGTAAGCAATTCTCCGTCAAAATGAAAATCTACTTTATTTTGGGGGTAGTCGAAAGATACGCTGATATGGTGGTACCCAGAGCTAACATCTTGTATTCCGTAGCCACTGGTGGTAACCATATAATTAGTTAAGGCGTCACCGCTAGGAATGTACATTCCCACTTGCGTAGTTTCTCCTACCAGTGGGGTGACTGATGAGGCGGACCACCTCTCAGCTAAACAAACACTATGACCCCAAGTTGTCAGGGGTTCTGTAGCATATGATTGGTTTTGTCCTACAGTAGGGGAAATACAAAACTCCAACCCACTTGAATGAAAATCATAAACGCCACTAGTAGTATTATTGGGGGAGCCCTGGTCTCTCCAACCCATTATCATTCCTATAGTTCTATCAAAATTGGTACCACCCGCCGTTAGTCCGTTGGATTGGGATGTCTGTGATTGTGTAGAGGCAGCTATAAAGTTTGAGGGGACCGGACCACTATTTTCGTTAGCGAATGCCAATCTATACCTATGGTTATCATCCATATCTCTATGAACTCTCGGGACATAAGCCCAAAAATCTAAAGTAACCCCCTTTTGGCTGTAGAATAGATTATCTAAAGGTCTCACCCCTCTAAAAGGTAGATTAGGTTGTAAAGTGTTGTAATCTTTGGTTGAGTTAGGCATTCTCACATAAGAGCCTCTAATATCAGCCCACAAAGGGTTTTGAGAGGCTTCTTCATCAAAAATAGTTCCCCCAAAATAAGCTTGCCCTACACCCGAAGGAAATATAAATGATTTATCATACCCTACCAACTTTCCGTCGAGACGGTTGGAACCTTCAGCTGCATTATTTAAAGCGTACAAAGTTCCCGAGGGTTGGGTGACTGCGTCTGGGTCTAGGAAATTGTAACATACCAACAAATCCTTGGATACAATATCATCAGTCAAGGATTTGTATAACGGGGTTGTTGCACTTAAACTTCCAGAAGTTTGTCTATGTGTCCAGTCTCCCAGACCAATTGGGTCTACCGCTAATGATGCGACGGACCTCGCTGGGATATCAGTAGGGGCTACCACGTACCTCGCTTGGAACGGGGCAATAACACTATCTAAATCTTCTGAGAATAGTGTTATATTTTGTTGTACGTTTAGGGGGATGTCTGATTGCTTTAGATAAGAGAAGTCGTTGATAGGAATCCTAGGGAGCTCTTTCCAAGTACCGACTTTACTTAAAATATTTTCTGGGAGGTCGATGTCTACTACGGACTTAGATTTAGTATTCCATGGGACGGTTTGCCCTCCTTCTAAGGTATAGAAGGTCAGGCTTTTAAGGTGGTCGGGTAGGTCGTTATATTGCAACATATACTCAAACGCTTTACCGATAGGTGGCTCATATTGGAAGAACATTCCCTCCCCTAAAGGATGGGTCCTATTAGTTACTAAAAAGACTTCTCTCCCATAAATCGCTGCTATTGTTAACTGTCTTTTTCGCTTCTTTATCTTTCCATCATACACGGAAGCTACTGCGCCCAGCTGCGCGGTATACGATTGGACGAGCGCGTCTTTTGCGCCATACCCGTTTGCTAAAATCTCGCTGATGTAACCGGAAACCTCGACCATGTGGGACATTTTATCGTCTTCAAATTGCTGGAGGACATCGTCGTATTTCCAAAAATCCTGTACCCGGGGGTTCTCACCCTCGTATGCTTTATTTAAATCAAAAATAGTATTTACAGTACTCTCCCCGTCCTCCTCCGTAAAAGATAAGCCTCGCCCGCCACGGTTGGAGGGGTATTGAAGGTCCCACATGTCGGCAGAGACAGGGTAAGGTGTAATATTAGGAACCTCCCCAGTTCTAGAGTCGTAGTACAGCCCATCTCTAGACAGTACGAACCTCTCTTCCGTAGATATGGGAGGACCAAAATCTAAATCGAAGACGGGGTCCAGGTCTCCTAAGGTTCCAGACGCTTGAGCTCTCAGAGAATTCAACACTCTTTGATTATTAACAAAGGGAGCGATGATTTGTGTTTGGATAAATCGCTTATTACTCTCCATTGCTATTTCCACCTTCTCCTGCGCGGACGGGGGTAGCGCATCTAAGTTTAGAGCAGACAGGTTAAGAACTGGATTTGACAGTTCCCCCGTAGCTCTTAGTTCTAGGATGGATGCAATAGCAGCTATGGTGTCATCTATCTGCTTAATCGCTACTTGAAGTTCGGATACAGCGATTCCTAATGTCGAGATTTTCGCTGTGGTGATATTACTAGTAGGAGTTTCAGTGGTAGAGAAATATGAATTCACTTCATCGGACATGTCAGATACATCTTGCGAAGATGTTTCGGGTGGGACAGTTCCAGGAACGTATACTGGCTGGTTAGACTGGTTAAATTCCGGATTATTTAGCAAAGATGCTCCAGTAGAAACCGATTTAGCGGGAGCACTTAAAGACTCTTGACGGTTAGCAGCACCTGGACCACCTCCATTAGCAACCTGAATTCTTCCCGCTACAGGGCTCCGTAAAGTTGAAACCCCAGACAACTTGGCTATTTTACTGTTAGCGGTTGATAGGGATACTTGTTTAGCTTCCTTATCTACAAGTAAGGAATTGCTCAACCCCGTTAAAGCCTGTGAAGGCATTAAGTTGAGAGATTTTTCTGTGAATAACGTCATCGTCTATTGTATTTAGGTTACTGTCCCATTTAGCCAAAATGCTGGCATTTGTCTGGCTGTATGAGCTTCGGTGGTTGTTGGTATAGCCGATTCGAAATCATACAATCTCGCTGTTAGCCACTGTCCCTTATTTATTTGTAAAGGTCCTAAGTCTTTAAGAAGACCATTTATCTCTAAGTCCGAGACTGCCCCGCCGACGAACCGAACGTACTTTCTAATGTACCTGGTTGCAGGAGGGTTACCTTCGGTGTGTAGCATTATGGAATACATGAACTGAGTTGTAGACGTGCCTCCCCATGGGTAAGCGCTTCTAAAATCTAAGCTATTCAACTGGAAGGAGGAGAATGACGAGGTGTTGAATGGGGGCTCGTTCAGTGTTGGTGAAGTGCTTTGGAAATCCAAGAGGGTTACGTCTTGCCACGGGTTAGAGGTTAAAGAAGCAAATTTTTCGGTGTTAACATTTACATTATTAAGACTTTCGCGATGGAAATATTGGGAGGAAGGGGAAAACTCCTCAAACTCAATTCGTACTTTAGCAACAGGGGTTGTTCTTTTGTAAAACTGGTCCCTCCACATCTGGTACCTGATATTATCGGCTGCGCTTGCCACTGGTAGGGTACCGCCTAATTCTGCGCCTAGAAATTTTAATTTTAAATCGTCCCATGGCTGCAAAGCGAACTCGTCATCAAAATGGACATCATTAACCACTTCCGGGGATACCGCAGGACCCCACTGGTTTATCCTCCACTCCGCATCGTCGGACCCAGATAACCCAAAGAAATTTTGAGTTAAATTATTTAAAGGTAGTGATGCGATGAAAGGTTGTATGGAAACATTGGTGAAATAGGCGTAATAAGTTGTTGGTCCCACTGTAATAGCACTGGGATTTAAATAACTAACATCCCATAAAGGCTCTATACTAATCCTTTTAATACGTTTTTGTGTCGGGGGAAAAGAGCCATTAGCTTGCGGGTCCCGGTTGCGGTATATGAATACTGACGAGTCGTCCAAAGAATAGCTCTGCCCAAAAAACGTAGCAATCCCTGGAAGAGTGTTAGTGGGTCTCGTGTTTCCATAAAAAGTTAAGGAACTTGCATATATTTCTTTTTCTACGACTGTAATCATGATTATGGGGTGGGTTTCGCCGGTCCTGTGTTACCGCCCTCAGAGTCAAGGTGTATGTGGTTTGAAGGAAGGCTTGTGCCTCCGATAGAGATTGTTGATGTAGTCATTGCGCCAGCAGCTGTAACTGCACCAGCGTTAACTGTTCCTGTAGTAACAGAATTTGACTGAACGTCGCCACCGACACTAATACTTCCTGTACCAAAGGCTAATGTTCCGTTAGAGGCGTTGATAGTCATGGTAGGAGAGTTAAGGCTTATCTTGTCCTTGGATAATGTAATAGTAGAACTACCGCACTTCAACGTAATTTGTTTATCCGCTTCTAGCGTCATCGTTCCGTTATGTGAAGTAATATCCACATTACCTTTACCTAAATTGTCAATAGAGAAATCTTTATCACTCTCACTCGAAATGATGTGGTCTACCGCACCTTTCTTTGTTGTTGACATTATATCGCCTCCAGCTTGGGTTATAATGGAGTCGTCGGGCACATCATCGTGTCCTACGCTCGTGATTCTTATCTGGTTGCTGTTCTCGTCTATAAGCGTAATGTTTTCTCCTCCCGCGGGCGCGGGCGCGTCACTCATAACAAGTCTTTTGTTTCCTGAAGTTTTTAATTTAATTTCGTCTATCTTGCGTTCAGAAGTGTTCTTATCTGTTAAGGATATACTGTGTCCTTTAGGGTGCTTTAACACGAATGAATCGGGTAGGTCGTTATCTCTATAAACATCATTTTCGTTAGGGACGCCGTAAGATACAGTAGGGTCATTAGGAAGGTCCTCACCATTATCCATCACTTCATTTTTTGGAAGTTGGGAAGCGTCGCCTGTAATATAAGGTTGTGATTTGGTGTCGGGAAGCTCTCTTTGTCCAGCAGCGTATAAACATCCAAACCAGAGGTTCTGGGAAGCTGGGTCATCAGAGGCGACTCTTGCAACTAGTACTGTCGCTCCTATCCCAGGCACAGCAAAAAACCCGTAACCAGCCCCTGCAATAGGAGATACGTAATCACAAGTCTGCGGTCCTTCAGGGAATGCAGGGGAATCCACTTTAATTCTACCTGCTCTCTGCTCATCCAAGGTTTGGGTAACAGTTCCCAGAGCCATAAACCCATGTCTTTGGCTATTTATAGAGGTAACTTCTGCTTGGACAGGGGTCTCATCCCCAAAAGGGGACATACGGTCAAGCATTTCCCTTGCGTACTCAGCTAGACCTCCAGCGGCGTTTATGTCATCGTTATTAATTGGCATTATCTTGTATCCGTGAGATTAGATAAACTCTCGTTAGGAAGTTTAATCAAATCCAATTCCGTTAAGAACCCTTGGCTAGGGTTGATTAAATGTCTGAATCCAGTTAACTGGTACACCCCGCTCATCCAGTGTAAGGCACCGCGTAGTCGGGGGTCGAAGAATTTAAAACATATACGCCTTGATAAGTACTCAGACGTAGGGTCATCAATTTCAGGAATACCTAAGGTTGTTACTTTTAGATTGAAGGACTCCTGCTGCATTGCTACCGAGTAGTTGTAGCTAACGTCGGACATCTTTGCGGTTTGGGCGTCTAGGGATATACGACTGTAGACATTATCTAAGTCAACCCGCCTACGCAAAATCCTATTTTGTTTTGTAACGTTAGGCTTCTTAGTGCCTCCAGTCACCATCAAAACCTCAGTGTTTAAAGTATTCGTCCTTCCATCTATATTTGCGGTTGGGAAAATCATTTCTAAGGTTGAGGGGTTAGAGACAAGGCTGGCTAATCTTCGGAGTTGGTCTAATTCGTTAGGTGATATAACCTCGGTCTCGGACATATCGCCAACCCCTTTTTTAGAGTCCATCTGGTAAGCCTTAAGAAGACCTGGGAGAATATCAAGCAACTCCATATCTATCAGCAGGTCAGTTTGGTCGTTCGCTAATTTATGCTGGCGCTCCAGCGTATCCATTTGCCGTTGCTGGGCGTCGGTGGTTGCGGTTGTCGTTTCCGTTTTTAGCCTCGCAATTTTATCTGCTAATAATTTGGAAATAACATTGGAAACCAGAGCATTAGATATCGTTTCGTTCCCATCAAAAAGTTGATTTACGTCGTTCCACTGCCTCACGGAAAACATACTTTGTGCTAGATTGAGTATCGGTCGAACGTCACCTGTAAAGTCTACATTAGCTATAATAGATTTGGGAGTTCCATAATCTAGCCAGATGTAATTATTTCCTGTGTCTAAGCTGTAAGTCTGGGGAAACGAGTTAATTGCTTTTAGGACTACGTCTGCGAACTGTGTTGTTAAATCATCCCCAGGCATGCAAAAGAGTAGTGAGTGGTTACTTTTTGCCCAGGTCTCTTCCCACGTCACCCCGTCGAGAAGTGTACATGAATCTACTAGCCTCGCTTTCTCCTCCGTGGATAGAGCATTAATTTGAACTGATTCTATCCTCAGTTTAGAACTTTTACCCACAATCAATCGGTTGATATTATTTAATATGGATTGAAGGAAAGAAGTGGTGTGAGGGTTCTCCCCGTCATCTCCCATACTAACATAAGCGTTAGAGAATCTGTTCATGTACCTCCTAAATTTAACCTCTGGTGGGGCAGGTAAGGATGCGATGTACTCACGCGCGTCAGCCACTGTCTGGGCTACTAAAGTCTCAAATTCTTCTTTCTTTTTAGCAACCTCTTGTTTGTACTTTTCTATATTTAGTGCTATAAATTTAACAGTCTCGACTGTAGGCTCCAACAATATAAGGGGTGGGTTACCTACAAGGCTCTTTAGTTCTGCTTCGTCATAATTATCTTGAAGGATGTTAAGAGAGGCAGCAGCGCCCATCCAAGTTTGAATATCTCCACCGGGAACCGTAACATTCTCCGCACTAAAATCATCAAACGGTAAAAAAGTACCTGCCGATAAATCGATGACGGGGGCTTGTAGCTGCATTGGGTAAAGGAGACCTGCGAACCCTGTCAATGGCTCGGTTTGAAAGTTACTACCTCCGAAATTGGATAACCCAGGAGGAAGACAAACCGGAACGGGGGGTATGTTGCTTAGTCCCGCTGCTTGTTCCCCAGTAAACTTTGTTTCTAGGTCTTGCTGAATAAAAGAAAATTTATATCCTGGGTCATCCCCTATGTTTACGTAGTTTTGGTAGTTGTTGGGGTTAACCATCCCAGCATTGAGCCAAATACGCCAGCCTCCGTTGGCATCTTTCTCTTCCTGACGGAGGGTTCGTAGCTCACCGTTATCAAGTGCCATCGGCCAAAAACTTAAACGGCGCACCTCAACCAGGTCTAAGCCTCTGTTGACAGTCGTAAACTGTGCTTCTAGTCCTGGGAATAACCATTCCCTCGCGATATTAATTTTATTTTGCCAAATATTGTTTAGTTCACCAGACTGATTCTTCAGGTCTGTCGTAGGGTCAGTGTTTAGACCAGTGGTTTGTTGTGGAGCTATGCTCCCTGTTACAGGCTCTGGTTGGTGGGGAGACCTCATCTCCCACTTTAAACCAATCTGTTCAAATACAACTTTAAAAGCTTGAAAAAGAACCTGCGGAGTTACGTCCCCTATAGCTGAGCGGTCTATATCTGTAGCGGTTATAAGAGGGCGGTCTAGCAAATCATAAAAAGCGGCTACTTCTGCCTCCGTTAATTCTTTAGCTTCGGTTGTTGTGCTTTCCGTAGAGGATAAACCTATCTCTTTAATCACTTTATTTTTTGCAGCAATAGCATCACCTTTAGCCATAGCCTTAGCTAAAGAAAACACAACATTATCAAAAGGCTCTGTGTATGAAGCTAAATCTACTGCAGGAACACACTGAGGATACACAGTTAAGTATTCTGTTAATAGTTCTGTTAATATTTCCGAAGGTTTTCTAAGGGAAAACTCCCCGTCTGCTTCATCTGACACCTCTGTTCGTACGACGTAAGGTCTTTTATTGAAAGTAGGATTGCTCGTTAAATTATATAACATGTCGTTGCCGTAAAGCTCAATAACTTTATCCTCTTTATCATTTACTAAGTACTTAACGTCTTGTATTCTAACTTGGTGAATCCTCGAGAGACCTGTGTTAGCGTCAGTCCCATACCCCCATCTCAAATAAAAGGAAGGGAGCATCGGAACCGAAGTGTTGGCAGTAAGGGATTCGTCGGCGCGACCAACTATCCCTTCTACATGGTTTAATCTCTCTTCCCTCTGACTTGCAGTTTTAAACTCTTCAATGGTGGACATGTTGGAGGGAAATACCTGCGAGTAGAAATCGAATATAGTTGATTCAAGCTGCGGAGTAGGGTTTAAAATTCTTATTTTATAGTTTGCTTTATTGCCGCCCTCGGAAAAATTACACTCAAACGATTCCAAAACCCCACGTAAATTCATAGGGTCAGATAAACCATAAAAACCATTTTTTAGAGTGTCATCGTTGCCTAATCTATTTCCACCCTCTGCTTGGGACAGCAGGTCACTAAGGTTTAGCGACATGTATACTGCCGCAACCTCGTTAGCGTTGTACGCGGCTGTTTTTGAGTCCATTTTATAATTGTGGGATAATTATCTGAGTTCCTGCTTTCAAATCTTCTTCGTAATCGTATACGTTATTTGCTTCTACAATAACCCACCACAAAAGTTCGTTACCGTATGCAGCGTAAGCTAGTAAATCGGGTCGACCTTCCATAGTATTAGGTACTACAGCAACTTTAGATTGTCCAGGCTCCTGTATTGAATTAACAAAACTTCTATAGGCTTTTGATTGTCCTATATCTGTTATAGTCTTTCCTCTATGGGAAATAACTGTTCCCGGAAAAATATTTTGTCTATCACCATTAAATGACATTAAAATATCTCCTCATCTTGCATAAATTTTCTGGTTGGGGACAGAGGGTCGATGTCTCCCTGAATAGCGATTGTGTCCCATCCAGGAAGGTCTCCCCCTACAGTAGAGTCGTTCCACGCATTACCGTTCACGTTTCGCATCTCTTCTAAAGATAAAGATATTTTAAGCCTTTGAGCAGTTAGAGATTTAGTGTCATAACCGGCGTTCTCTATTGGTTGTATTTTATAATCAGTTACAATACATGGCGTGAAGTTGTACATGGTACCCCATTTTAACTCTACGATAGGAGGACCCTTCACAGGCATTTGTTGACTACCAATCACAGCACTACGAATATTATTTATTACTTTTTGTAGCATCTGATGATGGCTAACCCATGTAGGTCCTGTCTGCATCACCCACATCAACGCAAAGTTCCAATAAAGCCTTGAACCTTCGGAAGCTTGTTCTGGATTTTTCCACCAGCGGTTTCCTCCCCAAGGACCATCCAGAACATTGGACCTATCAAACATTCTTTGGGTAGCCTGTACTCCATTTATCCCTGGCTCACTCCCTGTATCTGACAATAAGGTGTCGTAGAGGTATTGTGAGATTGCTTTAGTATCTTCGTAAACCTCACTGCCTTGAGTTACCCCAAACATGTCGGTTAGGTCTTGGCTTCCCACCATAGCTGCCATGTGAATGAGGCTATAATGGATATCTACTTTAAACTTACGCGCTTCACTACCAGTGTAAAGCCTTACAGGTTCGTTTCTTAGAAACACCTTGTTACTCGCGTAGTTAGCTTTTCTGGATTCCGATATCATTGGGTTTTCATAAAAAGGAATCCATACCTTCCTCGGAGATGCACTGTTATTTTCATTCGTATTTTCCGAATGAAGAGGAGCGTAATTAAAACGAAGTCCGCCCCGTTTCTCTAAAGCTTGATTGAGTTGAAACCTTTGAAGGGAGCCTAGCTGTGAGTTCAACTCACCTCTAGTCTGGTTACTAGGGTTAAACCACGCTGCAAAATCGTTAGTTGCGGAGTCTAATGCGTTTATAAAGCCTGTTGGGTTCATTAGAATTTAAACCCCTTTACTGGTGCTGATTTTTCCATAAAATCAAGCGTTCGCTCTTGAACTTCAAGTGATTGTCGTTGAATTTCTAACTGCTCTTCGGTATCAGCCGCTATTTTATCTTCGTTAGAGCTGGTGCCCATAATGGCTTCTCGCGCGCCGGTCAAATGGTATCCTGCCTCTAATGCTGTTGCTGCAACTGTGCCGACGACCGGTATGGTACTTAAGACTCCAGAAGCTAAGTGAACACCGGCGTCTGCCCAATTACCTTTCAGAGCAGAGTTTATAGCCATTCCAGTACCGACGACAGCACCTAGCACAGGAATCTTTTTAGCGACCCCTTTTATGGCAGTCCCCATGCCTGCTAACCTCTTACCAAAACGGGAGAAGAATCCACCAGTGACTTTGCTGGTGTATCGCCCGGCTGCGTCGCGCACCTGTTTTGCGGGTCCGAAGAAACTTGTCATCTTGGGGACGAGGCGCGCCAGACCTTGCACCCCTTTGACAATTGCGCCTGCAGTAAGTGCGATGGCGATTGTCCTTAACCAAAATACTGTTTTAGGGAAGTTCTCTTCGAGGGACTTCTTTGCATCCATTAAGTATTTCGTCGGACCTGCCATAAATTTATTAAATTCTTGGTTTATAGTTTCTATAAAACCAGAGGCAACAGTAGCTATTTTCTGTAACAAACCTTGTAAAGTGGTTTGGATTCCGTCTAAAGCATTAAGCATCTGCTGTTGTATATTTATACGAGCGCTCGACCGCGATATCTCTTCTGTTTGTCCAACAGCCAAAGCCTGTATGCTTGTACCGATTTGAGTTTGAAGGTTGAAATCCTCTCGACTTAAACCAAAGCTTCTCTCTAGGGCATCGAAGAGGAACTGAGAGCCAGCTCCTTGTTTTCCGGACTGAAGCATACTCATCTTCTCTAAGATGGTTTCGAATTTACGAGCCATTTCAGCAGTGCTTTCCTGCCCAGTAAACTGGACACCCATCTTAGCAGCTTTCATGTACCCGTCACTTCCGGATAGGAAAGATTTAACAAATTTGGCGGACGATTCTTGAAGCTCAGAATTATTCTGGGACATCATGGCTGCTATTTTTTGAGCGTTTAAGGCTGCCTTAGGTCCTAGCTCTACGGTAGTTCCTATCATTGCATCCTTCATGCCGTTAATGGCGTCGATAAGCCCAGAGATAGAATCTTTGTTCCGAACAGCAGTTGAGACCAATTGGTCTGCAAGCATCAAACTTGCTTCTTCGGCTATGCCGAGACCTTGGGTGTTTGCTCTCATCAGCCTAAAAGACGTCTTATTCTGAACGCCCAGAATCTTTAGCTGCATTCCGAATCGCAGAGTATCATCCGAAAATTTAGTCATACCCATCTCGACCGCATCGGCGAACATTTTAACCTTTTGCTCAAACCCTTGCTGCCCTGTAATAAACCTTTCAGAAACTGCTGTAACTCCTTCAGAGGCTTTTCCTACCTTACCTAAGGATTCCGCTAATGTTTTATTCGCATTCAGCTGGTCGCCAACAATCTTGGATAGGGAGAGCATGCCTGTAGACAAACCTACCAAAGCTAAACCATTATCTCTTATAGCCTTTAAATGACGTTTGCGACTACGTTTTTCGTCGCTCTTAGACTCCTTCGCCTTCTCCCCATCGGTCGCAGGACCTGCTATTTTCGTTAGCAAGTCTATAATTTTCTGTTCTGCGGCGGTGGGATTCTCGGAAGCCATATTAAACCTCTACTTTATGTAGGGCACGTACCTTATTTACATTATACGTCCGAACGCAACAGCTAGGGTCGTCTTCTGAGAATGACTTGAGTCGGTCAAATGATACAGACCCAACAGGGAGTTTGCCAAACTCTTCAATAATCGAGGCTTTCATATCAAGAGGAAAATCATTAAGATTTACTCCGGTAAAATAATTCCCTCCTTTTTTAGCGGTCCATTTGGGAGAAATCATAATAATAAAAGGGTTAGGGTCAGTAGCAGTTATTGACCTGTAGTAGAATGTATATAAACATCCTTTAGGTACCCTTCGGGGTAGTTTTCTGACCGTTTCTTTAGTTGGCAGCTTCTTGGTTGTACCCAAATACGAGGTTTTAAAAATTTTTGTCATTTTATTGGTCAGAACCGGTCGAGGTTCTACTATATTATATATAAAATATAAATTATGGACGATACAATACGCCTTAGTGAGTTCATGGAACAAGTAAACTACTGTTTATCTTTAAAGTTTAAAGAGACATGGAGATACAGGTTTTCAACACACTTCATTGAAATATTTCAAGAAAAAGTCTTAAAGTCTTTAGAGACACAAAGACCTCTTAAGTTATCTACCCTTGTATCAGCTTATACTAAAAAACATAAGTATTCAATCAAGGAAGTTAGAAACTTCTTCGACTTGGTCAGTATCGAGGATTATTATCCTCTAGTTTACGAAGACCCTAAGTATTTTGCTATGAAGAAAGAGGCTAAACCTTAAACTTCTTTCTGGGCTTCTTGTTTTTAAGTGCCTCAGCATACTCAGCTAAGTGAGTAGTAGGGTTTTGTTTAGGACACATATCCTTATATCCGCACCAGTCACAGAACTGGTTCACTTGCGGAAAGAAATCATTCTTTTTTTTCTTCCTAATCTCCCAAATCTGCTGTGTCAGCTTCTTCATGTACATTAGTACGTGAGGCTCAGAAAATTTAAGGTGTACAAACTTGTCTAGGTGCGGGTAATAATGACCTAGAGTTATTGACGAGATAGGTACTGTGTATAAGACTGAAATAGCGTAAGCATATAGCAACATTTGTGGGTCCTTTATAAGGTCACGTTTTGTAGAAGGTCTTTTACTTGTTTTATAATCTATTACAAGATAGCCTCCGTCTGTACCCT
>Ga0209337_1000236_pt1 | contig 44025 bp, 64 predicted proteins | sample LinPmetageLP53_FD_184044 | JGI IMG/M metagenome (GOLD analysis project Ga0209337, IMG submission 184044) | Marine viral communities from the Pacific Ocean - LP-53 (SPAdes) (version 2) | ecosystem: Environmental > Aquatic > Marine > Oceanic | place: Pacific Ocean | collected 2010-02-08
CCGTAGAAATCATATGTGGCGGTCGATTTACGTACTGCTTCTCCAGCTAGTGCGAAACCTCCGCCTTCAGTTGTAAAAAAGTCGAAGGGAATGTAATCATTGATTGACATATCAATTCTCTTCCCTTTGGGATTCTTCTTGGATCATATCGAATAAGTTTTCTCTGTCAGCCTCAGTTAACTGAAAATCAGAATCAACTTTCTTCGACTGTATTGAAATAATTTTAACTAATTGTTCGTTTGAACGCTGCAGTGTTTCAATATGTTTAGCAGCTACAGGGCTAAGATATTTGTTTTGATCGCTATCTGCAGAGATTAGGTTAGCTATCTCGTTGAGGAATTCTCTCGCAACCTGACGGTCATTGCGAATGTTACCAAGCGCTTCGGTCATTAAGGTTTCGAGGTCATTCTTACTCATATCTTTCCATTTCTCCAGTTGGCACTAAAAGTGTAATACTTTGATTTAAATTTCTTCAATGAATTGACAACTTGTTTGGTATTTAAGCCAGTCAATTCACGTAGGTATAAATAAATAGCCTTCTTATTAAAAATATCGATATCGTCTTTTGAGTCAAAAAGAACACAAATGGCTTTATAAACCTTGAGATCGTTTTCCTTCATTAAAGATGTATCCCATGATTTCAATTCTTCATAGAATTTAATCCAGAATTCGTCTTTCTCTCTTTCTGATAGATATGATTCTTCTGTTGACAGGTATTGCTCTTCATAATTTTTGGCAATATTATCAATATTAATTTCAGTTCTATTCTGCTTCTGCTGCTTTTTGACTTTGTGAATAAACCAGTTCTTTGTGATTACTGAGAAGTACGAGAAGGCTTTGGAGCCTTTATTAGGATCGTACTTATCTAGAATTGTCATGAGCCAAATTTTACATTCGTCTCTAAGGACATCAATGTTTGGCAAATTGGTGAATTTGTAAGTAAAAACAATTTTGTCTACCATTTCATTGAAGGCAGGCTCAATCCAGTGAACGTACAAATCAGTTCGCTCTCGGATACAGTTTGTTTGAGTGTATCTTACAATTGCATTTTCATGATCTTTTGTAAAGTAATGGTTTTTACGACGCTTGCGTCGGGTCTTCTTGGTCGGTTTCTGTTTTATCATCATCTTCTGTTATTATCCCGAAGATATATTCAAATGTATCCATTTGTTCGACAAAAGACTTTGAATGATCCATTAATGACTTGAGGGTTTCATCTCCGTAAAACATTTCTAAATCATATACAGATTGTAAATGAGTTGTGAGTGATACGGACATTTCTCTTAAATCAAATAATTCTTCGGCGACACTTATCAATCTAACAATTGCTGCTCTGGCGTAAATGCCAATTGCGATATTACCCACAAGTGAGAATGTTAATATAATTGATAATGTTATTTCAAGGTTTGTCATATTGTTTTTTTGAATATTCTTCTTTTTGTTTGTTTAAGACTTCTCTGTTTTCTTCAATAAATTGTTTAGTTATTGTTCCTACATCAGAGTCTTTGCCGTTGGTATCTGATTTATTTTTTACGATTGTTGGCTTGTTAATAAGTTTTACTAACGTGTTCTTACCTTCGCACTTTTCACAGTCGATACGAGTATCACCATAGGCATGCATAAATGTACTGTATTCTTCACAATCTTCACATTTATACTTGTAAATTGGCATTAGCGTTCAGCCATTGCCTCTATGTCTTCTGCTGTAATCTCAGTATCGTCTGTAAAACGAACTGTTGGCGGATTAGTGATTACCAAACCGCCATCTGATTCTTGAAGTTCAAAACCCTTCAAAACTGGTACGATGTCGCTCTGGGACAACAAAGATTCTTGAAGCGCCATCATGATAGCGCCCATTGCTTGGCTAGAAAGTTGCATTTCATCTCCTTTAAATTTCTAACAGACGTTCAACGTCTTTTTCTAATAACTCTATTATATCATTAAATTTATTTCTGTATACCTTGGCAACAATAACAGGTTCATCATAGTAGATATTGTCTCTAATGATTGTTTCCAAATATACACCAATGCCGGTATCACGAATCATACCGGCATAGTCAGCGTACATTTCGTACCACTTAATTAATTCCCCTGGCTTTATGGAACTCACTTAACCAAGCTCTTCAAATCAGCGTCATACATCATTCGAGCTAACTCTTTGAATTTGATTTTTGGCTCCCAGCCGAGCTTTTCCTTTGCCTTGGTGGCGTCCCCAAGCAATAGTGGTACCTCATGAGGGCGGAACAACCGTGGGTCAATCTCAACGTATTCTTCGACACTTAAACCAGCATATTCGAACACTTCCTCAAGGAATTCTTTTACGGTGTGTGTTTCACCGGTGGCGACAACATAATCGTCAGGTACCTCTTGTTGCAGCATCAGCCACATAACCTCAACGTAGTCGCCGGCAAAACCCCAATCTCGTTTTGCATCTAAGTTTCCAAGATATAACTTATCCTGTAATCCCATTTTAATTCTAGCTGCTGCTTGGGTGATCTTTCGAGTTACAAATGTCTCTCCCCTTCTGGGTGATTCATGATTGAAAAGAATACCACTGGAGATATGCATGCCATAAGACTCTCTGTAGTTTCTACAAAGATTGTGAGCGAAGACTTTGGAGCAAGCGTAAGGACTAGCCGGCATCAATCTGGTTTTTTCGCTCTGCGGGTTTTCTGGGTTGTCACCGAACATTTCAGATGAGGAAGCTTGGTAAATCTTTGCTTCAGGGCAAATGTTCCTGGCAGCTTCTAACAATTTAAGAGTACCCATACCAACAATCTCTGCTGTTTCTTCAGGAGTATCAAAAGATACTTTTACGTGTGATTGCGCCGCTAGGTTATAGATTTCATCGGGTTTAAACTCCATCAATATACGATGCATATTGCCAGAATCAATCATGTTGCCGTATGCTAATGTAAAGTTTTCTAGCAAATCATAATTTTGAAAAACGTGATCGATTCTGTCTGTATTAATCAAAGAGGTTCGCCTCTTTAGGGCCACTACTTTATATCCCTTGGATAATAAAAGGTCCACAAGATATGAACCGTCTTGTCCGGTGGCGCCAGTTACTAATGCTGTTTTTTGTGTTTCATTCATTTAAATTCTCCAAATACCATTTATATGTTTCATGTACCCCATCTTTAAATTTAGTAAAATCATATGGGCCAATAGTCTGAAAGAGCTGAGAGTTGTTTCCGTCTTTTCTGAATTGTCCATCAAGTTTTCCATTAAAAGATATGCTTACTTTCTTTTCTGATTTATCAACGAGGGTTTTAGCCATATCTAAAATTGATAAGTTCTCGTTTGGGGCAACAATCAGAGGAATCTCTGAGTTGTGTTTAGCAAGCAATATTGGTATTATATCACATAAATCATCTACGTATAGCTGTTGTCTCAAAGGTAATCCACTTCCCCACAAATTTATTTCATCTTTGTCTTTGGCGGTGGCAACTTTATGAATCAATGCTGCTACAAAATGAGATGACTCTTTGTTGAAGTGGTCCTCGGGTCCATATATATTAGACGGACAAAACGTAGAATAATTTCTATTATATTGTTTACGGTATGCCACACTAGCAACGTGGAGCATTCGCTTTGTCATTCCATAGGAAAAATTAGTTTTTGTTGGTGGGCCACCAAAAAAGTCTTCCTCTGTGTATGGGAAACATTCTATAGTATCAGGGAAGGCACATGTACTAAGGGATGACAGAATCCTCTCTACACCAGCTAAATGAGCTTGATGAATGATATTTGTATTCATCAGAGTATTCAAATAATAAAAATCTGCTTGATTTTCAACATTGTCTTTGATACCACCAACTCTTGCTGCAAGGTGTAAGATTGCATCGGGCTTAACATCTTGTATCATGTCCCTAACCATAGTAGGGTTTGTCAGGTTGCATTCCCTGGAAGACATGTATAGCCAGTCTGGTTGTGTTCTTTTCAGGCGTTTTCCAACAAATCCTGTTCCGCCGGTAACTAATACTTTCAATCTCTCTTACCTTTTAAAAATTCTTCGTACGGAATGTAGTGATAATATTCATTTAAATTTGAGTTTTCGGTGCAAGAGTATACTCTCATGTGTGGCATGTGTTCTTTGAGTTGTACTGCCGCAAGAGACCAGAGTGCAATAACCCAACTTTCATTTGGTTTTCCAAACCTCATATTTTTGCCAAAGTAATCATCTCTAAAATGATTCATATCATAATCAGCATGAGAAACGTACTCATTACCAAGCTTGGTTATGTATTTGTTGGATTCCTCATTGTCTGCATAGCGAGCATCACATCCGACAAACGCTATTTCGTTGTAACCAAGGGCTTTTAAAATCTTTAAGCCCATTATGCCACCATTAGAATCATGAAAAGTTTTAATTTCTCTTTTGTTGGTATCAATCACTGTGCCTTCATTATATAAATTAGCCACGGGTGGATCTTCCTCGTCTGAATTAATCAAGGAGTATACTTTTTTACTGCCTACAAACAAGTTCTCAACCTTGTCTCCATCTTGAAATGACTCAGGCGTATGGTCTAAATTATCTTTTATCTCAGGAAGAAAGAACGCCTTCGTATTACTGTTGAGAATCAAGTTGTTAATATCTTTGTACGTTGCGCGCAAGTCATTAGCGTCAATACAGAGATAGTACGTTGGATCAAAACCCCAGTCCTCATAAGCAACATAAGCACGGTTAAAAGTGATTGTGTGTTTATTCTTTAATTTTGAAACATCTATGTTTTTTAATGAGGGGCCTGTTCCAATAATCCAAGCAGTTCTTCTCTTCACCTACAGTGGCTCCCATGATTCATCCGATGATTTTCTAAGAGGTGAGTCGGCTAAGCGTGTCTTTTCTTGTCTAATTGACGGACAATGATTACCCGTCCTGTGAATAAGATCGTAAAAAATCATGAGTATCGAGACTTCTACAGTATGGAAGTACTGGCACTCTATGGCTAACTCGTCAATGTTGTCATTCAGAGCTTCAGACTTGGCGCCACTAATCAAGAATGTGGAGAACCCCTTTTCTTCGCCCCAATGTAAGCAATCTACTACATTTCCTGAGTTACCAGAGCAGGACAGGCCTATGATTAAACACTCGGCTGGGTCTTCTACGGAGGCGATTGTCTCCAGCCAACGGATAAAGATTTGGTTATATCCATGATCGTTCGCATTCGATGTAATAAATCCTACACTGTCGAATGAATAAACCGCTTTCTCGGGAATCAAGCGGGACAAATCGGTTGCCATATGACTAGCAACATAGTGGAGACCACCGTTGCCAATTAAAAATATCTTCTTGGCGGTGTTAACTTTATTAACTAACGTCGTGTATTCAGCGCTATCGGCCGCGTTGTTGCATTTTTCTTCTATGTTCTCAAAATCGATTAACATTATTTTATTGTTCCTTTTAAAATTTCTAGCGCTCTGTCTGTTTCTTCATCATTTAGATTTAGATTTGGTCTTAATCTTATTGATTTTACACCTGTTTTGTTGCAGATGAGGCCATTTTTGTATAATTGTTTTACTAATATATCACGTTTTTTGGTATCTGACAAATCAAACCCAATAATTAAGCCACAATTTCTTAAGTTGAAGATGGATTCCATACTTGACAGCCCCTTAATTAGACTGCTGGCTTGTTTGTTTACATTGTCTAAGATATTATATTCCTGGTACGCTTTCATGACATATTTACACCTTACCATATCAGCTACATCACCATCCCAAGTAACTTCTAACCTGATGCTGTTCTTTGGATTAAATATCTCTCCATATTTCTCGCGAGCCATGATACCAGACAATTGTGTCTTCTTTCCAAAGACAACAATATCGGGTGCCAGGTCAAGGTGTTGAAAGTACCATAATTTCCCCGTACCACCAAAGCCAATTTGAATTTCGTCAAACACTAAAGGAACGTCATATACGTTACAAAGGGTTCGCAAACCATTGAAAAACTGGTTGTCATGGTGTATATCACCGGCACTACATTGAATTGGTTCGACTAACACACAAGTTATTTTGCCGGTTTGCATCTCTTCTTCAACTTTCTCTAGATCGCACGCAATCTTTCTAGAGAATACAGATGGATAGCCATCCAAGCGTGCGTCTGCGCCAGGAAACCGAGAAGTTACAAACCCCCCATAGCTGTTAATACCATGAAAACTATTGTCAAAAGACAGTATCAATGGGGACGTGTGGCGTTTATAATCTATACATGTTTTGATTGCCGCTTCTACAGCCAATGCACCAGTACAAGAATAGTGAAAATGCTCGAACAAACCGACACCAGCATAGTTTTTGAAAGTTCTATCAAACTCCAGTGTCTCATCGGAAGTAAACTCACAGTTGTTTATCTTGAAACTTGATACACGCAAGTATTCTTCAATGAACTCATTTGATTTAAAGATTGGATGGTTATACCCAAGTGGTAATGACGCATACATTCCAAAGAAATCTAAGAGTTCTCTATTTGTATTCTTATCAAACAGATAGGAATCATGACTTTTTGAAAAGTCAACCTTGATATCAAATTTACTACTGCGGGCTATATTTCTCATTTCTTAAAATACTCTCTTATTATATTTTTAACACTGTCAACATCATCTACAACGGTGGTTTTCATGTTTCCAATACCATATGGTAATATACAAACTAAGGAGTTGTCAATGTTTTTCTTATCTTTCGACAAGAAACCAAAGTACTCTTCAAGTTCATCTTCTTCCAAACAGTACTCTGGTATGTTTTTTCTTATTAATTGAAACAGAAGATCATATGTTTCACGGTCTATATATCCCTTTTGGAGAGATATGTAATTGGCGATATCCATTCCCAATGTAACAGCGTTACCATGACTTACTTTATATCTACTGACAGCTTCGATGGCGTGACCGAAGGTGTGTCCGTAGTTAAATATCTTTCTCTCACCTTCATCGAACTCATCCTTTTCAATCATTCTTTTTTTAATTGATAGGCTTTCTCTGATAAATCTCTCACACTGTGTTGCAGGATCTTTTACAACCAACTCATAGGACTCTGCAAGATCCTCTGATAAGGCGCTGTTGTCTGTCAGATAATAATGAAACATCTCGCCGATGCCGGATTTGATGTCGTCTTCTTGCAAGGTTTTTAAAAATTCAGGACAGCAATAAATTTCCGCCGGCGGATAGAAGGTGCCTAATAAGTTCTTTGTTTCCCCCAAATTAATGGATGTCTTACTTCCTATACAACTGTCTGCTTGCGCTAAAAGGGTTGTAGGGAAGAATCTCCACTCAACACCGCGGTACAATACCGACGCAGTGAAGGCAGTGATGTCTTGGACTATCCCCCCTCCTACAGCAACCAATCTATGATTTCTTTTAAACCCTATGGATACAAGTTCATTAACAAGAGCAGTACAAGTATCTAAATTTTTATTCTGTTCCTTGGCTTCAATAACAAATATATTACGTTCATCAAATTTAGAACGAAACAAGGGAAAATGTTTGTCTACGTTTGAATCAATTACCAAAAAAGACTTTTCTTTAATGTTGTCAACTAGCTCTTCAGACAGTTGTTGGAACATTACCTTATATTTTCTTCTATAAGATTGTATCTCCAGGGTTTCGATATCATACATTTACAAAACCACCATCAACAATTATGTTTTGTCCCGAGATATAGGTATTCAAGTCGCTTGCTACAAATAAAACTGTTTTAGATATTTCACTTGGCTCAGCCATTCTTCCCATCGGGATATCATTTGCTATCTCTTTCATCTTATCAGGGCCCAAAACCTGCCGAGTTAACTCAGTAAGAGTAAATCCAGGTGAAACCGTATTAACTAGGACGTTAAATGCCGCTAATTCGGCCGCTGAGGCCAGTGTAAGGCCTCGTAAACCAAACTTACTGGTAGAGTAGCAAGCGCGCTTAGCAATGCTAATAGAGCCCCATATAGAAGATATATTCACTATCTTACCTGTTTGTTGTTTAATCATGTTTTTGGCTACTGCTTGTTGAACCAAAAAGGGAGTAGTTAAGTTTACTTTCATAATACTCTCCCAGTCTTTGCGCTCAACATCACAAAACGAATCAATCTTATTTATGCCAGCATTATTTACGCAAACATCGTATGTGCGACTTGAAATCTTTTCAATGAATTCGGTTGTCTGGTTATCATCCATAAAGTCAACCTGTATGTACTCTACGCCTGCAAAATCAACTTCAGGGCCGCGGCCAGTGATAGTAACATCAGCGTCAAGGGCTAGCATGTCTTCAGCAATTTGTCTGCCAATACCTCTGGTACCACCGGTGACAAGCACTCTTTTATCTTTAAAATCAATCTTCATTCGTATATTCGCCGTCAGGATACACATGCGCGACATCTTCTCTACTGACTGCAAGTCGGATGGCGGGTTTATCTCCAGTGGCTTCAATTCTATGGATTATTCCCTTCTGAATAAACACAACATCGTCTTTTTTAATTAATTTCTTTTCGCCTGCAATTTCCCAGATCCACTCGCCATCAATAATAAACCACCACTCATTCCAATCTGGATGGTAGTGGCGTCTATTTCCTTGACCGGGTTGCTGATGGATGATGGTGGCACTGTTATTTTCAGTGTTGACTACTCTGTGGCTCCAAGATGTGGTGCTATCAAAGGATGCTCTGATATCGTTGACGCTGACAATTTCTTTGTTTGCATCATGCAGGTTGTTATTCATGACACCATCTTTTGCTAAAATTGATGGGACATCTACCTCTGAATGTTCTTCTCCATAATATTGTGGAGCATAATGCTCTGAGGCTAAAGAACGAGCGACCACTTCTGCTAATTGAAAGTCTTCTTCATTGTCAACATCCACGATAGCAAAACCATCGAGAACATAAAAACCAATGTTTCCATCACCGCCATGGTACCCGCATCCATACTGCTCCATATTTTTCATGTAGTTGATTGTTCTCCAGCCCATCAGGCCACAAGCATAAGGTTGGATCGGGGTTAATTCTTGCGAGGGTGGCGACAGTTTCTTCTGATCGAAGTTAATTGGGTTGCCGTCATATACACATTCAATTTGCTGGTTAGTCACAGATATAAGTGTATCTAAATTATCATCAATCATCTTGTTGGTGAAACTTTCGATGTCGTCTTTTGACACAAAAGGAGAAGTTGGTAACAACTGAATCATTACATCGCATTCAACGTTACTCATGAAATCAGCCGTGAATTCATCGTTTGTGGCACTGTTGGTAGACAGTCGCTCAGGTCTCTTGTAGAATTTGACGCCTTCTTCAACCGCGATCTTGCCAAGCAAATCAGATTCAGAGTTAACATAAATTTCATCGAAGCAGTTTGCCGCTTTGGCTGCTCTGATAATGTAGCTTATCATCGGAACGCCGTTTAACAGTCGTATGTTCTTTTTGGGGATCCTGGTACTTCCCATACGAGCGGGAATCATTGCTACTGTTTTCATTTGTTTTTTGCCTTATTGATTGTGTTTTTAAAGTTTTCTTCAAGATATTCATCTAAAGTAAGCTTTGTGCCATAGTGAAAATATATCATCTTATGAAAATATTCTATTTGTGGAACTTGTTGGTGGATATCTATTCTTAAATCAGAAAAATTAGGTATTTTGTGAGAGGACTCTTTAAAATTGCCATTTTTTATAGCCTCATTATGGTAGTTGTTATAATATACTTCTCCGAAATTATTCATATTAAAGAATGTCATTCCGGTTACATATATTTCTTCTACATCATAATTTAATATATCAATGACCCCCATCAAGCCTGTGTTACAAGTGGTGCCTACCTCATTGAATACCTTAAACAAATAACCATCGCTGATATTGTGCCATGGGGTACCTATCTCGTTCAAGAAGTCATCAACTCTTTGTATGTCCCACATTGAGACCATGGGACACACAATATATTTTAAAGAACGTGCATAATCCATGTTTTGACGAAGGGCCCCAATTTTATTCACATTGAGACAGTTCATCAAAATGTCGGTTCTTTTGCCGTAGTCTTCCCAATCCTCTTCTGGCATATCATATGCCTGATTAACCCTAGCCACTAGGTCATAGGAATCTATGTGGGCGCCCATTTTCATGCCTCTTAGATGAGGCGAGGGGCAAACGTAGGCTACTCTCTTGCCCTTTACAAGCTTTGCAAACTCTTCGTCTTTTACATAATCTTTGTATTCGTTAACAAACGGGCCGCGAGTGCCTAGGTTTTGTAACTGTCTCAGCGGTGTTGGTGTAGAAGATTGCCAACGCGGTGCATCTTTGGAAAGTGGTATTCCAATGATGTTTCTTTTTAAATCTTTGTACCATTTGTCAGACATTGTATCACCATATAAAGTTTTGTTTGTAATATTGGACTATACTGTCAATTTCATTATCAAACTTTCTTTTTGGCTCCCAACCAAGAGATCTTAATTTATCATCATTGAGGGCATATCTGACATCTTGTCCTTCACGAGAGTAGGAGAAATCAACACAGTCTTCCCAATTATAATCACTATCATGGTAACTGTCAATTACTTTCATCACAGTATCAATATTTTTTTGTTCGAACCCACCTGCAACATTGTAAATTTCGTTAACCTCACCAGAATCGATAATAGACATTACGGCCTCTGCTGTATCATCGGCGTGCAACCAATTACGAACTGGTGTGCCGGCATTGTGGAGACGGATCTTTTTATCTCTTTTCAGATTTTTTACAGATAACGGAATAAGTTTTTCTGGATACTGTCCGATTCCATAGTTATTGGTGGGTCGAAGTATTACATACTCCAGTTCATAGGTTCTAGCCCAAGCCAGTACAAGCATGTCTGCTGCAGCTTTAGCCGCAGAGTATGGGTTACTTGGGTGTAATAAATCAGATTCAGTGTGTTCGCCATCAACGATGTCCCCATACACTTCATCAGTGCTAAAATGAAAGAAGATCGGGCGACGGTTGCAGTTAACCGGCTTGCTTTTAATTAAATCAAGAAGATTTTGAACTCCAACAACGTTGCTATCAATAAACTCTTTGCTGCTGATTATACTGTTTCCAACATGTGATTCTGCAGCAGTATTGATGACGTAATCACAGTCATAGAGATGATCTAAGTCTTTGATATCTACATTTAAGTAATGAAAGTTATCATGACTATGAAACTCTTGCAACAGGGAAGTATTGGCAACATAAGTTTCTTTATCGATACCATAGACTTTCCAGCCGCGCTCAAGACACTTCCTTGTCACATAAGAGCCTATAAAACCCAAGCACCCTGTTACATATACTAGCTTCACTTCATATCCTTGAAGAAATCATCAACCACTTTTTGGATGTAATCTAATTTCTCTTCCGTTAATCCAATAAAGGTTCCCATGAAAAAAGAGTTCAATGTGACATGAGATGCTATTGGAAACTCTTTTCTAAGGTCCCCATAGTCTTCTGCTAATTCTGTATATCCTGGGTGAGCTAAAATATTACCAGCGAAGTAAGAACGTGTTTGGACTCTGTTGTTCTCTAGATGGGTAACTATCTGGTGGCGTTTAAATGGAGCGTCTTCTCTCACCGTCATCAAAAATGCAAACCAGCAAGGGTCAGCTTTCTCAGTTGCCTCTGGGAGGTGGAAGTATTGCTTGTAAGGTTCGAAAATGTCCTTCATTCGATTGAAGTTCTTACGTCGTGCTGCATCCAGTTCAGGAAGCTTCTTCAGTTGTTGAAGACCCATGGCTGCTTGAAGATCAAGGGGTTTTAGATTGTAACCTATTTCGTCAAATACGTAGCGATGGTCGTAAATGGCGTTTGGCATGCCTGTGAGCCATTTGGCGTGTCTGTTACCACATGCAGTACCGCTAGTCACGTTTCCGGGCTTGGCTGTGTTACAGTAGCATGCACGGCCCCAATCACGGATGCTAGCAACAGCTTTACGAAGTTTATTTGTATTCGTTGCCACAAAGCCACCTTCACCCATTGTCATATGGTGTGCGGGGAAGAAGGAACAAGTTGATATGTGTCCGAAGGAACCGAGTTTTCTGCCATCATAAAAAGAACCCAATGCGTCACACGCATCTTCAACAAAAATCAAGTCATATTTCTCGACCAATGCCATCAAACGGTCCATATCTGGTGGATTCCCCAGTACATGAGCGAACATGATACCACGGATTTCTGGGTCTCTCTCAAGCACTTTTTCAACTTCGTCCAAATCTAAATTAAGATCTGGTAGCGTTACATCAACAAATACTGGTTCAAACCCATTTTGGATAATTGGGTTGACAGTCGTGGGAAAACAGACAACTGGTGTAATGATTTTAGAGCCAGCGGGCAAATTAAAGCCACTCTTTGCTTTCAAAGCAGAAACCGCCAAAAGATTAGCGGAGCTTCCTGAGTTGGTTAGAGAACCATGCCTCATACCCAGATGCTCTGGGAATTGCTTTTCAAAGTTTCGTGCGTTCTCACCAAAGATTAGCCAGCCACCAAGTAGTACCTCGATAGCAGCTTTATATTCCTCATCGTTAAAATGAGGCCCAGAATAGGCAACCCAGTCATTTTCGCTGTCCCAATCTGTATTTTTATCATTAATGTACTCAGATACAAGTTCTAAGATTTGTTCCAATTTTTCAGACATGTCTGTAATCCTTTTTCTAATCCTTCTAATTTGATATTTAAATTATTAAGCTTGCTGTTGCTTCCGCTGTAGGAAGTTGCAAGACCTGTAGTTTCAATTATAACACCAGTTGGAGCTTTTGTCAAAGTTTTAAGCATACTCACTAAATCACTAATGTTGTGTTTATCGCTGTAGCATAAATTTAAATCTTTTGGTAACGCAGCGTTATAGTTTGTTATGTAGTACTCTATCACTCTTCCAACATCTTGTGAATAAAAGAAATCCATTTCTCTATCTTGAAAGATAACAGGGCATTCATTATCTAGTATTTTGTTGTAAGTTGCTTTGAATAACCTCTGGTCTTCCTCAAGAGGTCCAAAACAACCAAAAAGTCTAAAGTTAAATATGTTTGAGTTTAAATCAATAATTTTTCTTGTAATTAGATTTTTTGCAAGACCATAGAGATCTTGAGGAAAAACTACATTGACGTTTTCTTCTGCAAATCGGAAGATATTGTATCTTCGGTCAAACTCTGCACCTGAACCAAAATTAAACATCATCTTGTACTTGTCAGAATGTGCCGACAAGTTGTTAAACATAGATAAGTTCTCGTACAAGTCACCAATACTTTCTTTGTGTGTACGTTTACCGCCGCGGACAGCAGTGTGAATTACTATGTCTACTTCTATATCATTAAAAAAATCGTCTACATTATCACGATTAGATGGGTCTAGTGTTCTTCTGTCAGTTGCAATTATATTGCACTTGAGTTCAGATTCAGAAAAATAGCTGATTAGTTCTTTTGCCAGAAAACCATTGGCGCCGGTTACAAGTATATTCATATCGACATAATACTTTCTAATACTTTTGAAAGCCTAATTTCAGAATCATGTTCTTTCAAGAATCGTTTGTGGCCTGCGGCTGCAACTTTTTTAACCAGCGCTGGGTGTTTACTTAGGAAATCCATTTTCTCTTTAAATTCTACATGAGTTTTAAAGGTGAATATTTCTTTATTAATTTCAAAATATTCCTCAATCCCTTCGTGGTATTCAGTCATGAGAAGACCTTGGCCGGCCGGTATTTCAAAGATTCTTTGTTTCATTTGAGTCTTCTTTTGAGGATCATTATTGTTTATGGATAAGTTAACACTGACCTTACTTTTGGAAAAAGTTTCAAATAACTGTTCCTGGTTTATACCAAAGAAGAATTCAACATCAACAGATGCTCTTTCAAAGAAATCTTTGCGAGTTTTGTTTGGTGCGCCGATAAAAGACATGTCGATTTCTTTGTCTTCAAAGCTTATCTTTGGATAGTGTGTTGAATTGGCATGCCAGTTAGCAACTAAAATATTTTGATATCCTATATCTTTGTATTTTTGTACGTATGAGCGCTCTGGTGTAGAGCATGCCAGAAATGCGTTACATGCAATTTTTGAAAAATTGTCAAAGCGCCATGTGTCGTCACAGAACCAATTAAAAGTTCTGGTACGGCCTGAAGAAGTTTCATCGGCGATCGACTGCCATGGCTCGTGAGGCGTGATGCTGGTATTTCCAGTCATGATCGAGAATATCAAATCTGGCTTGAAGTTCTCAATTATTTGTGTAAAAGTATTATCAGGATCTCCAGCAACTGTGTCATAAAAATATACCTCGTGGCCTAGCTTGATAAGTGGTTCCCGAAAATACCACCAGATGCTGTCGGGTGCACCTCTGTAGGTTTTATTTGCTGTTAGTAAAATCTTCATCGTTTTAGATTCATATATACCGGTGTTTTATGATCCGTGATAAATTTAAAATCTTGATTCATATTGTCAAGGCTATCAGGATGTAATGTTTTTATATTTTTAAAATTACTCATAATACCTTTGTCTTCTTCAGCCCAGTGAGAAAACCCGAGATAACCGTAATCCCTGTCACGGCCGCCGCCAATTAACTTTACAGGCAACTTTTCGTGATCTACATAATTTCTTATAAACTCAAAAGGACGGTACAACAGAAAAGATGTAATTGAATACACCACTGGTATCTTACCATCCATAGCAAGACCACTAGCCATACCCATCATAAGCTGTTCGGAAGAACCAACATTATAGAATCGTTCTTGGTAATCAATACGAATCCGATCCCAAAGACCATAACCCAAGTCACCAGTTAAAAGATAAATATCTTTATTTTGTCCCATTTCAGTATGCAGTCTTTCTGCGAAATCACGTCTCATTTTTAAGTATCCTTTTTGCTAATCTATAGTCTTCTTCGGCCATAACATGGTAGTGTGCGTTCAATCCCTTTAAGAAGGGGAAGGTACCTACATCAGTGTAGATTATGTTTATATCAGGAAGGAACACTTTGAGGCGATCTACTAGGTATCGTGTATCTACTGAGTCATAAGCACAGTATCCATTTACATTTACATAAATTTTAATGTTTTTAAGATTGTTTTCGTAAATGAATTTTAATGATTCCCAAATACTTCCCTCAGCACATTCTCCATCACTTATTAGGCAATGTACGGTTCTCTCTGGGTTAGCTACAGCTCTTCCTACGGCAGCGGTGATACCCATCCCTAAACTGCCTGTAGAGCAGTGTAGGTCGTCTTCTTCACATCGATGTGGGTGTCCGCCGTGCTTGAGGAACAAACGCTCTGCATTGTGTCCTAGATACTTTTCTAATACAACATATAGTGCAACAGCACAATGTCCCGATGATAGAATAAAAATGTCCTCTTCTTCTTTCGTCGAGAATATATCTTCTATGATGCCAACACTGGAAAAGTAACTTCCCAAGTGTGAAAGCTTGTTGGCATATGCTATATCGAGGATCCTTTCAATTAAATCTTGTCTTTCCACTTATCTCTCCAAAAATCTTGTATCATCTTATCATAATTGATACCTTGCTTGTGTACCTTCCAGGTTGCTTGCTCTTCATGCCAACGATAACAGAACCCGAGCCACATAGGTGCTGGGTAAATGAATACTTCATTTTCTGCCAGACTGCAGTATAAGTCATAGTCTGCAGCACCGCCGTACGTTTCCGGACTGGTTTTTAGAAGACCTTCTTTATATAACGAAGCTTTGTAGACCACAGAGGGTGAATTTACCACACATCTTCGAAGAGACTCTCTCATAAATTGTTTTCTTGATTTATAATTGTAAGTTATCAACCCAGTCTTAATCTTATGTTCTCCGTTCATTTTAAAACCAACTGCGGGGCTTTGTAAAGCTTTAATTCTATCAGGGGCTCGGAGCATAATATTCATGCAGTTGGTGATATAATCTGGTTCCATCATGTCGTCAGAACCAATGACGGTCATGTATTCGCCTGACATCAGGCGATATCCCTCAGAACGTGCCTCATCCCAACAATTGGGGTAGATGTTTTCAGCGGATGACAAAATTAGTGCTGGGTACTCTTTCTGAATATTCTTCAGAATTTCCACTGTAGAGTCGGAACTCTCGTTGTCAACAGCAATAACTTCAATATTTTCATAGTTTTGTGTGAGTGCGGATACAACACATTCTTCAACCCACTTCTCTGAGTTGTAACAAGGAACTATGATTGATACTTTTGGTTTCATAAGTTTAGAAGTTCCTCCACCCTGTTTGTATAACAGTGATTATCTAAAATGTTTTGTTTGTTCTTTTCTTTTATATCATTTAATTCTGTTTCTGTCAATGATAATACATTTTTAGTCAACTCAACCAGTTGCTGCGAATCTAGAGAGGTCTTAATATCTGGAAACAAGTTATTAAGCTGTCCTACGGTATCGGAAACCATCATACCGTTCAAGCCAAGAGATTTATAAGTTCGTTCGTTGGTATCAAGACCCAAAACACGTTGGTATGCATCATGGATATTCAAAGTCATTCTACTGTTGGCTAACAGATCACACTCTTGTTGTCTTGTCAGATTTTTATTAATAAAAAAACCACACGTTAAGCCTGATTCTTTAAACTTAGAAAAGATATCAATAATGATTTTCCTCTTTTCATTGAAACCATTGTTAGCCCAGCCTCCAACAAATGAGATATCAAATTTCTTATATTTGTCTTCTACTTTTGGTTGATAATTAACAGAATCAAATGCTAAAGGCACAGTGTGTATTTCTTTAGTCCACTGAGTATAATATTCTGGTACCACGTCGGCGAAAGTCCAAAGACGAACATTATCCATTTGGTCTAATTCTTTGATATAATCTTTGTCTGCGGTGCAATAAAAGTTTGCATGGCGACCCCAAGGATCTGGATAAACATTAGGTTGTACGAACAGAAATGTTTTCTTTGACCGTGAAATAGCTTTGATATAATCTGGGTAGGCTGCAAGGTCCACTGTAGTCATTAACATATAATCTTCGGACATAGATTCTTCATCTATTGGGTATGGTGATTCATACGCGGTTTCACCAGTACCTTGAAATTCATTCCAGCCTTCACTTATCCGTTCGTGTAAATCATACCCTTTTTCCTTCCACGCAGAACAATAACCATCGTAAATCCAGCGGCCGGCGTGTTGGGTGTATTTAACACAGTATACTTTCATTTTAATTTCTCCAATACTATATTTGGTATTTCTATTCGTTTGTTTTCAATAACATCTATCAATTTATGCCCTTTAAGGGCGAACCACGGCTCGCTAGCGGCTCCTATCATCTTATTGGTAATAACCCCCATATTCATCATCCGAGCCTCTATAACCACCCTTGAGAGCGTTTCAGGGGTCTCTGGTAAAAACACCAGTGACTTGTTCGTACTCATGAGTGATAAAAACTCTTTGTAGGTGGAACTTACAATCAAATTATAATTGTATTTCTTCACTTTGCAGAACCTGATAGCTCCTCCAGTATTCTTATGTTTGATTGTGGAGTCCATTATGGCATATGTATCACTTTTATCTACGTTTGCCTTTTCTCTCATAAAGTTTAGAGAGTCCATGTCCCATATATTACCGCCCAGATTTACAAGGTTATCAAGGTTGGTATTTAGATATGCTATGTCAAGATGAAATTTGGATTGACAAAGAACAGCTTTTGCTTTCTGATAAAATTCTAAATTGGTGATATGTTCTGGTGGGGCTTTGAAATCAGGAAAAACACCCGGATTGCGGGTGCTTAAATACTTGTGATCGTGCTCGTAGATAATATACTCTAAATCATAGAATTCAGGTATAACATCTTTTTTCAATGCCGCGAAATTAGCAATAATAAATTTCTTATTCTTATTTTGCTGAATATATTCTGTAGTAACCGAGGCGCTATTGATTTTTTGGACTTGATGTCCTTCCGAGATTAATATTTCTATAAGTTCTTCATTATTTAATTCTCCGCCACCCAACACTTGGTTGGCAAAGAAATCAGCTACAAATATTATATCCATTGATATTACTTCTATTCTACTTCTTCGATGTCTAAGTCATCGAGCCAGGATTCAACATCGAATTCTTCTTCGACGCCCATGGCTTTCACAAAAGCAGCAAGCATTTTTCCCTCTTCAAATCGTTCCTTCAGTTTGTCTGCATAGCCCGCAAACGGTTCGGTGCCGTTAGAGATATCTTCGTAGCATGTTCTCATTTGTTGACGAGCTGAAACTTCTCGTGGATACGCCCACATAGAATCTTTGACGATAACACCATCCCAAACCGTTTGTTCTGGAACTGGCTGCAAGTCGTAAGACACATCATAGAAATTTCTATCACCATCTTCACCACACAAGAAGTCTAACTGACCCGACCAACCGGTTGCGATCACTGGTACGTCCATGTATGCTGCTTCGAATAGAGGCAAACCAAATCCTTCACCGTGGGTTAAGGAAAGTGCGGCACGGATTTTTGAATGGAGGTACATTTGATGCATTTCTTCATCAGTCATATCTCCATGAATCATATAAACTTTGCACTTCCTATCTTCAGCGTCAGGGATGGAGGCCAACAATGAGAGCAATTGTCCGTGTACGATTTCTCTATCAATTTGAGAATTTTTTGACACGTTTGTTTTGACTACCAAACCCACTTCTTCATCTTTAAATTCATCTACAAACCACTTAATGGTATTATGCAGATTTTTACGGGGGCCCATTTGTGCGACAGTTACAAAGTTAAAGTCGTAATCTAGTTCTAAATTAAGCGCTTCCATGTTTTCATATGTTTTAACTGGGTAGTTTACGCTATCAATGTCGGTAGTCAACTGCAAAGTAAATCTTTCGTCTGTGTTGTCGTATGTTGCCTCATACGAACTTCTTTTGTAGATTTCTTTTGAATGTTCTGAGACAACAATAATTTTATCCATATTGTTCCCTTTTTGAATCCATTCATGTGCCACACGGGTGGTTTCAATTCCAGCGGTATAACCAATGTTCTTGGCTGCTAAGAATTCCCATTCATTTGGAATCGTGACTTGAAGTGACAAATCAAATTGGCCGCCGCCTTGGACGTAAGCAATCGTTTTTTCAATCTTTTCATCAATCCACAATCTTTCTTCAGACTCTTCATTAATCCATGATGTTTGACCCCATTGTAATGGTTGGATATAAATATCAAACAGATCTTCTCGGCTTCTCAGAGCCCGAAGAGCAAATCGAGACTGCTCTCCGTAACCTGAACGAGTTAATACTGGTGCTCTCAATAAAATAGATTTACGCATTATGCCACCTCCATTAGTACCCAACGGTCGTAATTCTTTCGTGTTTCCCAGGAGCCATGTTTCTCAACAACTTCGTCGATAAGCTTGACCCAGGATTTCTCATATTGTTCGAAACTGTAATTGTTTGCTATGTGTTGAAGTCCTGCTTCAGACATTTTTTGGTATTTTGGTTTGGAAAGCTTCAATGCTTTCTTCATAACCGAATTAAAATCTTTTTGTGAGATCCTGTCTTCGTAAATGTAAGGAACCTGTAGAGAACCAATGACTGATTTTGCTACAGGCTGTATGCCCCAACCAAACCAATCAGTTCCATCTGTTACTTGTTCTTGCAATCCACCGGTCATATTTACAATGATGGGTGAGCCACAGGTCAAGGATTCCAATGTAGAGAGACCAAAACCCTCTGCATCACTGATTCCAATGGTGTAGTCTGCTGCACGGTACATATTAGCCAAATCTTCAGGGCCTACCTTCTGAGAAGATAATAATACTTGCCCGTCTGTCATTCCAAGGTGTTCCAGAATGTGTGGTAAGTCTTGGCCGTGTGAATCGCGTGGGTCAGTATGCATTAGAAGACACGCTTTGTCATGACCGACTTCATCAAGAAATTCCTTGAACCACCAAATTAGAGTTCCACTTTGTTTGCGCCGCGCATTTCGGCTGTTCCAGAAGAAGATCTTTTTATTGGGACTTTTGTAGTTTGTAGAGGTGTTAATAATCTTTCCTCTTGTAACTTCAACATTTGCTTTTTCTTCTGGTGTTCTAGCTGGATGGAAGTAAGTGTCAGGTACTGCGTGGGGTAAGTAGTGCGAGCTAGTTCGAGGTGCAACTTGTTTAACACACTCATGTGTCACCTTCGAGATAGCTACCACTTCGTCAGTAGAACGATACCACCTACCATTGAAATGTGGTGCTGGGAAGTTATCCCACACATGATAGTATACTAGTGGTACATTGGCTCTAACTTCGTTTTCAATTTCCCAGAGCCATTCATAAAAACGAGGATCGGTCATGAACCATACCACATCAGGTTTTTCTTTTGTAAGAATAGAGCGAACCATCTCATGGCTACCGTATCCATCAACTGGGAAGACCCTCCAATCATCACCCCATGGATCGATTGATTGTGGTCTATAATCGTGGTGCTTCATTGCACCGCCTAGACAGATAAACTCATAGCGCCCTGTCTTCAAGAGCGCTTCAATAAAGTATTTAGTTTGTGTTCCTACTCCAGAGGGGGACAATGGATGGTCGGATAACACTAAGATTTTTTTCTTTTTCATTTTTTCCTCACGGACAATGTTCCGTTTTATAAAATTTACAACCGTAACCGGAAGTGCATGACAAACGGTTCTTAATGTACCGGTTGTTTTTAATATTGTATAACGCCATGTTTAAAAGTTTAAGCGCATTTTCAGTCTTTCTTGGGCCGGACGTGACTCTAAAAAATTCAACATGGTTATTTTTAGCTGTTCTCTTAAGCAAAGCAAAATGTGTCTCAACGTCTTTGGGCTCAACAGACATTTTCTGGCAGAAGAAGTGTTTGTAAAGGGTAAGTTGGTATGTAATCATCTTGTCAGAGCGCTTTTTAGCGTCCCAACCCCACGAACACGTTTTCCAGTCAAAGATGTGGACTTTGCCATCGGGTGTGGCTACCACTGCATCAATATAACCTTTGAAAAGGCGTTCCTCACCTTCGATTGTTTCATAAAGAGGCATCTCTACAGCCAATACTTCATACTCTTCAAAGTAATCGTTCAAGGCATCTTCGATTTCAGGAATGATCTTCTTTCCCTGATCGACCATATCAGCGACTAGCCTTTGATTTACTTCATTTTCATCGAGTTCAGCAATGTTCTTTTCAAGTTCATTAACGAAATAATTGTCGTCTACGTCTTCTTGAAGCAGTTTTTTCTCGCACACAGAGTGGATTGCAGATCCAAAGGCTGTATATTCATTACCGGTAAACCCATCAATCCCGTCAATACGGGTAAGCTTGTGATAAAAGGCACAGTGGGCCCAGTCTTTAAGTTCAGAATATGATATATGTGGCATTATGTACTCCTAAGAGTATATTATAACCACTTATATGCTAGAAGTCAAGGCTTTCTGGGTTTTGAACCAACATAATTTTGTTATAGGCTTCTGGACTAACCTTTTTCAAAAAATTATGATTGCTATTTGTGTAAAAATCTGTGAATGCAGTTGCAAAATATTCTCTCAGTGATGTGGCTGCATATGAATTAATAAACAACCCTGAAGCATATTGGTTTAATTTGTCATATCCAATCTTTTGAAATAGCAAATCGTCGAATTCTTTGTCATATTCGATGTTAGTGAAAAATGACTTTGGAAATTTAAAGCCACTTTTCCATAAAATATCGTGCAAATGCTGTCTTTTTCGAAGAAATTCTTGTTGAATCTTATTATCATTATAGATATCAAAACCATATGCGACTTCCGCCGCATGGGCCACTTCATGTACTATGTTCTCAAATAAGCCCTCAGCATCTGTTTGCATATTTGAGATGTATAAAGTACCACCTTGAAAAAAAGCTTCCAAAGATCTTTCTTCAAATTCCTCAAACCAGCCAAAGATTATCATTTCTACTTCACCCAAGATGTGATGAGGTAGTATCTCTTCTACTTTGCTTATAACTGAAGCTGCGTCAACATCTTCCACAGGCTGTTGAAAAAATACATGAATACCAGTAGGGGTATAAAAGCTATCTTGTTCTTCAGCTATTCTTTGTTGTTTCTGGCGAATATAATTTTCCAGCATCATCTAATCCTAGTTGGTATCCTCTGAGGAAGTTTTCTTCGGCGACGGCCATCATAAATTCAGGAAATTCATGGGCCAAAGTTTCAGCAATCATATTGACTGTTACTTCTTCCTTATCAAATTTTGTTCCGACGTACTCAACTAAATGAGTCTTTAATTCAGAATTTGGCTGTACGGCCATGGCTAATACAGGATTCTGGTGTGCTTGTTCTTCGTTAATTTCAGTTGTTTCTTTTTCAGACATATCAACTCCTTAAACATAATATAACAAGTAATATGTATTTTGTAAACTATAAAACTTTAGATGCCAAAGTTGCCAGTTCTGAACGTTCACCTTTACGGAATGCCACGTGGCCGGCAATTGGATATTCTTTAAATTTTTCCACAGCATGAGCCAGACCATTGGATGTTTCATTGACATATACATTATCTATCTGTTCGATATCGCCGGTCAATACAATTTTGGTACCTTCACCAATTCGTGTGATGATCGTCTTAACTTCGTGTTTGGTTAAGTTCTGGGCTTCATCGATAATAATAAAAGCATTTGCAATTGAGCGGCCGCGGATATATGTCAAGGCCTCTAATTCAATTTTACCTTTCTCCATATACATTTCAAGCGATGTGCGGTCACCCATTAAAAATTTAAGGTTATCTTGAATAGGCATTAACCATGGTAACATCTTTTCTTCCATTGTACCGGGCAAGAAGCCGATGTCTTTACCCAATGGCTGTACTGGTCTAGACACTATCATACGGTCGTAATGGTTGTTCTCGCCTCTTAAACCGATTGTCTGCTGTAGACCTGCAGCTATAGCCATCAAAGTCTTCCCAGAGCCAGCACGGCCGATTAATGACACAATTTTAATATCTGGGTCTAACAGTAAATCAATTGCGAAAGCTTGTTCTTTGTTGCGAGCATTGATATTCCAATCGTGGATATCTTTGTGAATCATTGGTTGCAGCGGTTCAAAAGAGTTTTTAAATCTTGCAAGGGCAGATTTCTTCTCATTTGCATTTGATACTAACATGACATATTGATTAGGGTGCCATGGTTCTTCAAAATCTTCTTCTTCAAGGAAAACGTCTTTACCTTCATAATATTGGTCTATGATTTGATCGTCAACTGAATGTACCACAAAACCTTTGTAAAGCTCATCGGAAGTACGTACAGCTTTTTCAGATATAAAGTCTTCTGCTGGAATTCCTATGGAATCGCAGATAACTCGCATGTTAATATCACGACTAACCATGGTGGTTTTTCTTTCAGGAACCGCCATCTGGATTGTTTTAGCCGTTGCTATGATTGTGTGATCTGGTAATCTCATATCCAAATCAGGAGGAAAAATTACATTTTTTAATTGAGAGTATGAGATTACTTTAAGCATACCCATGCCTTTTTCAATTCTAATTCCCTTTTCAAGAGAACCTTTTTTCCTTAATTCATCAAGGTTTCTGATAAATTGACGAGCATTCTGGCCTACAGAATCTTGTCTTTTCTTGTGGTTATCCACCTCTTCTAATACTTTGAGGGGGATAAAAATATCGTGGTTATCGAACTTGAATATTGCGTCTGCATCAGTCAGATAAACGCTTGTATCCAGAACGTAGTTTTTCTTTTTTGACATACCTACCTTCTATACCATATATAGTAACAGAAATTGAAAGTATGTTTAAATAATGGTGCTCGCAGAGGGACTTGAACCCCCAACCTTCTGATTACAAATCAGACGCACTACCAATTGTGCTATGCGAGCATATTATTTATTTTCTGAAAGTAGCTCTTCTACTTCATGAATCTTATATATTGCCGAAGAACTTGCTTCAGGAAGCAACAGAACACGTAAACAAAAAAATGCTGCTAAAAACATCACCATGCATAATATAGACAATTCTGCAATTGTATCAACTGTTTTATCAAAACCCACAATGTATATATGGGTTTATACAAGAAAATGGAGCGGGAGACGAGATTTGAACTCGCGACATCCACGTTGGCAACGTGGGGCTCTACCACTGAGCTACTCCCGCATTATTTCTTTATATTGTTTAAAACAAATAAATGCTGCAACGGCGTTCATTAAAAACCAATAACTGTTATGTGTTACAAAATAAATTGTAAAAGCAGTATTAAAAATAATTAAACTAGAAAGCCATTGTTTTGATGTCATTATCTTCCTAAAATGGCTGGGGCGGCTGGACTTGAACCAACAGCGGCCGGAGTAACAGTCCGGTGCGCCTACCAGTGACGCCTCACCCCAAAAGCCGGTTTTCTGTCTAGAACCAGGAGAACCGGAAACCTCTGCCTACGTTTGGGTCGGGCAGCCCCCTTCCGCTTATAAAGCGAGCAGAATAGCGCTATCCATCAAAAGTTAAAGTACCGTTATCAGTCTTAACAGAAATAGTCCAGCCTAATACGAAGGGGTGAACTTTGATGAAGTTCCCAACTGGAATTTGTACCTGTGCGGTCAATGTAGTAAAGCCGCGTTTGTGGTCGTACTTCTCAGTTGAATATTCAATCATTTCTTGATCGTAGAAGTTCTCAGTAAGAAAATCTGCAAGATACTCTTCAAAGTTGAACGAGCCGCGCTTGTAATCATCAAGCCAGTCTTGGTCGCGAAAGTGAGTAATAATGTTACCATACCAATGATTTCGAACATCCAGTTTAGTATTCGCAATCAAAGATGCAAATGTTCTGATTACATCAGTTTCATTAATCGCATCCTCCACTTCGGTTTCGTTGTGTACGAAAACATCAGTTCCCTCTTCAAAAGTTAAGGTCAACAGTTCGTTTTCTTCTAAGTTTAGTTTTTTAATTTTGTCTACAATAGACATATTTTCTCCTTGGGTTGAATGGCTGTCTCTCGCGGGCTTGAACCGCGGACCCAGGCGTTAACAGCGCCTTGCTCTACCAACTGAGCTAAGAGACAAAAAAAGTGTGGTTTATATAATCTATAATAACGCACATAACTGCGCCTGTCAATGTATAAACTATAAAATCTTTATATATTGCTTTTTGTGAGTAAGGGTCTTCTTTCACTTTTCAATCCAAACAATTGAATACTCTTCTTTATTTTTGCTTAGAATCTCTTTGACCGCATCTTCATTCAGTGTTAATGGGTATAAGCATTCATTTTTAACTTTTACTGCCTTCAAGTTTCTTGAGGCACCACCAAGCCAATTTAAAATCTCAATATCGTCTTGACAATGTTCTGTTACGACGGCCTTAGTTTTGGTTGGGTAATAAAAATTTCTGTGGCCGAGTTCTGATAAATAACAAACCATGCTTCTCCTAATCATGTGAATCCCATAAATAATTTTTCCATAAATCAGAGACTTGGCTCTTACCTACTGCTCTAAGGATATTGAATTTTGGTTTCTTGGGCGTGTTTAACAATTTCATATTTGCTTGTTCGGGAGTTCGATTACCTTTTCTTTGATTACATTTCTTACATGCAGCAACTAGGTTTTCCCAGGTGTTTTCTCCACCTTTACTTTTCGGTATTATGTGATCTATTGTTAACTTGTCTACTGGGAATTTTTTCGCACAGTACTGACAAGTGCATTGATCTCTTAGTATAACCTCTTGGCGGCGTACCGCAACAACTTTAAATTGAAATTTGACATATCTATTCAATACTATGACTGCTGGAAGAGTGAAACTTTCTGCTACTGAATGTATTTCTTTATTATAACTTTCAATAGCCTGAGCTTTGCCAATAAGACACAATACCAAAGCCTCAACAGCATCAACAATATCAATTGGCCTGTATGAAGAGTCCAACTTTAAAGTTTTCTCATTGTGATTTAAAACAGTGCCGGCCATATTATTAACTAGTGAATATTTTTATGTCTAACTTTTATCATCGAGTAGAAACTTTATTTCCTATGTTTTTTTCGTTATATGCTTCAGAATCTTGATGTTTTCTAAATCGGTTTACAAGATCGGATGATGCGTCAGCTTTGTAATCGCCACCGATTCCCCACAACAATTCAATTCCCAGTTCTTCACAAACGTTCTGTTCTGGTGTATTAGATTTTCCGCGGTCGCCACCGTTAGCAAAGTAGGTTGGCTCAAGACGGCGAATAGCTTCACAAACTGTACCATCGCTATCATCTACTGAATCAACCAAGATAACACCCTTAATCGCATTTAAAATCTCAGCACGGCGAGTCCACTCCATAAAAACAAAACCTTTTTTTCTATGTAGCCACTGATCGGTATTCGCAATTATAATTACATCACCGTGCTGGGATGCCTCTAAAATCATTCTAATGTGCCCCACATGGACTGGGTCGAACCCGCCGGATACCATGACTGTAGGCTTTTCTTTTTTTGAATCTGACATGTTGTATAACTCCTTCGTTAATCCTGTCGAACTAAAACTTCTTTTTTTACTTTTTTAATTTCGCCGGTTTCGAGTATACAAATTTCATAGTCATATATCTCATAGCGGTCTAATATTTTATCGTACACTCTAAGTATAACAGATTTTTTTGAAATGTTTTTCAATATTTCGGACACAATTGTATCTTCATTTTTATACGGCTGAAAATAAACAATGTCATCAACTTCATATTTTGTCAGATTCATAGGTATCTCCTTCAGGATCGTGATGCGCTAATAAGTAGATTGGCATCATCTCAAACTTTTTGCTTTTGAACCAATAAACCTTAACCAATTTTTGGCCGGCTTTTTCCCATGGTTGTTTCTTTACTTGATAAACTTGTATAACTATACCGACCAGAGGTTTTTGATAGTTATAAAAATAGGCGATATAGTTAACTTCTTGTACTATATCGCCCATCTCTATTAAGTTATAATCTTTCACGATAAATTAACTATCGCTGTTTTTATCTATTTCTTTTCTTTTTTCATCAAGGTTTCGTTTTTCTAAAACAACTTTTTCTACTTCTTCTGTTTCTAAACCATATACTTCTTTAATATCCCATAAAGATCTTTCTATTCCATCGACCGTTATTTTTTTATGCGGTTTAATTTCACTTGTCTTCTTTTTTTTAAAAATCTCAAACATATATTGCCCTCCTTAAATGGCAGTGAGGGTGGGATTCGAACCCACGGTAGCTATTAACCACACTCGCTTTCCAGGCGAGCACCTTCGTCCACTCGGTCACCCCACTATCATAATAAGTAGTTGTAAATGGTGGAGATGGGCGGTTCTGCCCCGCCGTCCGCAACACTTTCAATACAAAGTCATTCACAAGCTTATCAGTTTTATTTCCCCTAACTGAAGGGTAGACAGCTATATTCTAAAGTTTACCGTCATGTTACTTTAGATTGTTTGATTTTTACAACTTGTCTGTTGTTTTGATTAGATTGGATAGAAGGTTCTAATCGACCTCCCTACTAAGCGGCTAAGCGCTGTTCGAAGTGGTTGTTGTTATTTGCAACTATTGTTTTTGAACTGTTGAGGTCGTATCTAACCTGCTTGCACTCAATATCTTCTGAGCCACGTCGAAACTATTTCATCCCCGTGTTTTTTTGACGATAATACCCACTGGGGTATGATTGGCATCGTCTAACCATATATTTATTTCTTTGTCTTTCTTGCTCTTTTCACAATAAGTATAATTAATTTTCTTTTTAGCAGCTTTAAGTGCTGCATCTTCTGATGAATGTTTACTAATCAGGTTACCCTGAATGTACCTACCATCATACTGAAAAACCTTCCACATTATTGCAGCCCATCAATCAATTCTCTGACATGTGAGTCACTGAATCCAGCATGACCGGCGGCGATTTTACCATTGCGATCAATATAAATGTAAGTGGGAAACCCGCCGATAACATATCCATCAGTCCCAACTCCAGTCGAGTCAAAAACTAAATCACGGCCGGCATATAATACTGGCGCCGTGGTAATGTTATGGCTAACCACCCAATCAAGCATTTCATCTTCTGTCGGAGATAAGCCTTGAGTGTATCCTTCCACCAATAAAGTAGCAAATACTAAATCATCTCCATAATCATCTTGAATATCCTGCACGTACATGCCGGCATTCTGACATGGCGGACACCAACTGGTAGAAAAATCCAAAACTACAACTTTGTCTTTGTTGTCGTATAACTGCCATGGTTCCTTGTTCTGGTCGTAGAGCACTACGTTACAGGCATAGTCACCAACTTGCGTCTGAGAGCAATCTGAAGCAGATATGACACCAAATTCAGTTGGTGCTGGAGCAATATTAGCTTGAGTGTCATGGGTTCCAGTTGTGTTTAGATCTGCTGGACCACATGAGAGTAAAGTAATTAAGATACTAATCATTTTTTATTTCCTTGAAGTAATCATTTGTTTTGTATTCTCTTATATGTCTCATGTACTCAACATAACTGAGTCCTAGAAATCTAGCTGCATCTTTTTTAGACTTAGCTACTGATAAAGAAAACTTTAATATACCATCCCTGACAATGTAAGATGTTCTTCTCCATATGTCAAGACCATATAGTCTATTATTAACATGCTTAGATGATAATTCTAATTTTACTGCTATGAGATCTTCTAATGTTAGATTATTAATACAGACTAATAATGAATCATTAAGTTTATTAAGATCTTTTAGTTTAGTTATAGTAGATATACCAGATAATGTATTTGGTTTATTCATTAATAAGAGTGATTAGTGATTAGTGATTATCAAATAAGAGTGATTAGTGATTAGTGATTATCAGGGGGCTTGTCACAAACAAAGTGTAACGTTAAATTTAAAAGCTGTCAAGTATAAATCTGAAAAAAATTATAAATCTAGCTCTAAATCGCCGGCGCCGGCTTCCACATCTTGTGTTTGGGATTCTTGATCGCCCTTAGCCATATCGTATGCTTTGTTTGATGGCTCTGGAACTTCGGGATCCAACTCTTCTTCAAATTTGTTAAAGTATAACTTTAAGTTTGCAATGATATAATCATAAAATAATTCTTGATCTTCAGGATCTGAAAGTAATTCATAGGCATCAACAATGTTGGTTTCTATTTTTTTGTACGATTGGTACGCCATGTTACGCCCTGTCTCGTCACCTTCGACATCTTTTCCGAACGCATCCATAGGATTTTCTTCCGCTTCATCATCATCGTCCGATCTCTCGGCATCTGAGCGAATATCGATAAACTTATCATCATCAGTAGTGCCACCAACATTTATATTTATGTCCTCTTCTATATCATATTCTAATTCATCTAGCCCCAAAGGTTCTTCATCACTAGCGTGAGTGTTAATCTTAGCAGGTGTAAGGGTGTTAACCACAGCATTGATGACATGAGATCTGTATGAATCTCTTTGATCTTTGTTAGTTGTTAGAGTCTTGTAATCTTCCTCTAAGATAGGAACAATTTTCTTAAGCAATTGTTCTAAAACGTTAATTCCTGTAGACTTGTTAGGTGTTGGAGATACGTCCGCACCTTTTTCATTAATAACATTAAGCTCGTGATTCATGAATCCACGAATTACTTCACGTAACTTTTCTTCTTGTTCTTTTACAATACCTTGACGTTTCTGCTTGACAGAACGTATCGCAAGTCTTATACTTTCTCTAAGGGTTTTTTCTTCATTAGCGTTCATTATATAATGCCTCTCTCCATAATTAGTTTCATAACTTCGTCAATCAAACTTAAATCGATATATTCTTTTCTCTTTTTAGCTTCTTTTTTATCCTCGGGGTCATCAACCGACCCAAATGCCAAAGGGGCTCCGTACCCGCCCATACCGCCGACAGAGGTTTCTTCAACTGACTTGAGACCTAATATATCCAAAACAGTGTCGACGTTTTCTTCACCAACAAACTCGGCTATTTCTTCTCGGTTTTCTGGGTTTCCGAGAGCATTTCGAAAATCGGTGGCACTAAATGCGGTTTCAGCAGATCTACGCAATGGGGTGACTGCGGTACCTTCTGGTGTCAATAACTCAACGCCATTTTTAATATACTTTTCAGCGCCAGTCCAACGTTTCCAATCGCAGTCTTTGGCACTACACCCAAGAATAACTTTGTCTCCCGTATTTAAGGGCCCTTCATCACCAACATATTCATATGCGGCGTTGATTGGAGATGCATGGTCCGATATAGCTATATCTACGTTTGGTAAATTACCAGCTAAAACATTCCATATATCAAGCGAGTCTTGGGCGGTTATTTCACGACCATTAGGCAATGTTCTACCTCTGACGGTTGGTTTGGATATCAAAACCTTCACCTCATCTGCTATCTTAGCATATTTTCGAACCATATCAAGGTGACCTAAATGAGGCGGCTTGAATGCACCCGGAACGATGGCTATTGTTTTGGGGTAATCTTGGTCGACTACAGGATCATCTGTTTCATCATCAATATCAAATTCATCCTCTAACTCGTTGATATCACCAGTAAATTTAGCACCCTTATCAACAGCAAAGTTAGCCCTACTAAACTCTAAACGGTCTACAAACTTAATACCGTTACCTTTGCGATCAACTGCCACATAGCCCTCTGGGTTACTGGCTACCAAATCTCCCGATCCGTTGTCAACAAAATGTTTTGTATTGTAAACAGCATTATTGTACTTTTCAATGAAAATGTTTTTCGCTTCGAACAACAATCGGCTTACTATAAAGATATTAATGATATCTTCTCTTTTTTCGTTAAAGGCCTGCAGGGTCTGTTGAGCGTTTTGTGTTGCTCTCTGTTTGCCTTTATCACTCTTTAGGTTATCAATTTTTTTCTTGACTCTGGTGGAATACCAGTTGATAAAACCTTCAAATGATTCTTGTGGGTTCTCAAGAAAGGCGCCAACTTTAATTTCACTGTTTATATAAATATTTAAAAATGCAAATGGTAAATCGTCGTAATTAATCTTTTCATTTACTGCATCTGCTTGGTTCACCAGTTCGACTATTTTAGCTTCTTCGTCATCTGTCAAAGTTACAACACCGGTGTCGTCTGTGAAAAATGCATCATCAAACCATACTCCCGGTGCTTTCTTTAGACCAGATACATCCGCACCAAAACTAGCACCGCCATCTAAACTATTATATGTTGTATGGAATACAATACCAAACTTGGCTTGCTCGATTTGCCTTCCAAAATCTGAATCTACCGGTACTGCATACAAAATAGTATTCGGCTTGAACGTATAATGTGGTTCGCCTTCTATTTCTGTTTTGCGGATCATTCCATCGTCAAACATAAAATCGCCCTGAAGAATATTTTTAATCTTCAACGCCGGTAAGTATTGCAATGCTTTGGTTAACTTGTCAACAAGTCCCGGTGCATGCCCGTGATTTTTGATGATGTCTTCTTTTGTATAGTTTATTTTTGGTACTTTGTTGAAAATTGATTTCGTACCAACAAAGAATTTACCATTCTCAGGATTAACACCAGCAAAGATAGCAGGCGCTCCGTCCCATTTGACGGACGTTTGAACTTTAGAGGAGGTGTTACCCTTCAAAGTCTTTAAAAGCGACAGAAGGAACCCTCTAGCCTTATTATAGCCTTCTGGGCCCTGAGTTAATACCAACTCTTCAAGATGAGTAAGGTGGGTATTGGCCTTAGCCATTATTCGTCTCCTTGGGACTCTTCTAATATAGTAAGTTTTTCTTGAAGAACACCAATGTCACTATCCATCTTGCGTGCAAATCTCTTAACTTCGCGTAGATGCTGTTTAGCCAGTATCACTCGTCTTTTTTCAGAGAGTGTTCTAGGTTTAAGATTGGAAATTATTTCTTGGAGACCCTGAATATAGGTAAAGATAGACTTTTCATCTATGCTCTCATTTAAGAAATCTTTCCACGCTGTGTCTAATGACATTGGTTTTTCCTCTTTTGAATATATTAATAAAAGTTTTTATAAACTTGTTTCTGCTTTTTTAAGCTAAATTTTTAGCCCTGTAGATGTTTACGAAGGAGGTTAGCAATTGCTTCTTGCAATTCTTCTTTCTTCGTATCTTCATCTTCCGCGTCTTCTTTGCCTTTTGCAAGGTCTTTCGAGCCCTTACCATCAGCAGCGTAGTCAGGGACCATTTTTCCATCTGGACCTTTAACCATATTTTTTGCGGCTTCTTCGATTTCTTCCTCTTCTTCAAGAGTTTCGTCTTCTTCGTTGACTGCCTCTTCCATGCCAAGGTCTTTAGTTTCATCCCCTGTGGGGTCTTTACCAAGCTCCCGACCAGCATCGGTTGGTGTCTGTGGAACTGCACCAGCCTCTTCAATTTCTTCTTCGGCTTCGGCTTGCATTTCGCCCGGACCATCAAATGCTTCAAACTCTTCAAGAGTGTTGAATTTAAAACCCCATGCTTCTGAGAGAATCACTCGGATTTCTTCGTTTTTCCAATCTTTTATAGACATCTTATTATCTCCTTTTAGTAGATGTTCGTAGTAAATAGTGTTTTCTTTCTTTAACTTATCTTCAAAGTCTCTTAAACACATACTTCCGTCTCTGTTTGCTTTCTCTTCCATATCTCTTAAATGAGGATCACGCTGCGCGTAACCGGGTCCCATGTCGTCAGAATCACTAAATTCACCGTCACAATTTTGTTTATGGTGAACCAATTCATGACCCAAAGAACGCAAAATATCCTTTGGATGTCTTCCTGAGACATAAAGAGTAACTGATTCTGCCGAAGGATCATAAAACGCTGTCTTGCCTAAAGGGTTTTTTGCATTGCCGGCATCATGCCGTAAAAAAAGCTTTGGAGGACGCTCAAAACCAATTTGTTTTTGTGCGAACGGCATAAATTGTTTTATCAAATCTTTGAGAATATCATTCATAACATTAACCAGTATAGTTTAAATAGTTGTAAATATTAAGTAATCAAATGATTTTTTTATTAGGTATGACTGGCTTAAGATACATTGTGAATAATTCTATGAATTGGCTGTTACTTTGATTCAATGGTTTTATTGTTGAAACTGAGATAATTCGGTTATCCACCGGCTTATTATTTATCTCCATTAATATACCGAAATTCGAGACCCACTCTTCGATCACGGGATCCCATTTCGTCCATTCAACAATATCACCAATCTCAAATTTTTCTGCTGCTAGCGAGCCAAAAGGAGTTTTTTCATCCATCGTAGTGAACCATCCAAGCACAAATGCCTTTCTGTAAATATGAATGACATTTTATTTCTGCTTGGATATGATCTTCTACTGGTTCGCTATTCACAACTAATTGTTCGTCTAGCCATTTTACCAACGTTAAATTTTGTGAAGATACAGAAGTACCATCACTATATTTAAAATATTGTTTATTCTTTTTACCCACGCCTTATATAGGCAAGAATTTATATATGTGTCTCTGTGGTTTTAAAATTAGAGCACAAAATTAGTGACAATAATGTGACAGCAGTAAACTCAAAACCAATAAACGAAAGACTAAATAAGGCTCCGCCTAAGAATAAGACAGTTTTCCAAAATTTATTAAAAGTAAATAACATTAATCTGAATCCGTTAGATATAATTTATCTTTATGAATCTCTACTATCTTACCACAACTTGTATAAATTAAAAGCTTGTCACTACCAATGATTTCGTCAAGGACAAAGACTTTTTGATTTTTGTTTATCTTTATGAAAGAACGAGAAGAGGGTTGCAAACAAAAAAGATAACCTTTTCCTGGTATAGTGTATTCAGGTACCAATCGTTTAGTTTCATCTATTTCGCCACTCAACTGTTTTATAATTTGTTGCAATAACGTTTTTTGTTCTTCAACTGTCAACATAACTTAAAACATCTTAGACCAAGCCATGGCAATACCCATCATGGTCTGAACTGCCATGAAGATTGCAATCGCTTTTGTCTTAAAAGTTTTAAGTTCCTCAATATCTTCTAGAGCAACTTTCAATTGTGGAGGTGAAGCAACATCATCTAATTTTTCTTTCCAACTTTTCAAATCGCTAACTCGGTCTTCTCTAGCTTTCAGTTCAGTAAGCTGACCCTTAACGTCTTGCAGTTCGGTTCTGAGGGATTCAATCCCAGAAGCCATGGTTTCAAGTTGTTGTAAAACTAACTTTGAATATGTTTCCCATCCATTTTGGCTCATTTACTTTTCCGCCTGTGATCGATCTTGCCAGTCTGCTGATACATCATCGTCTTCAATCGGGCCACCTTTGGCCCAGGTTCTACACGAACGGGCAGAGTGACATTTAAAATGGTGCATCCAACAATACCCAAGCATACCATCGTCATCCGAAGTTTCTCCGGGCATGCATTCCTTCATTCTGGGGGAAATATCAAATGCTACACAATTCCCACACTTCGAGGCCAACGCCGATTTTACATCTGTATCCCAGTATTCTGCTATTTCTTCCCAGTAATCTCCGGGTTCATCTACATTTAGTGGGCCGTATTTTATATAATCAGCTTGAATTGCTGAATCTCTGTTTTTGGTGTTTAATTCTAAATTTTGAGTTGCAACCGGGCAAACTAGTTTCACTGCCTCGGTTATAAATTTATTCCAATTTTCAAATAAGTGTTTCATTCGTATTTCTCCGCATACCCTTCATGTAAGAGCTTATTGTTAATATGAATTTCTCCAAATTCACCAATAAGTAGTTCTCCAAGACATCTTCCGTATTTTCCAATGCCACGAGAACATAATATAAAACGACCGTCAACACCCTCTAGAAGCTCTTCTAACCTCTTCTTGGCCTCTATACCCGCTTTCTTTTCTTCAAGGTCTCTAGTACGTACTTCTGGCGTGTTAATACCATATAATCTTACACGTTTCTTGACCCAAACGTCAAATCCTAAGTCTACCATTGCATCGATGGTATCACCATCAATAACACGAATTAGTTTAGCACTGTACTCATACATTATTCACCACCATAGATTTCATATAATTCATCTTCGGTATTATCATCGAGAACTGTTGCAACAAGATGAACTCTCGGCTCACTCCCACCGTTCAAAGCAGAATGGTATTCTTTTGTATTCATGTAATATGTACTACCATTTGCTTTCATATGGTAAACTTGATTATCTACTATCATTAATGCACCTGGATTTGTTATAATTGGGATATGCAATCTGCATTCGGGATCCCTATGATAACTCAAACAACTTCTGCTGTTTAGTTTTAAAACTCGTACTCTACCCAATTTGTAATGTTTAGAAAGAGTATCATAAATATTTTTAAAATATGTTGTCATGAGAAGTGGTTCAAAAACCCTGTAACTCGTCTCATCTACGTATTTTTCAACTTGGTATTCTTCATATTCATTGTCCCGAGTCCAAAATATGCCACGTGTATCTGCTTGTAACAAATTTTCTGGATGAGTTAAACTGATACAATTAACTTTTTCACCTTCAAATCCTATTTTTTCGACTGCAAAGTCGTAGGCATCCTTCAAAGCATCAATATCAAAATTAATATTTAAATTTTCGAAATTTCGTTTCATATCAATTCTCAAATATATCTTCGGTCTTATTTCTGTTCTTAATCATACTAGAGGCTGTCAATGCATCTTGAGGATCCACTTGCTTGAAAACAATAGAATTTGTTTCAGGCTCAAAATACATACCAACAATGTCATTCTTGGTTACAGCTTTGATTTCTTCTTCAGTTAACCTTAAAAAACCGCCGTTTTTCTTTACTATGGCAGCTAAAATGGAGAATAAATACTCCGGGTCTTTCATATATTTACTCATCTATATTCCTCGCCAATTTTCAAGTAGGAGTTTCATGATCTTAAGTAATCTTTCCAAGTTGAAACAATACTTTCGTTTGTTTGCATCGAAGACGGCTGACGAGCATTAACAAATTGAGCTAACACTCTGTTAAACACCACGTTAAGGTTGTCTTCGTCGTCCATCTCGCCCTCTACAAGCTCTTTGAATAACCCAACCATAATATCGGGTTCATCGGCGTTAATCGAGAATATAGCAGTATATTTAGCTTCTCCAGCGTGTTCCACTGTTGTAGCATTCATTTGTAGATAGTATTGTGTGTTTTCGGTTTTTCTTGGTTCTTCAAGCAATTGCCTTCTCAGTTCAATTTTAAAGTCGCGAGAATCAAGAATCTTCATAAGCACTTCCATGCCTAATCCTAAATCTTCTGGATCATAATAGTGAGAGTATCTTGCGGTGGACTCATACGAATCGGAGTAGTCACCATCAGTTTCAACATCCCACTCGTAGGATGACACATCACCATCTTCAATCGCCATGGCTAAATTGATGTAATCCCCGCCTTCCATTTGACCTTCACGTTTGAAGTATGTGGTGAGGATTTCTTCAAAAGCGTCTCTTCTATCGTCGATCACGCCATCGATATTCTGGCATGCCTCGTTGTATTCTTCAGGCAATGCAAAATACGTATCTCCGGCAATGTCAGGATGATCGAAGTTAATATCAATAGATAAGTGTATTTCTTCGCGGATCCTACGGATTGTGGGAGTAGAGTCATCTGAGGGAATAAATACATCACCAAAATGCTGATTTATTTCATCAACAGAATTCCATACAACTTCTTCTGCGTTGCTCGGCAGTCTTTTCCACTCATCAACCGGCCATTTAGCAACAAACTGACCTGACGGTCTGATATAAACACCATCTCCACCATCTTCATGGACTTCATAATCAACAAAACACTGAGCGTATCTTTCTACCCAATAGTTTGCTATTTCCTCGCACCTCGCATTAGTTGATGCAAGGACATCACCAATTAAGTCTGCATCAAGAGTATCTTCAGTATCTGTGTTTTGCCTCATATTACCGGTAACACGTTGATCTACTAACTTTCTCATTAGTTCTGCACGACCCGCTGCATTTGCGGTGTCTTCATAGGAGCCACCAAAGATCATAAATCTATCTAAATTAATCTTTCCGTCTTCTTTCGGCATATTTTCAATGACTTCTTCTTGACTTAATCTCGCCCAGTCAGTAACTTGATCGGCTAAACCGGGAATGTCGGCACCATAGACTCTTTTCTCTGGCATTCCAACATCTTGTCCGTCATCAAATCGTTTTGGTTCATCTGAGTCAAAATATCTAACGTGACGGATACGTGTGCGAGAAATTGGCTCAATATCGCCGCTAAATGGGCGTTTATCATCTAAAAATATCTCATCTTCTTGAATTTCTTGTTCTGCACTGTCTATATTGCTCGTATTAGTGGCTGAGAGCAGGTCTTCTGTGTTAACCACATATGCAACCGCCCCGTGACCTTGTGCCTCAGCTACAGCGCACTTGTAATAGGATTGATAGGCATTTGCACGACTAGCTGGAGAGTGACAAGAGGTAATCTCGTCAAAATCGCTCATTCTAAGCACATCTATCGGATGTCGAGTGATAATAATAGAAAATTTGTCACTATCAAGCTCATCGATGTTCTGTTTGATGTATGCAGCGTTCTTTTTCCAATATTCTCCGTATTGAGTGGCTAAATCTTCCAAATCGTAGCCAGCAGGACCAGCCACCCCAGGAGCGGGGATATATAAAAGGATTTGTTGAATTATACGCTTATAATCTTCATTTTTTTGAAATTCGGAGTCATTTTTGGCAATTTCTTTCTTTTGTCTGCTTAAAGTAGCCATTTTGGAAAATAACTTGCCAATTTTCATCTGAAACTTCTTAATTTTCTTTTTATTGGGGTTGCCCGCGATTTGTGCGGCTAAATCACTGGTACTAGTTACTTCTCTGACCGCAGAAACCATACCTTTCTCCCAATTTACATCATATTCTTGTGTTTCAAAGAATCTTGCGAACTTTCCAAGCTCTGTGCTCGGGTCAATTGTTGGAAATGGTATAACAACGCGCATTTTGCCACTGAAAAGGTCATTAAGAGGCAAATTAGCTGGGTCTAAGCCGTCCAACACATCTTCAAGCACTCGCATTTCGTCTTCAGTGACTTCTTTAAGCACTTTTTCGCTTGAAGAGTATAGGTCTTCATTTCTTTTCTTCTTTTTCTTAGTGTTTTTAACACAATTTGGGTATTTTTTCCCAAACATGGTCTTCATACCTTTCTTTTTATAACCTTTCCAACACTTTTCTTCTAAAGTGTCGAGAAGATTGGCTGTTTTTAGCAGGATTTCTTCGTCATTTAACATTATTTTACTCTTTCATTGATTTAGAACCACGACATTTCCACTTTTTACGGGATAGTGCATTGGCACATGGCGGGTTTTTACACTTTTTAATCTTTGCTGAGCGCGCACAATAGGCATCACCCTTCTTGGTGCCGGGTCTAATGCGATCTCCACCACCTTTTGCTTTCCCTTTCTGTCCGAATGAGCGACATTTGCCGTCTACACGCTTGGCAAAGCGTTTTCCTTTAGAAGGTTTACAAGCTTTTTTTTTCTTCTTCTCTCTAACAACTGCTTCCAACTCTTCTTTTACCATTATAGCAAGCTTTTCGTTATCTTTACCATAAGTTTCGCAAGGATTTTTACCACAACCGCAGTTTAATTCTTCTTTTACAGCAACTTTGAGTGCTGGTTCTTCATTATCCATACCACAACCCCCCTCTTCGAAGGGGTTTTCACCATAAGAACGTCCCATATCAGTGGGTGTTGCGGGGTAACATTTGCCATCAGAGGCCATTTTAGTGCCTTCAGGGCAATCACCCTCTTTTAATTCGTCATCATCGGTCTCATCGAGGATTTTTTCGACACGTTCAGCTTGAGAAGCATGCATTTTGGAGGCACCCTTTAACTCATCAGCTATTTTTTTCAACTCTTCTTCATGTTCTTTGGAATGAGATTCCTGTAATATCAACTCAATCTCATTCTGAACGTCAAGCTCTAGCGATTCTTTCTTAGAATTGCCCCAGTTTTTAGCACCAACCTTACGACATTTAACTAAAGCACCGGATGCATACGCACTCGGCCACACTTTATAGCGTGATTTTACCTTATTATAGCATGCGTCTTTTTTACCAGAAGACTTTTTCTTCTTTTTCTTCTTCTTTTTCTTCTCGTCAAGGACTGCCTCTAATTCTTCTTGAATAATTTGCTCTAAATCCATGTATAATTCCTCATTTTTCTTTTTAGACTTCTTTTTAGCCTTTTTGCCCCATGATTTACCTTTGCCACGCTCCTTACAGGCACCCGGTGTGGGCCTGCATGCAGGGTATTTCTTACGTTTCTCTCCTGAACCACGTCCACAAGACTTATAACCACCCTTTCCATCAGGTGAATTACAATCAACCCACCCTTTTTTCTTACCTTTAGCACCTTTTCTACCAAACCAGTCTCTCAGTGAGGACTCTTTGCTAGATTCTGAGCCTGCTTTCTTGCGTTTTTTCTTTTTTTCTTCGATTGAATCGTATAAATCATTCATTTTATGACATTTCCAAAGCTATCTCCAATAAATAGATCGGAATTTCACTATTGTCTATGTCTTTTATATCTTCAATGTTAGCCCACATATAATCGTCGTGTTCTATCAAGCCGGTAATTGGGTTTGGTTTGTCAATATCTATATTACCATTCCATTTTTTTGTAAGAAAGTAAAATTTATCAGGCTTTGCTTCACCAAGATAAAAAAGATCACTTACTTCACATGTTAAATTTGTTTCTTCGAGAAGTTCTCGGACTGCACCTTCTTCAATACTTCCGTCTTCTTCATCAATATGACCGCCAGGGATGGTCCACTGGCCCGCTCTGGCATCAATTTTGGACCTACGTATAATGAGAAACCGCTGTTTGTCATCAAGACAAACAACGATTCCAACAGTTTTCAACTCTTTTTCAGTTAGAAATGTATTCCAATTGCTTTTTATCGACATGCTTTATAATTTTCAACAGTTCCACGACAAAAAGCACTTAATGCACTTTTCATATTAACATTTTTAATCGGTGCAACCCATATTAGATTCTCTTGAATTTGAGTTCCGTAGACATATTGAACGTCCACACCGTAAAGAATGCCAAGTAGTTGGCCTTTCTTGTTGTAAACACCCGAACCAGAACACCCAAACCAACCATATGTGTTAACAATTAATTGAGTTCCTGAGCCAGTTACTTCTTCATAACCTACAATTCTACCATCAAACGACATAAGTTTATGCCAAGAAGGGTGTCCTGAATAGATAATGTCGGTACCGATGTCATAGTTACTGACCGGATCCCAGGACATTGGCTTAATATAGTTGAATTCATTGAGTACAACTAAAATTGCGATATCATGTTCTTGGCTTTGATAGATTAATATACCGGTTCTTTGCTCTACATCCTTGGATATTAAGTATTCTGAACCAAGAGCACCATCTGCCACATGTCTAGCTGTAAATACCAGTGTTAAATCCTTGTAAGAAACCACGGTGCCACTACCGTGACCGCTGCTTGTTACGACCTTTACGGCAGCATTGCGAACTTTTCGCTCAGCCGAAGAAAGACTTTTACTTACTTTCTCAATTGGTTTTTGAGGAGTGAAGACACTACTTGTTTGGGTCTGTTTCTCTGTATCTGCATGCGCGCTAATGCTAGTAAACCCTACAACCAACATTATAGCTAAGCTTTTAATTAAATTTTTCATTTGTTTGTTCCTTTAAATACCTGTTTCGCCTGTATCGGTATCAATATATCTATAACCGATCTCTACTAATTGACCCGCACTGGGTAAAATAGTGAAATATACTGTATTGTCAGATTCTTGGTAATACCAGTCGTGGTTTAAAGAACCATTAATAAATACTCTGATTGAATCAGGCTCAGCTTTGTGTGTCAAAGTGAGGTTCTCATATGGATCAATTGCTTGTGTAGCGTCAGTTACCCCTGGCGCCCAATCTTCATCACATATATCAACTATAACTCCACCAATTGCACCGGTAGCTTCCATAAACCTATATCCGACATTTATTAAACCAGTTGGAATGTCACACAAACTGAATTCTGCTTCGACATTAATAATACTAGCCATGAATACAGAACCCATTCTCAATGAACCGTACCAACTTAAGAAATCAGATACAGCAGGGTATTCTATGTCACTCTGTTCTTCTTCATCCGACACGAATACAACCAACAGGCCTGCATCTGGACGCATCCACGTAGAAGAATAGGGGTTGTGATTAATATAATCATAAACAGCACTGAATCCTTCTTCAAAGGGGCCTGACGGTAATGTCGCTAACATAGCTGTTGCATCCGCGGCATCATCTCCAGGTACTAAAGGAAACTCAGTGCTTAATACAGCGTCAGATGGATCTGCGCTTATGATTACCAATCTCCAATCAGCAGTTGGTAATGCCAACATCATTGCTTCAATACCAGCAATTAATTCTGTGTTGAATCGACTCATTGAGCCCGATTTATCGATAACCCATAAAATATCAACTCCGTCAACCGACATATGTTGAGTGAAGGAATCAACCCATATGATTCCCTCATTAACGGGTACCTCAACTTCTACATATACCGGAACTTCAACTTCAACCTCGACCGGTACTTCAACCTCAACTTCTACTTGTTCTCTAATTGTGATGACTTCTGAGCCACCGCCTATCATGTAATCCGTAGAACATGATAACATGCTTAAAACAAAAAGTAATAATCCCACATTTATCCCTCCTAGTAAATGTTCTTGCCAATAGTAATTATGTCGTTATTCATCTTCTTGACGAAGAAGAACGAAACTTAATAAAATCATGTTGCAAATAGAGAGTATTTTCAAATCATACATTCCGGTGCTTGCGGCGAATATCAGCAGCCAGATGTTTATGACAAAAGCGACGGCGGACACGGGCAGCATAATTTTGTGAAGTTTATCCATCAAAGTAACTACGAGTGTGTTTTGTAGAACGTCGAAATTTTTTTATTTTATTAACGATTATTTTTTTCTAGATTTTTTTCTTTTTAGAATCGCCGGACACAGAGTGAAGGTTATATATACCAATCACTACAGACATCTTTAAACCCAATTCTTCCATCATCGTAGGTCCAGTGTATACCAAGTCCCAGTGAGTGGAGTTCATCCAATATATATTCCAGTAAACCGACGCATACATATACCCTTCATCCCCAGGCGTTACTTTCATTTCCATCAATACGCCTATAGACCGAGTCAGAGGATCGACCAGCAAATCACCCGGATGCAAAACAAGGTTATCGCATTCTTGGCGGATATCGTCCACTAATCGGCTTTTAATGAACGAACACGTTCATCATCCTTATCAAGTATGACAATGATGCCGGCCTTAATCAAATTCTCCAATCCAGTTTCAGAATATATTACACGGCCATCCTTAGACCACACAGTATCCCACACCCAGACAATGAATGAACTATTGTCCCACACGCTATGTGGAATAGTGTGAGTGCCTACATACTCATTATGTTGGTCGACTTCACGGGTAGTGAAACGTCGAACCAATATGCCGATGCTCTTAGCATCAACGTCAAACAACGTCATACCTTCAAGAAGGTTGATATCGTGTGTACCCATACCCTATATAGGGCCTTACACACTAAAGCTTCAACCAACCCCTAGGGTTCTTCATACAAGCCGCCATGGCCTCGTCTCGGGTGATCCTGTTAGCGGCTGATAATTGGCACGTAGCAATTGGTAAAAGTACATCAACTTTGACCGCACTCTCGTCCACACTCTCTATATAAGGTGACTGTAGGGTTTTAATCTCGCAATATTCAGCTTTTTGCCCGTTTGCAGCACCGGCTAATAATGCGTATGATATAAATTTCAGCATGGGTAGTTGTCCTTCAAAGTAGTTTGAACGTGTGTATATAGTCCCATAGAATTCTATTAAACTTTAATTCTATCAATAATATATGGATGTTGGATAGACAGATCTTTGTAGAGCTTTTTAAGCACTTTCTTGGTGATATCACCGATATCGTCTTTGATTTGCTTGGATGCTATAGCCTTAGCCACCTCATCCTCAACCATTCTCTTCAATTCTTTCGAAATCATGTTCTTGATTTCGGCTTTGTCACTGGCTGTCAATTCTTCGACTATGATGTTAGCTAAAATGCTTTTGTTAATTTGCATACAATAATTAGTCACTCTTTCTCATAAATGTATGCTTTTCTTAAATTGACTGGTGCTACCAATTTTAAGCGCCCTTCCTTAAGCCAAAATACGTCGTATAACGGGAATTCCTCCCAATATTTGAATTTCACATCGACCACGATGCCGATGTTTTTCATAGAATCGTGCTCTATGTCGGATAATTTCCAATTTACTGCGTCTGGTGGAATCACCCACGTATCGTAGTAGTGAACCAAGTCCCCAATTTCGAACTCAATTTCCGGAAGAGCCGGCTTCGGCATGTGTTTATCCATATATTAACTAGCAATTCTGACGAATTTTCTCAATCTGCTGATTGTATGCATCCATATTGCCTCTTTCACACCGGCATGCGGGTATTTCACCCAATATATCTTTGCCATATCCATTGAGGGGTGTTCTGATGCGTTATCGTATAGCTCCACCACCAATGCTACACCCCCATGACACGTACAAGTCACTAAGTCTCCGACTTGTAGATCGTGATCGGGTGCTATTTCAAAGTATTTGTATAACCTTTCCTTATAACCCATGATGTGCCCCTACCCTAACTACTTAATCTGGGAAAATTTTTAGGCGCATATTTTCGACCATTAGCTGCAAACATTTAGGTTTCGTTCTGGGATTGGTATGCAATTTTGCAAGTTGAACCAATATATCTCATGGACCTTTATCCTGCGTATATCCACACCATGATACTTAAGCTCCTGATACCTTCCACTCCACGGTACACCAATCTCCACCACAACCCCCAACATACCCTCGTCCGGCATGTTAGAGAGCACGTAGTGCGTCTTCTTGATGTACCTGACTAACTGCCCTTTCTCTAATATACCACCCATACTGTAATTACTCGTATCTGTAATTTTTTCAGCGTGTATGAAAAGGTACTTAGTCGCTGTCACAGCACTGTCGCATACAATGGTACATACATTCGGGTACCCGGGGGGGAGGGGGGTCTGCCTGTCATTGTCAGCTTTGTAACTTGCTTATCATAACACATGATATATGTGACAGGATGTGTCAGGTTCCCTCTGTTACTATAGTGAAAGGTTAATGGTTTATTTATTATTAGTCTCGGC